>ERZ779870.449-NODE-449-length-43400-cov-3.0278_pt1 | contig 43400 bp, 42 predicted proteins | sample MGYA00511247_ERZ779870 | MGnify/ENA primary metagenome ERZ779870 (study PRJEB29588, sample SAMEA2149068) | human gut metagenome | biome: human gut; feature: human-associated habitat; material: faeces | place: Denmark | collected 2008/2010 ...
CCCGGCCCGTGGTGGCGCGGCTTGCGGAACCGGAGGGAGACGGCTGGAGGGTGCAGGTGCGTTCCCCGTGGTCATCGGATCGTGAAGCGTCCGTTCTCGTGCCGGGGATGCGGCGTCCGGCACTTCTCCCCGGCGCGTATCGGCTTGAAAACCACAGGGGAGAGCGCGTGGATCTCCTGCACCCCGGCATGGAGGGCGTGCTGCATTGCGAAATCGACGGCCTCGGAAAGGGGCTGTACGTGAGGGCGTAGGCGAGTATTTCCATTCTGAAAGGTGGATTCTTCCCAAGGCAATCTGTGCCGGAAAGGGCTGTGGAGCGAGATTGGGTAAGCCCAAAAGTCCTTGGAAAGGGAGAGATGGGCTCCGCGCTCGTAGATTTGGGGAAGGGGAGCGCGTTTCTCCAGAGTTCCCCTTCCAACGTTTCTAGGCTGTTTCAGAGCCCATCCATTCTACTGTTCCAGTTTCGCCCACGTGAGTTCGTGCTTGTTGCAGGACAGGTGCATAAGCCTCGAGCCGGGGATGGCCGCGAATTTCGCTGCGGTGGCGTGGTCCGTCTCGGCCTGGAATTTGAGGGTGCACACGAAGTTGCGGCAGCTCCCCAGCTCGATCCAGCGGCAGATGACCTCATACAGCTTGTCAGGGTAGCAGATCATGTCCGAGAACAGCCAGTCCACGGCTCCGGCATGGCGGGGATCAAGGGCGAAACCGCTGCCGATGCAGTGGCTCACGCCGGGCATGTGATCCACCTGCGGGGCGAGTGGGGCTTTGTCGATGCTGAAAACCTGCGCGCCGAGGCTGGCGAGCACCCATGTCCAGCCGCCGGGGGCCGAACCCAGATCAAGGCACAGATCGCCGGGGCCGGGGCGTTTGGGCAGCAGGGTGAAGGATTCCCAGAGTTTGAGGTAGGCCCGGCTTGGCGGATCGATCTTGTTTTCATGGAACTGCACCACGCCGTCGGGGAACGGCGACGAGCATCGGGCCGAAGCGAGGATGAGGTTGGGCTCCCACAGTGTCCATGAGCCGAGCGGGGCCGTGGGCGCGGCTTCGCCGAAATGACGCGGCTTTTCGGAGACGTGGGGGAGTTTCTCCTGGATGAGGGAGGCCCGGCGATGGTTTTCCTCGGAATGCAGGTGCCAGTTCCGCTGGATGGCGGTGAGCTTGCGTGCGCCGTCTCCGATGGATTCGATGGGCAGGAAGACGGGCGTTTCCCATGTGTTTTGAGCCCAGGCTGCGGGGCGGGGCGCGCCCTTGGCGAGCACGAGCCTCCCCCGGACTTCAATGACCTCGTCTCCGAGTTCGGCAAGAAGATCTTCGAGAAAACCCTTCGCGGCAAGATATGCGGTAAAGGGAACCGTAATGAGGGATGCGTTTCCAGAAATGGAGGCGTCGGCGGATATTTTTTTCATAAAGAGAAGAAATGACCTCTGAGGGACAAAATCGGCTGGAATGTTTATGCCTTGCAAAGGCGGTGCCGAGTCTCTATACTCCACCTTTGTTTTATCCACAATCCGTGAATGGGGATTTCCCGCCAGACATAAGGAAACTCACATGCCTCATAAAGGCCCGCACATTTCCATTGCTCCTGATTTTGTCGTCAACCGCATTCTCCGCATCAATCTCGAAGACTTTGCCGACTGGCCGGAATCCGTGCGGCATCTGGCTACCGAAATCGCGGAAGAGTTGTTCCTTGTTGCATACAACCCCTTCGTGGATTCAGCCACGGTCAAGGCGAGTGTGAAGGAACGCTTCGATCGGGAAGTGTTTGCCCTGGCGCACCATTATGCGAACACCATAGGCGAAGGCATCACCCTGTTCTGGAGCGGGCATGAGGCGGAAGTCGCCTTCCGCAAGGAACTGGTCGAGCGCCTGGGCGCCTTCCTGCCGCCCGACGCTATTGTCACCCGTCCGAGCGCGCTGGTGGCCTGCGCCACGGACGCCACCGACTTGCGCATGGAACTTCCGCTCATGGTCGTGGAGCCCGCCAACGCGGAACAGGTGAGCGAACTGGTCAAGCTGGCCAATGAATTGAAGTTCGCGCTGATCCCGCGCGGCGGAGCGTCCGGGCTGACCGGCGGTTCGGTGCCCATGCGGCGGCGTTCCGTCATCGTCCGCACGACCCGGTTCACAAAGATGTCGCCGGTGGATCATGAAAACATGAGCGTAACGCTGGATGCCGGGGTGATCACGCAGGCGGCCATCGACGCCGTGGCGAAGGAAGGGTTCCTCTTTACCGTCGATCCTGCTTCAAAGACCGCTTCGACCATCGGCGGGAACGTTGCGGAAAACTCCGGCGGTCCGTTCGCCTTCGAATACGGGACGACGCTGGACAACCTGCTTTCGTGGCGCATGGTGACGCCGACCGGCGAGATCATCAGCATTGAGCGCAAAAACCATCCCCGCCACAAGATTCTGCCTGACGAAGTGGCCGTGTTTGAGGTCAAGGACATCAGCGGCGGCGTGCGGAGCGTCGTGGAGCTGCACGGTTCCGAAATCCGTCTGCCGGGCCTCGGCAAGGACGTCACCAACAAGGCGCTCGGCGGCCTTCCGGGTATGCAGAAGGAAGGCGTGGACGGCATCATCACCGATGCGACCTTCATCGTGCACAAGAAACCCGCGCAGTCTCGGGTCATGGTATTGGAATTTTACGGGCGCTCCATGCATCAGGCCGCCGTGGTCATCGGCCAGATCGTGGATCTGCGCAACCGCATCCGCGAGGAAGGCGATTACGCCCGTCTGTCGGCGCTGGAAGAGTTCAACGCCAAGTATGTGCGCGCCATCGAGTACCAGAAGAAGTCGGACAAGCACGAAGGGATTCCCATTTCCGTCATCATCATTCAGGTGGACGGCGACGAGCCGTACCTGCTGGAAAAGTGCGTTCAGGAAATTGTGGATATCGTGGCCCCGCACGACAACGTGGCGCTCCTCGTGGCGAAGGATGAGAAGGAAGCCGAACTTTTCTGGGAAGATCGCCACCGTCTTTCCGCCATCGCCCGCCGGACGTCCGGATTCAAGATCAACGAGGACGTGGTCATTCCCATGCAGCGCATCCCGGATTTCGCTCTGTTCCTCGAACAGCTCAATCTGGAATGCTCGGCTACCGCATACCGTCAGGCGTTGCAGGAGCTGGGGCGTCTGCCCGGCATGGCGCTGGAGGACAAGGATCTCAACCGCGAATTCGTCAATGTGACCCGCGTGGCGCAGGGCGGCGTCCCTTCCTCCGAGCTTTCCGACGAGGAAATGGAAGAACGCGCGGTGGAATTCCTCCGGCTCATGGCCGAGCGCTATGACCGCCTTGCCCCCAAGATCAAAAAAATCAGCGACAATATGCTTGTCGGCCGCGTTGTGGTGGCGAGCCACATGCACGCGGGCGACGGGAACTGTCACGTCAATATCCCCGTCAACTCTAATGACCTGCACATGCTTGAAATCGCGGAAGAAGCCGCCATGCGGGTCATGGCCGAGGCGCAGGAAATGGGCGGGGCCGTTTCCGGAGAGCACGGCATCGGCATTACCAAGATCGCCTTCCTCGGGAAGGACAAGATGGACGCCATCCGGGAGTTCAAGAACCGGGTGGACCCGCGCGACGTATTCAACCCCGCCAAGCTCACGCAGCGTGAACTTCCCGTGCGTCCGTTCACCTTCTCCTTCAACCGCCTGATCGAAGACATCCGTCAGAGCGGCCTGCCGGATAAGGACCGGCTCATCAGCCTGCTTGCCTCCGTGCAGATGTGCACCCGCTGCGGCAAATGCAAGCAGGTGTGCCCGATGATGTACCCGGAATGCTCCTACCATTTCCATCCTCGGAACAAGAACATGGTGCTTGGGGCGATCATCGAAGCCATCTACTATTCGCAGATCAACAAGGGGCGGCCCGATCCGTCCATCCTTGCCGAACTGCGGGCCATGATGGAGCACTGCACGGGATGCGGCCGCTGTACGTCCGTTTGTCCCGTGAAGATCCCCTCCGCCGATGTGGCGTTGCAGCTCCGCGCCTTCCTTGATGAAGAAGGCGCGGGCGGGCATCCCCTTAAAAGCAAAGTACTGAATTGGCTGGTGCGGGATCCCGCGCACCGTATCCCTCAGGCTGTCAAGGCGGCGGCGCTGGGCCAGAGGATGCAGAACAGGATTATCGGCGTTGTGCCGCAGGCCATCAAGAAGCGTTTGTATAACCCGCTGTTTTCAGGTAAAGGTCCGGAACCGGGGTATAGGAACCTGTATGAGGCGCTGCATCTGGAACGCGGGAACATCTTTGTGCCCCGCTCCGGGGACGGTGCCCCGGTGCAGGAGAATACGGCGCTTAAAGAAGCGGTGTTGTATTTTCCCGGTTGCGGGGGAAGCCTGCTTTCCCGCACTATCGGCTTGTCAGCCTTGGGGCTGTTGCTGCGGACGGGCGTCGCTGTTATCCTGCCCGAAGCGCATTTATGCTGCGGCTACCCGTTGCTGTCTTCGGGGGCCGACGCACAGTTCGCCTCCAACATGGCGCGGAACAAAAAGGCTTTGCAGGCGACCATCGCGTACGCGACCAAGCGGGGCTTCCGGGTGACGCACATTGTCACGGCATGTGGTTCGTGCCGTGAAGGTATCGAACGCCTTGAGCCGTCGACGTTGCTTGGTGAAGGGGGCGGGGAACTCGTGCATCTCGACGTGATGCAGTTTGTGCAGGGCCGGATGGACGCCAACCCCGATCTGTTCAAAGGTAACGTTCTGTATCATGCCTCCTGCCATCCCGAATGGGTCGGCGTCCACAAGGTAAAGGGCGTGCAGAAGCAGGCTGGCGCCATTGCCCGGCTGACCGGCGCGGCGATTGAAGTCTCGCCGGGGTGCTGCGGCGAATCGGGTATGGGGGCCATAGCGTCTCCGCTGGTGTACAATACGCTGCGCAAGCGGAAGATGGACGTTCTGGAAGCGGCTTTGGCCGACTATCCGGCGCAGAGCCCCATTCTCGTGGGATGCCCTTCCTGCAAGGTGGGCATTACGCGGAGCCTGATGGCCATGCATGAGCGCAGGCCCGTGCTGCATACGGTGGAATGGCTGGCGACGCTGTTGTTCCGCGAGCGGTGGGGCGAAAAATGGATTCGGGTTTTTCGGCGCCGGATTGCGCCCAGTGCGGATGCGCAGGGCGTGCGGATTGTCGAATTGGATGGATGACCTCCCTTCGGAGGTTCCGGACGCGGCAGGACAAGGGGGCTCGTTCGGGACAGGTGCGACGGGGTAGCTCGGATTTGGTGATTTGAAACAAGGAGTGCCTTACACATGCCAACCACGATCCTGCATAAGGAATCGTTGATTCCTGGTCGAACGAGTAAACTGGTGCTGGATGCGCCGCAGATTGCCGCCACGGCGAAACCGGGGCACTTTGTCATGCTGCGCGTCAACGAGCAGGGGGAGCGCTTCCCTCTGACCATCGCTGATACGGATCCGGAAAAGGGAACGATCACCATCGTCTATCTGGTGATGGGCAAATCGACGATGATGCTGGAAGCGCTTTCCGAAGGCGACAGCATTCTTGACGTCGCCGGCCCGCTCGGGAAAGCCACGCATATCGTCAAGGGCGACAGCGTGATCTGTGTCGGTGGCGGCACGGGCATCGCCGCGATGCACCATATCGCCAAGGGCCACCACAAGGCCGGCAACTACGTGATCGCCATCATCGGCGCGCGCAGCAAGGATTTGCTCCTGTTTGAGAACGAACTGAAATCCTTCTGTGACGAAGTGCTCATTTCGACGGACGACGGAAGCTATGGGCACAAGGGGTTTGTGACCGATCTGCTGAAGGACCGCCTTGAAAAAGACAAGAAGGTTCAGGAAGTCGTTGCCGTGGGTCCGGTGCCCATGATGCAAGCCGTAGCGGGCACGACGCTGCCCTTCGGCGTGGCCACGACCGTCAGCTTGAACTCGCTTATGGTGGACGGCATCGGGATGTGCGGCGCGTGCCGCGTGACAGTTGACGGGGAAACCAAGTTTACCTGTGTCGACGGCCCGGAATTTGATGGGCACAAAGTGGACTTCGCCGAACTGCGTCAGCGTTTGTCCGCCTTCCGGTCTCAGGAAAAGCAATCCATCGAACATCACGAGCACAGGTGCAGCTGCCATGACAAACACTGAGAATGTGAAGAAACCCGCCAAGACGCCCCGCGTCGACATGCCCTGCCAGCCCGCTGCTGTGCGGGCGCACAACTTCAAGGAAGTCGCACTCGGCTACTCGTTGGAACAGGCGCAGCTTGAGGCCAGCCGTTGCCTCCAGTGCAAAAACCCGCGCTGCCGTCAGGGGTGTCCGGTTGAAGTCCGTATTCCCGAATTCATCGCTCAGGTCGTCAAGGGTGACATAGCGGAAGCCTACCGTATCCTGAAGAGCACCAACAGCCTTCCCGCCGTGTGCGGCCGTGTGTGCCCGCAGGAAAACCAGTGTGAAGGCAAGTGCATCCTGGGCGTCAAGGGCGAGCCGGTGGCTATTGGCCGTCTGGAACGCTTTGTCGCCGACAATGCCATGCATGATCCCTGCGTGGGCGTGTCCGATAACGACGCTTGCGCCGTCACCAATCCGGATTTGAAGGTTGCCTGTATCGGCTCCGGCCCGTCTTCCATCACTGTCGCGGGATACCTCGCCGCGCGCGGGATCAAGGTAACGGTGTTTGAAGCGCTCCATGAAGCGGGCGGGGTGCTTATCTACGGCATCCCGGCCTTCCGTCTGCCCAAGGATGTCGTGGCTGCGGAACTTGATGGCCTGCGCCAGAACAACGTGGAGTTCCGTACCAACTGGGTCGGCGGCCGGACGGTTTCCGTTCAGCAGTTGTTCGATGAGGGCTACAAGGCCGTGTTCATCGGCGTGGGGGCGGGTCTGCCTCAATTCCTCGGTATTCCCGGAGAAAACCTCATCGGCGTGTTTTCCGCCAACGAGTACCTGACCCGCGTGAACCTCGGGCGCGCCTATGATTTCCCCAATTTTGACACGCCGACCTATCCCGGCAAACATGTGACGGTATTTGGCGCCGGGAACGTGGCGATGGACGCCGCGCGTACGGCTCTGCGCCTCGGGGCGGAAAGTTCCACAATCATTTATCGCCGCTCGCGCGCTGAAATGCCCGCGCGTCATGAAGAGATCGAACACGCGGAAGAGGAAGGCGTGAAGCTTTTCGAGCTGGTGGGGCCGTTGCACTTCAACGCCAGCGAGAGCGGCGTTCTGAAGTCCGTGACCTTGCAGCGTATGGTGCTTGGTGAGCCCGATGCCTCCGGACGTCGCCGTCCTATGCCGATTGAAGGGGAGGTTTTTGAGCACGAGACGGATCTCGCGGTTGTAGCCGTGGGGACGCGCTCCAACCCGATCCTGCTTGAAGCGACGCCTGGACTCGAACTCAACAAGCGCGGCTACATCGTCGTCAATGAAGAGACGGGCGAAACGTCCATTCCGAACGTCTTCGCTGGCGGCGATATTGTGACTGGTGCGGCCACGGTTATTTTGGCCATGGGAGCCGGGCGCAAGGCCGCTCAGGAGATCGCCAAGCGTCTGCTCGGCTGATGTCTTTTCACGATCCGTATTGTGAAAGGGAAGGTTTCGGCCTTCCCTTTTTCTGTTTATTCTGTCAATCGGTTCAGGAAACAGGAGAAATCGGAGTGTATTCCTGAAAAGCGGAGAAGCGATATTACTCTATACTTGACAAAGAATTTCAATATCATTATCTCTTTTACTAACGAATGTGCAGCTGCACATCTCCTTGAGAAGGATTGGAGGCAACTTGATGGATATACAGCTTGTTATTGTGAGCCTTATTGTTTTGGTTGCGGTGGGGTATATGGTCTGGCGCGCAAAGAAAGCTCGAAAGGGTCAGTGCTCTTGCGGATGTGGCGGTTGTGGAAAGAGCTGCAAGCCGAAGACGCTTTAAGCCGTCAAAAGGAATATATCATTTTGGGGGATACGCTCTGATAAAAATGTAATGAACGCTTATCGTTTCGTATAGGGCTATCCTATTTCCCAGTGCGTGGCGCTGTGCAGAAGAGATTTTGGCGAAAATGCAAACGCCCTGCAACAACGAGCTGTTGCAGGGCGTTTTTGCTGTGTAAGGCGGCGTCTCCTCCGTCCTTTCTCATGATTTCCTCTTTGGAATCGCGTCACAGCAAGGGCAATCCGTGCCAGAAAAAACTGTGAACAGACTTCGGTAAGCACACATTTGGGGAAAGGGAGGATTGGGGCGCGTAAACAGGTTTGGGGAAGGAGAACTTTTCTCCAGAAAAATTCTCCTTCCCCATCTCATGCTTTCAAAGCTAGTCCGCTTTAACGTTCGGCCCCGGCGGCATCAAGCCGATCAGTAATGGTGTTTTTGATCCACTTGGGATCCAGCCAGTCAAGCGGCTGCACCTGGATGCCGTGCATGAGGATGCCGAAGTGCAGATGATCGCCGCCCGCAAGGCCGGTTGTACCGGTAAGTCCGATGATGTCTCCCTTTTTTACCGTAGCTCCGACGTTCGTCTGGATTTCACTCATATGGGAGTAGAGGGACTGCAAGCCAAGCCCGTGGTCGATGATGACGAGGTTGCCGAAAATACCGAGGGGCTCCGCAAAAACGACCTTGCCGTCATTCGCTGCGGGAATCGGCGCGTGGGCCACGGAAGCGAGATCCTGTCCCATATGCGTCTGCTCGTCGATTTTCGTCCCATTGTGCATATACGTGCGCTGATCGCCAAAAGACGCTTTGGAGGCCGACCCCGGCAGGCGCTTGAAAGCGCCGCTCCACAACATGGTGGGCGAGGTATTTTTACCGATTTCCAACAGGGTTTTCTCATTGGAAATGCGCACTTCGTTGTTGATCCTCACATACCGTTCAAGGTTTGAGATGTCATCAGGAACCAGTTCCTTAAAAACATCCTCTTTGCTGTTCAGGAAATTGTCGCTGATATTGAGGGTATCCTTGCGGAAATTTCGTTCCCCGGCGTTGACGAGGACTCTGTTCCGGGATTCGTTCCCGGCAAGATCCCGGGTGAGCAGTTCCGGCGTAAATTTTCCCTTTGGGGTGTCCAGCGGGAAGGGGAAGAAGCAGTAGTACAGGCCGTTCGGCTGAAGGAAGGCCGGGAAGAACTGCTCGCCAAGCTGGACGCCGGTCATGCTGGCGTCTTCCGAAACGCTGTAGGCTATGGCTGTCACGCTGCCGCGGCGCAGGGCGGGGACCGTCGTTTTAATGCGGACCTTGGGCGGCTGCGTGTCCAATTGCATATTCCACTTGCGCGTGGTCCCGTTCCCCTTGCCGAAGCTCATGAGGGAATTGTCCCGCGCCGTGATTTCCAGTTCAAAGGCACCGTCCCGCAGGCCCGCGTTCTTGAGGTTGAACGAAGTCGTTTGAACGGGGGCCGGCTCGCTGAATACTTTATCGAGAATAACCAGAGACTGATTATTGCGGTGGATGGTGACGATAACGGAGCGGACCCCGGATTTGGCGTCCGCAAGTTTGAGAGTGATCTCCTGCGTCGGCGAGATCCGCCCGGTATCGGGCGTCATGGTGACTTCAGGCCCGTCAAGGTCGTCCAGAAAGAGATAAATGCAAAAACCTAAGGCAGCTAGAATGAGCGTTACAAAGCCATAGCTGATGGTATTACGAATGATGCGACCCATTTTTTTTCCTTAAAGCGCGCTCGGTGATGAAGGGGGCTCCAGCGGTTTGATGTAATGGAAGATCAGGCGTCGTGCAGCAGTGCGATGGCCAGACGCAGGAAATCTGCTTCGGTAATGATGCCAACGAGTTTGTTGTCCCCATCGAGGACGGGCAAACAGCCGTACTTGTTCCGGTAGAGGATCTCCGCCGCTTCCCGGAGAAGGGTATCGGGCGCAACGGTCCTGACGTCGGTTTGCATGATGTCGCCGACCAAAATAGAGGATTCGATTTCTTCTTGCTCTTCCCGGTTGATTTCCGCAAGATGTGATACCGCATAGCCGAGGAGATCCCGGTGCGTGAGCAGGCCGACGAAACGGTCTCCATCTTCAGTCACGGGAATGTGGCGGATCTTGGCAAGCTGCATAAGGGAACGCACGTCTTGAAGGGTGTCCGTACGTCGAAGCGTAAACACTCTGCTCGTCATCAGGTCACTGACATAAATCATATTTGTTCTCCATAAAAAGGTGCAGCATGGTCCGGCAGAATGGTGAGGATTCGTCGAAGCGCGAATCAAGGGGCCGTGCAAAATACCTGTTTGAGGCGATGGCGGGAGCTTGCATTCTTACGCAAGACGGTCATACTGTAAGAAAGCATTTTCGCACAGGGAAAGCGTCTAGGCAAGTGTCGGCCAACGCCTTCCGGTATGCTTTTGGAAGCCGTTCGGCGGATACTCACAGTATTTTTTACTGGAACATTCATGACAGAACTTGGACAGCACAGGATTTTTCCCGACTTCAAACGCCAGCGCGCACGGATGGTCAAACTGCTTGAAGAGCAGGGCATCACGGATGAGGCTGTTCTTGCAGCTATGCGGACGGTCCGGCGTCATCTTTTTGTTCCCGAAGCCCTGCAGGGGAGGGCTTATGAGGATCACGCCCTGCCTATCGGGTTTGGGCAGACAATTTCACAGCCATACATCGTCGCGTTCATGTCACAGCTGCTTGAAGCGAAACCGGGGATGAAAGTGCTTGAAATCGGTACGGGATCCGGATATCAGGCGGCGGTGCTGCGTGAAATGGGGCTTGAAGTGTTTACAATAGAGCGTGTGCGGGAATTGTACGAGGCCGCACGGGAGCTTTTCCCGGAAGGAAGCCCGGGGATCCGCATGAAGCTCAGCGATGGGACCTTGGGCTGGCGTGTCCAGGCCCCTTTTGATCGCATCATCGTGACGGCGGGCGGGCCGAATTTACCGCTGCCGCTTCTTGAGCAGTTGGCCGATCCCGGGATCATGGCTATCCCGGTGGGGCGGGCGCGCAGGGAGCAGAAGTTGCTCCGCGTATCCAAGCGTGAGGGCAGGGTAACGGCAAGGGCTTTCGGCAATGTCGCCTTTGTTGATCTTGTTGGGGATCATGGCTGGTAAGGTTTCTTTTCCCTGCCTTTTGTGGCAAACCGGGAAGGTCCTTTTAGGGGACTAACGCTTTTCAGGAGTCTTTTCATGTCGTCATGTTCCAATCAGGCCCCGCAGGGGCAGGCTACGATCCCCATGACCGCGGCCATGCAGAACAAAGTACTTACGCAAAATCTGAAGGATGTGCGCCACAAGCTGTTCGTCATGAGCGGCAAGGGGGGCGTGGGCAAGAGCTCCGTAACGGTCAATCTTGCCACTGCTCTGGCTTCGCGCGGCTTTACGGTCGGCATCCTTGATGTGGATATTCATGGGCCGAGCGTGCCCCGCCTGCTGGGTGCTTCCGCGTCCGTTATGGCTGACGAAAACGGCAAAATGCTGCCCGTTCCCTGCGGTGAGCGCATGTCGCTTATTTCCATGGATTCCTTCTTGAAGGATAAAGACACGGCGATCCTCTGGCGCGGTCCCAAGAAAACGGGGGCCATCAGACAGTTTTTGACCGACGTACAGTGGGGGGCTTTGGACTATCTGGTCATCGATTCCCCTCCCGGCACGGGTGATGAACATCTGACCGTGCTGGATGCCATCCCCGACGCTGGGTGTATCGTCGTGACCACGCCGCAGGAGATTTCCCTTGCCGACGTCCGCAAAGCGCTCGATTTCCTCAAGCAAGTACAGGCCCCTGTCCTCGGCATCGTCGAGAACATGAGCGGGTTGAGCTGTCCGCACTGCGGGAAGGAAATCGATCTGTTCAAGAAGGGCGGTGGGGAGCAGCTTGCGAAGCAATATGAGCTTCCGTTCCTTGGCGCCATTCCGTTGGATCCCGCTACGGTCATCGCTGCGGATCGGGGCGTGCCGGTTGTCTCCCTGACGGAAAACTCCCCGGCGCGCCAGGGGTTCATGGCCCTTGCGGACGCCGTTATCGCCGCGACCGAGGCCGAATAGGGACTTTCCGCACCCGATATGTTGCAAGGCGGATCAGGCCGCTCTGTCAGCCTGATCCGCCTGTTTTTATATTGCCTTGAACATGGGATAGTTATCCGAAGCAAAACCGCTGTGGCGGAGAATTCTGCTCTTTGCCTTTCACAATGGTTGTGCTATAGAAACCCAACAACTGTCGCCAAAAGCGGGTAATACTATGTTCAATTTGGCAAATCAGCTTACACTGGCCCGGATTTTTTTCGTCGTTCCTATCATTCTCCTGTTGTATTTTCCGGGGAAGATCACGTGCTTTCTTGCAGCGGTGCTTTTCGGCATCGCGTCGCTCACCGATTTTCTTGATGGGCATATTGCCCGTAAGGGGAATATGGTTACGAGCTTCGGAAAGTTTCTGGACCCCCTTGCCGACAAGTTGCTTATCTGCTCCATCCTGATCATGTTCGTTGAGCTGGGGTGGGTTCCGGCGTGGGTGACTGTCGTCATCATTGGCCGGGAACTTGCCGTGACCGGTTTGCGAGCAATGGCCATTGATGAAGGCGTCGTCATTGCAGCGGACAAATACGGCAAAGTCAAAACCGTCATGCAGATCATCGCCATCATTCCTCTCTTGCTCCATTATCCTCTTTTGGGCGTAAACGTGCATCTGATTGGAAATTTTCTGCTTTACATCGCCCTTGTGCTCACGATATTTTCCGGCCTGAATTACTTCTATAAGTTTTATGGCATCTGGCGGGAAAACGATCGGGCTGCATGATGAACGTACGAAGCACCGCAAATACATCTTCCAAGGCCACGCTTTGGAAAGTTTTTATTCTCATTCTGGCCATTATCGTCAATGTGGTTCTTGCCTCTCGTCTGTTGTGGGGGCCGCAGAGTCTCGTTTCGTATAGGGAACTGGCTTCACAATACGCGGAACTGCTCAAGGAGCGCGACGGCTTTGATGTCGTTAATGCCGGGTTGAGCAGAGAAATCCGCCTCTTGCAGTCTGACGAGAAATATGTGGAAAAGATGATCCGGCAGCGGCTGAATTTCGTCCGGAGTAACGAAATTCTTTATCTTTTTACGGAAGATACGAATGCGCGTGGAGCCCTGCCTCATGATGGAAAAAATTGAGTGGTATCAGGAAGTCCTCAAGCTGGACCCTGATTCCAAGGTTTTTTTCCCGCTGGCGAAACTCCTGAGGGACTCGCAGCAGCCGGACAAGGCCATAGAGGTTTTGCGGGCGGGGCTACAGCATTCGTCTGTTTTTCTTGAAGCGCGCCTCCTGCTGATCCAAATTCTTTTCGAGCAGTCGCGTGCCGGTGAGTGTTCTGATGAGCTTTCCACTGTAACGGGATTGCTGGAGCGCTACCCTGCCTTCTGGGAAGTGTGGGCTGAGTCCGTTTCGGAGAAAAACAGGGATCTGGCATTGGCCATCCGGCTGATGGCCTCGACTATACGCCACCCGGAACATTCTCTGAGTCTGATTTTAGAGAGTGGTTTGGGTATATTGCAGGACGTACGCCGCAGTTTTTCCTCTTCCCAATCTATCGAGGCTTCGGATTCCGAGTCCCCATGCGGCATTTCCCACGAAGAAACGCTTTGCACGGCTACGCCCTCCGCGCAGGAACTTTCTTCTTGTACGGTACCCGTTGAGGAATCTTCCATTGCTGATGCGGAACTCCTTGAGAGTATGCTTGAGGAAAGCGCTCCTCTCCGAGAGCACCCTTCATGCGTGACGCCTTTTTTACCAAACAAAGCAAAATCAGTGCATTGGGTTGATCCTGATGAGGATTCAGACCTTATGGCTGATGAAAACCCTGAAGAGCCGACGCTGCGGACCCGTTCTATGGCTGACGTGCTCGCGGAGCAGGGGGACATTGTCGGTGCTCTTGAAATCTATCAGGAGCTTGAGGCCGCTGCGCCTACGCCGGAAGAAGCCAGAGAGTTGCACGATAGTGTCGCCGCATTGGTTTCCCGGATGGCCGGAAACAGTACGGAACCCGGAGAGCAGACGGAAATCGGAGAACCTTCGTATGGCGACGTGGGAGGGCAGAATCAGTTGATGTCCCTTCTGGAGTCGTTAGCGGATCGCCTCGAAGCACGGGCGCGCGTATAGCACGCCCGTTTACATTGGAGAGTTGTGTGTCCTTGCAGAGTTCCTTTATTACGACGGCCCTGATTGGCTCTTTGGTGTTCATCGGAGGCTGTTCCACGTTCGACAGCACATGGAAAAGCACCAAAGCTTTTTACGGTGAGTATATCAATCCCCCCGCCCAGATTGATTATGATGACAAAGGGGTATTGAATGACGCCGAAACGATGCTCGCCTCGCGCATGGTGGGCATAGACATCCAGCTTGAACAGCTCGAGCGGTATCTTCAGAACTCGGACAAGCCGCCGACGGGTGAATCCGTGGCGGTCCTTTTCCATCGTTTCCCGTGGCTTTCCGGCCTCGCGGCGGTGGACGCCAATGGCATGGTCCTCGCGCAGGAGCCCCCGGCGGCCATGAAAGAGCTTGATTTTGCGAAGATGCTGGAGCAGAAAGCCAGAGGCAACGAGTTGCGGGGCCTGCGTGGTCTGGTTGAGGATACGCCGCTTGGGCCCGAAGTGCTGACCGGCATTCCCATCTATTCCGGTTCGGAAATGTTGGGATTGCTTGTGGCTCATTTTGACATGCGGTCGCTGCTCACTTATACCAGCGGCGCTGAGGATCTTGTTGTGTTGGCGCCACAGGGGGTTTTGTGGCCGGGTCGTTTCGAGGTTGACGCCACGCCGCTGACGGGGCAGGACTGGAGCGAACTCACAAAAGATTCCACACATGGCACGGTTTCCAACAAGACCGGATCGTTCATCTGGATGGTACGTTTCCTCGGGACGCAGCCGATTGTGTTTGCGACGCCTTCGGAAGGGCATTTCCCCGAACAGCCCGGGCAGTTGGATGCGCTATCCCACCCGGCGGCCTTCAGTTCTCAGGGCATGATGGCTCCGGTCACGGAATCCCATGTCATCGAAGGCGGGGACAGCAGCATTCTGACAGCGCCGCTTCCCCCCATTAAGGGTTTGGGAATGGAGGAGTCAGCCATTTCGGATTGATCGAGGCGCGTACATGCCCGCTTTTGATGGTTATTCAAAGGCGATTTCTTGATTCACTTTCAGATCGTTCACAGGACCCATAAGGAGGGCTCATGTCTTCTGAAATCACCGTCACCGAACATTTGCTTCTGCAGCAGCAGAGGGCTCCGCAGGCGACGGGCCACTTTACTGCGTTGTTTCATGATCTTGTTCTTTCGGCCAAAATCATAGCCCGCAGCGTAAATAAGGCTGGTCTGCTTGATGTTCTTGGCGGCACCGGGGATATCAACGTTCAGGGTGAGAATGTCCAGAAGCTTGACGATTTTGCCAACAGGGTTCTTTTGTACCGGATGGAGCGTTCCGGTGTGTTGTGCGCCATAGCTTCCGAAGAGAATGCGGAACTGGTGCGCGTTTCGGCGGCATTCCCCCGCGGGGACTACATGCTGGTCTTTGACCCGCTGGATGGCTCCTCCAACATCGATGTGAACATCAACGTCGGGACCATTTTCTCCATCTTGCGCCGTAAGCCCGGTCGTACCGGTGAAGTGCAGCTCGATGAAATCCTCCAGCCCGGTTCCGAACAGGTAGCCGCCGGCTATTTCCTGTACGGCACTTCGACCATGCTGGTTTACACGACCGGTCAGGGCGTGCATGGGTTCACACTTGATCCGAGCGTGGGAGAATTCCTGCTGTCCCATCCCGATATCCGTATCCCCGAGACTGGAAGCATCTATTCGGTCAATGAGGGCAACTGGAATCACTGGGACGACAAGGCCAGAGCCGCGATCGACTACTTCAAGCATCCTGACGATCCGAATGCGACTCCCTGTTCCGCGCGGTACGTCGGCTCACTGGTTGCCGACTTCCATCGTACGCTCCTGTACGGCGGCGTGTACATGTATCCGCCGGACAGCCGCAAGGGAAAGAGCCGTGGAAAGCTGCGGTACCTGTGCGAAGCCTCTCCGTTGGCTTTTGTGGCGGAAAACGCTGGTGGCGCCGCGACCGACGGCCACAACCGTATCCTGGACATCACGCCGACCACGCTGCATGAACGGGTACCTCTGTTTATCGGGTCCCGCAAGGATGTTGAAGCGATCAACGCTATTTACAAGAAGTAAATCCGCGCATGGCCGGATGCGGTCCGGCGGCGTGATAGACGGACGATCGACCTCAGGGCGTGTTCACATGCCGAGAGCGGGTCGATCGTTCGTTTATCAGGGATATCGTTTTTTATATTGAACACGATGGGTTGTCATGCTTTGTCTTGGTATCGAAACATCTTGTGATGAAACGGCGCTGGCGCTGGTCAGAGACGGGAAGTGTGTGGAATCCGTGCTCGCTACGCAGATGGATGTGCACGCCCTGTTCGGGGGGGTCGTCCCGGAGATCGCGTCCCGTGAGCACTACCGTTTTTTGGGCGCACTGTATGACGAGTTGATGCGCCGCACGGGATTGACTCTCGCGGACGTGGACGTCGTAGCGGTGACCCGCGGTCCCGGTCTCCTTGGGGCCTTGCTTGTCGGCGTGGCCTTTGCAAAAGGGCTTTCTCTGGCGGGCAACAAACCGCTTATTGCCGTCAACCATCTCCATGCGCATTTGTTGGCCGTCGGCCTTGAGCATGAGTTGCTGTATCCGCTGCTCGGACTGCTTGTTTCCGGCGGGCATACCCATATTTACAGGATAGACGCTCCGGAGTCTCTGGAACTGCTCGGGCATACGCTTGATGACGCTGCCGGGGAAGCCTGCGACAAGTTTGCGAAGATGTTGGGGCTGCCATATCCCGGCGGGGTGTTGCTGGATCGTCTCGCCCAGAGGGGGACTGCCGATGCCCATCTGTTCCCGCGTCCGTACACCCATGTGGATAATCTGGATTTCAGCTTCAGCGGATTGAAGACGGCCGCGCTGACGTATCTCAACGAACATCCCGTGCTCGTGGAGGAGGGCAGGCGTGTCCGCGAAGCCGGTACCGACTCGGCCTCTCCCGCACTGTGTGATGTCTGCGCATCCTATATGCTGGCTGTGGCTGAGACGCTGAGCCTCAAGATGGAGAAGGCGTTTCACCGCGAGCGGCAAAAAGGGATCACCGGGATCGTCGTCGCTGGCGGCGTGGCCGCCAATACGCAGGTTCGAGCCGCGATGCATGTCCTTGCCGAGAAAGTGGGCAAGCCGCTTTTGCTGCCATCGAGATTTCTGTGTACTGACAACGCCGTCATGATCGCGCATGCGGGCGAATTGCTGGCCTGTAAGGGATACGGACAGGGGCTGGCGTTCCCAGCCATTCCTCGCGGGCAAAAACTCCCTGATGATCTTGGGGAGTTGCGTGCACCGCTGCACTCTCTATAAGCAGCTTGAGCCGTTTTTCTCATATAGTGAATCTTTTCCGCAGCATCTTGACACCCTGGGATCTCGCACCTACAATTGCTACGTTGGAGGCACTGCCTTTTCGCGTAAAAAAGTGCACCAGTTTGTTTCTTAACAAGCAACTTTCGTAAGGAGTCGGTAATGGCTACCCAAGTGAATGATTCCAACTTTGATGCCGTTGTGTTGCAGTCCCAGCTTCCCGTTCTGGTTGACTTCTGGGCCCCTTGGTGCGGTCCTTGCCGTGCCATCGGCCCTATCATCGATGAACTCGCCAATGAATACGAAGGCAAGTTGTCCGTGGTCAAACTGAATGTGGATGAAAGCCCCTCGACCCCCGGCAAGTATGGGATTCGCGCCATTCCTACCCTTATTCTTTTTAAGAACGGTGAAGTTGTTGAGCAGGTTACCGGTGCTGTATCCAAGTCCAGCATCGCGACCATGATCGAACAAAAGGCTTTGGCATGAAGCATTACGACGCCATTGTCGTAGGCGGCGGCCCCGCAGGGATCACTGCCGCCCTTTATCTCTGCCGTTCCGGGATTTCCGTGGCCCAGATCGAAATGCTTGCTCCGGGGGGACAGATCCTCAAGACGGAAAGCATCGAGAACTACCCGGGATTCCCCAAAGGGATCAAGGGATGGGAGATGGCTGATGCGTTCGCTGCGCATCTGGATGACTACGAATTGGACCGGTATAATGATGCCGTCCTCAAGATGGAGCAGGTTCCCGGCGGCTGGTCATTCAGCGTAGGGAAAGAGACCATCGTAGGGAAAGCTGTCGTTGTTTGCTCTGGTGCCAATCCCCGTCCTCTGGGGGTACCGCGCGAAACGCAGCTTACGGGACGGGGCGTTTCTTATTGTGCCTTGTGCGACGGCAACTTCTTCCGCGATCAGGTTGTCGCCGTGGTTGGCGGAGGAAACTCCGCGCTGGAAGAAGCGCTGTATCTATCCAGGATCGCCAGCAAGCTGTATCTGATCCACCGGCGGGAAGGCTTCCGCGCCGCCAAGGTCTATCAGGATAAGATCCGCGCCGCTTCGGACAAGATTGAACTTGTGTTGGATACTGTGGTAACCGGTTTGATGGGAGAAGACTCGTTGCAGGGGCTTCATCTGAAAAATGTCAAAACCGGTGAGGAAACACAGCTTCCTGTGGATGGAATGTTCGTCTTTGTGGGCTATGAGCCCCAAAACAGTTTCCTGCCTGCTGGTCTCGAATTGGACCCGCAGGGGTTCATTATCACTGATTGCGAGATGCGGACGAATCTGCCGGGACTCTTTGCGGCGGGGGATATCCGTTCCAAGATGTGCCGTCAGGTGACGACCGCTGTCGGCGATGGGGCTACAGCCGCTACGGCTGCCTTTACGTATCTTGAACAACTGGACGCCTAAGCATGTATTTTCGTCATCTAGTGCTGGCCGCATGTCTCTTGCTTCTTTCTGGATGTGGCATCATTGACTATTTCTTTCTGCCTCCGCCAGAAGATACGGCTCAGGAGCTTTACGAAGGCGCCAATGACGCCATGCAAGAGAAGAATTACTCGCAGGCCGCCCAGTACTATACAAAGCTCAAGGATAACTTCCCGTTCAGCCCTTATACGGTTGAAGCGGAATTGTCGCTTGGTGACGCTTTCTTCCTTGACGGAAAATACCCTGAGGCAGCCGAAGCCTATAAAGAATTTGAATCTCTTCATCCTCGCCATGAGGCTATTCCCTACGTCTTGTACCAGGTGGGGATGTCCAACCTGAAGAGCTTCATTTCCGTGGACAGGCCTACGACGTCGACACAGGAGGCTTTGGAATTCTTCGGACGATTGAGGGAGACCTACCCGAACAGCGAGTATGCCCAGAAATCTGTCGAGGAAATGAAAAATTGCCGTCGGCTCCTTGCCGAACATGAGCTCTATTTGGGGGATGTGTTCTGGAACATGAACAACTATGGCCCGGCTTGGCGGCGCTATACATACATCGTGGATAATTTCCCCGATGTGCCGGAAGTCAGTGCTCATGCAAAGGAAAAAGCTCTGTCCGCATACTATAGATATCGTGAGCAGCAGTCCCAGAAGGCCCGTGAGCAGATCCAAGGATCTTGGAAGCGCTGGTTTGATTGGCTCTAGCCGCTCTTTACGCTGAAAGAAAAACGCCGCCGGGAAATTAATTTCTGGCGGCGTTTTTTATGTGTGGGAAAGCGATAAAACTTGTTCCGCCGACAAAAGGCCGAGCTTCTCCAATTGATTGTTTTAAGCATAAAAAAGTCCCCACTTGAATGTGGGGACTTTTCAAGGCACTCTTCTTCACTAACCGTTGATGCGGTCAGCGGGGATAATCGGAATGTTCTTGGCTTTCAGCACTTCGATGGCCTGATCGATACGATCGAAGCGGAAAATCATGGTAGCGCTGCCGCCGCCTTCCTGTACGAACGCGTACATGTATTCCACATTGACGTTTTGGCCGGACAAGGCTTCAAGGATGTTGTTCAGTCCACCGGGCTTATCGTCCACTTCCACGGCGACAACAGCGGTTCGCCCAACGGTGAATCCCGCTTCTTTCATGATGTTGATGGCTTTTTCCGTATCGTTCACGATGAGACGGAGAATGCCGAAATCGGACGTATCGGCCAGAGAGAGGGCTCGGATATTGATTCCCGCTTCCGCCAGCGTTTTGGTTACCTGAGCCAACCGACCGGCTTTGTTCTCAAGAAAAATGGAAAGTTGTTCGACTTTCATGGTGGCCTTCCTTATATGCCTTGCGTTGCTGCCAGCCTCCATCGGAGGAGTGGAATTATTCTGACAGATCTTGCCGAAAAACGCCAGCAAGGACTGAGCCTGAACTGAAATCGGAGCGGGCTATGCGGAATGGGTTGTGTCGTCTTTTTTCTTTTCGTCTTTGGGAGTGATGTCTATTTCGTCGGGCTCCGAGCTGGCCCGCTTGAAATTGCGGATGGCCTTGCCAAGCCCGCCGCCGATTTCGGGGAGTTTCTTGGAACCGAAAATAAGCACTACTATAACGAGAATTAAGAGCAATTCTTGCATGCCGATACCGTACATAAAGGCCTCCGTTTTTATAGGACAGAGATATACCGATGGATCCCGGGCAGGTCAAGCAAAGGGCGTTGCATCCTTCTGTCCATCAGGGTACACAACAAAATGCCGTGGCGGGATGGAGGCCTTGACGAGGCCGGAAGGGCCGAAATCCGCACAAGTGCGGATCACTGGAATCAATGGTAAGCACAGTACGCCTGTGAGGTTTAGAGGTCAAGATTGCAAGGCGGCTGCAAGAGAATTGTTATAAAGGATGTATCATGCAAAAAGAATCGGATGATTCTATTGTATATGTTCCGACGATGCACCGGGAATTCTTCCCTGAGGGGTTTTCGGGATGCGTTAAGCCTCTCTGGCCGGGGCTCTCGAGCCGCTATTGGGGACAACGAAATCCTGATGCATGGCACAAAATTTCTTTGCCCTATACCCCTACGGAGGCAGCGGCTTGTCTTGCGGAGCTGACGCAGCTTGATGAGGCGGGCATTGCCGCCCTTTCGGATACGGTGGCGTCTTCCCGGTCCACGGCTCAGAAAGTTTCACAGGAACGGGATGATTTGAAGTGCTTCGCCAAAACGGGAGAATGCCGAGAGGCCGGAAAAGATACGGTTTCAACAGAAGATATGCGGCGCTGGGCGCAGCGTTTTCTTTTGCTGGGCTGGCTTCAGGAAGAACGGGTTTTGGAGATGGAGCAGCTCTCGGCGCGTTATCGCGCGGGGGCGGAGAAACTGGCGGCCCACCCGGGCACGCGGGATACCGAGAGGGAACCTGCCGATGAAGATGCGGAGATGCTTTCCGGCTTGCTTGGCATGATGCGGGACTTGGTTCCTGAGGATCCGGCCACGCTGTTGCCATCATGGTGCTTTATCTTGGATTTGTTAGCAGTTTTATTGCCGGAAGGAACTATTGCCTGCACGGCGGATCAGCGGATGGCAAAAGCGTTTGCGGAAGCTGGCATATGTCAGGAATCACTGTCTCCGGCGCTTCTGGCACGATTGCCTGAAGGCTGGCATGTACCTGAAGGCTATGCCGTGACCTATGGCGAAGAGCCGATGTGGAAGCTGATCGGGAAAAAAGCGCCGCAATCGGACAGGCCATGGCTTGACAGACGGCAACTCGTGATTCTTTGTACAGCAGACGATGTGTTGGAGCGGGCATGATGCAATCCTCGGTGACGACATTGGCTTCTCTTCTTGAGAGGACATTTCCCGCAGGGCTTTCCGGCCTCATTTTCGACTGTGACGGGGTCATGGTCGATTCCCGGGATGTGAATATCGGTTATTATAACCTGCTGCTGAGGGAAGTCGGCAAACCTCCGATTACGCCGGAACAGGCCGGATATGTGCAGATGTCCACGGCGAAGGAGGCTCTTGAGTATATTTTTTCGCCGGAGGAGCTGAAGCTGTTGCCGGCCATTGCGGAGCGTTACCCGTATCGGGATGTCGCGTTGCCGCAGTTGGAGCTTGAACCGGGGCTGGCGGATATGCTGCATTGGTTGCGTGAGCGTGGCGTCCGGCTCGGGATCCATACGAATCGCGGAAGCGGCATGTGGGACTTGTTGGCCCGCTTCAACCTGTGCGAAATGTTTGATCCTGTCATGACAGCCGAGATTGTTCCGTCAAAGCCCGATCCCGCCGGGGTTCACCGTATTCTTGAAACATGGAAGTTTGGTCCCGAGTCGGTAGGGTTCATCGGCGATAGCGCTACGGATGCCGCCGCGGCACAAGGCGGTGGAGTTCCCTTGCTGGCATACAATAGCCCGGATTTGCCCGCGGCTGTGCATGTCGACAATTTTGCGCATCTGCGCAGTGCGTTGGAGCGGCTTCCCCGGTTGGGCCGTACTTAAGAAGAACGCCCTTTACACTTATTTTCTAGGAGGTAGCATGTTTGTGCTTGGCAATATCCTCTTCGCCGTAGCGCGGGTTCTGGATACGCTCTTAACTTTGTACTTCTGGGTTGTTATCATTTCCGCCCTGCTGACTTGGGTCCGGCCTGATCCGTATAATCCAGTGGTCCGCACGTTGAATGCCTTAACCGAGCCCGTCCTGTACAGGATCCGCAAATGGCTTCCCTTCACCTATATCAGTGGGTTGGACTTGTCCCCCATCGTGGTGCTCGTCGCCATCCAACTGGTGCAGTCCATCGTGGTCCGTTCCCTGTTCCAGTATGCGGCCATGTTGTAGTAAACCGTGAAAAACGGAAAGAGGGGATGGCCGTCAGGAAAGGAAGAAAGCGCCTTTCCGGGAGTCAGCCAGGAATTGCCATTCCCTTTCCTTGTTTTTTGGGCTATGCACTTAAGGAACGGTAACGCACAGCGTCGCGTTCCAGTGTCGTTTTCAAACCTCTATGTATTGGAGAAAGTCTTATGGAACAGCGTGAGCTTCTTCTTCTGGAAAAGTACGCCGCCGTCAATCCTGAACTGAAAGAACTCTGGGAAGACCATATTCTGTATGAAAAGCAGGTAGAAAAGCTCGAAGCCAAGGCCTATCGCACTCCTACGGAAGAACAGACGTTAAAACAGCTGAAGAAACAGAAGCTTGAAGGGAAGACGCGTCTGCACGCCATCCTCGACGGCTATAACGAACAGGAAGGCAACTAATGTTGTGCACCGGGGCCAGGATCCTTTTGGAAAGTCTGAAGCGTGAAGGCGTTGACCTTTTCTTCGGCTATCCCGGCGGGGCTGTCATTGATATCTATGATGAGCTGTCCAACCATCCGGATCTACGCCATATTCTCGTGCGGCATGAGCAGGGTGCTGTCCATGCCGCCGACGGCTATGCGCGGGCTTGCGGAAAGGTTGGGGTTTGTCTCGCTACGTCCGGCCCCGGTGCGACCAATACTGTGACGGGGATTGCTACGGCCTACAGCGATTCCATCCCCATGGTTATTTTTACGGGGCAGGTGTCCACGCCGCTCATCGGGAATGATGCGTTTCAGGAAGTGGATATCATAGGGATCACCCGCCCCTGTACGAAACACAACTTTTTGGTCAAAGACGTCAAAGATTTGGCCGAGACTGTCAGGAAGGCCTTCTATCTGGCGCGTTCTGGACGCCCCGGGCCTGTGCTTGTCGACATTCCTAAGAACATTCAGCAGGCAAGCTGCGAATTCGTTTGGCCGGAAGATGTGGTGATGCGGTCATACTGCCCCACGTTCCGGGCCAATCTGAACCAGCTTCGGCGGGCGATGGACGTCCTCGTTACCTCCAGAAAACCGCTTATCGTGGCTGGTGGTGGCGTGATCATGGCCAATGCCGCAGAGGAACTCTGCACACTGGCCCACCTCATGCACGCTCCGGTCTGTTCCACGCTGATGGGGCTGGGGGCTTTCCCCGGTGATGATCCGTTGTGGATAGGTATGCTCGGTATGCATGGGACCTTCGCGGCAAACCGCGCCGTGACTCAGGCTGACGTCATTCTGGCTGTTGGAGCCCGTTTTGATGACCGCGTCACGGGAAAATTGTCCCAGTTCGCTCCCAACGCGCGAATCGTGCACATCGACATCGACCCGACGACTTTGAGAAAGAATGTCCGGGTGGAAGTGCCGGTTGTGAGCGATGCACTCAGTGCCTTGCAGGGGTTGCGTTCCATTTTGGAGTCCGGTCATGCCCAGAAGGACTGGGCGGGCGATCATGCGGACTGGATGGGGCAGGTGCTGGAATGGCAGAAGGAGCATCCGCTTTCCTGGGCCAAGGGCGATGTGCTGAAGCCGCAGCAGGTCGTCGAGCGCATGTATGAAATCACGAAGGGCGAAGCCATCATTACCACGGAAGTGGGGCAGAACCAGATGTGGGCGGCCCAGTTCTATAAATATCATAAGCCGCGGACGTACTTGACTTCAGGTGGCCTCGGCACGATGGGATACGGGCTTCCCGCCGCAATCGGAGCCCAGATGGCTTTCCCGGATCGCCTTGTAGTCGATGTCGCGGGAGACGGTTCCATCCAGATGAACATCCAGGAGCTGATGACGGCTGTCGAAAATGGGCTTCCCGTCAAGATCCTCATTCTGAACAACCGCCATCTCGGCATGGTTCGCCAGTGGCAGGAACTTTTTTATGATGCCAACTACGTCGCCACGGACATGAAGGGGCAGCCCGATTTCGTGAAGCTGGCGGACGCGTATGGCGCGGAAGGCTATCGCATTACGACGGAAGAAGAGCTTGAGGAGCTGTTGCCCAAGGCTCTGGCTTCACCGAGGACCGCTGTTATTGACGTGCTGGTGGACAGGGAAGAGAATGTTTCTCCCATTGTGCCGGCCGGGGCCTCGCTGGACGAGATGTTGATCGTATAGGTGTTGCCCTCTTGGGTGAACTTTAACAGCTCTTGGAGGAAGAATGCGGCGCGTTTTGTCTGTACTTGTTGAGAATGAACCGGGTGTCCTCTCTCGTGTGGCGGGATTGTTCAGCGGTCGCGGTTTCAACATCGAGTCGCTCAATGTGGCCCCCACCCTTGAGGATGGGGTTTCTCTCATGACCATCACCACCAGCGGCGACGAACAGATCATCGAACAGATCGTCAAGCAGTTGCGCAAGCTGGTGACGGTCGTCAAGGTCGTCGACTTTTACGGGATGGCCTATGTTGAAAGGGAAATGATGGTCATCAAGGTCCACGCGGAAGAATCCAAGCGCGGCGAAGTGCTCCGCATAGCGGACATTTTCCGCTGCAAGGTCGTGGACGTGAGCCTTACCGACCTGACGTTGGAAGCGACGGGCGATCACTCCAAGTTGCAGGCGATTATCCAGTTGCTGCAGAAATTCGGCATTAAGGAGCTTGCTCGCACGGGGACGCTCGCTGTCCGGCGTACTATGCAGAGCGACGACATCTAAAACGGTTTTGAAAGTGGCCCGCAGAAATTTTCGCGGGCCGCTTTTTTTTTGGCGTTTATCTTTCGAAATGTTGTTTCTGGGTTCGAAAACAGCCGCAGCAGACTGGATTTCCCCCTTTTTCCGTATATCCGTTATGTTTTTATGGAGAGGGGGATATTGCCAGTCTCTGTGCTCTTGTGTATTTTGAGCTTTCGAGCAATCCGCTTTTAGGCGCATGCCCGCAGGTGATTCTGGGACGGTCCGCGTTGGGCCGTGTTTTCGGAATGTTTGGAGTTACCAGTTAAGGAGAGAACATGAAAGCCTTCTATGAACAGGACGCGAACCTGGATTTTCTCAAAAACAAGACCATTGCCGTTATCGGTTACGGCAGCCAGGGCCATGCGCATGCCCAGAATCTGCGTGATTCCGGCCTAAACGTGATTGTTGGTCAGCGTTCCGGTGGTGCCAACTACGCTCTTGCCAAGGAACACGGCTTTGCCCCCATGTCCGCCGCGGAAGCTGCCGATGTGATCATGATCCTGCTGCCCGACCAGCATCAGGCCCGCGTGTACCGCGAAGACATCGCTCCGAACCTGAAGCCCGGCAAGTCTCTGGTGTTCGCTCACGGCTTCAACATCCATTTCTGCCAGATCGAACCCCCGAAGGACGTGGATGTGTTCATGGTGGCCCCCAAGGGTCCCGGCCATCTGGTTCGCCGCACCTTCACGGAAGGCGGCGGGGTTCCCTGCGTGTTCGCCGTCCATCAGGACGCCACCGGCGAAGCCACCCAGAAGGCGCTGGCCTATGCCAAGGGCATCGGCGGGACGCGTTCCGGCGTGATCGAAACCACCTTCAAGGAAGAAACTGAAACCGACCTCTTCGGCGAACAGGCCGTCCTGTGCGGCGGTGTGACCGAACTGATCAAGGCCGGTTTCGAAACGCTGGTCGCTGCCGGCTATCAGCCCGAAATCGCCTATTTTGAATGCTGCCACGAGATGAAGCTCATCGTTGACCTCATCTATGAAGGCGGCTTCGGCAAGATGCGTCATTCCATCAGCGACACCGCCGAATTCGGCGATTACCGCACCGGCCGCCGCATCATCACCGACGAAACCCGCAAGGCCATGAAGCAGGTCCTGAGCGAAATCCAGGACGGCACGTTCGCTCGTGACTTCATCCTTGAATGCGGCTGCGGCTACCCGAGCTTTAAGGCGAAGCGCCGTATCGAAAACGACCACCAGATCGAACAGGTGGGCGGCAAGCTGCGTGCCCTTATGCCTTGGCTGAAGAAGTAAGTTCTGAAGCGACTGTTTGATAAAAAATCCCCCAAACGTTTGTTTGGGGGATTTTTTCTATTCGACGGATCAGGACTTTTTGGGCGCTTCGTTCTTGTGTTCCGAAAACCATTTGCACTTATGGATGCACCACCACGGAGTCACGATGAACCGGCCATCGGCCTTTGTTTTCCTGTCTGGGTGGGCACCACTCGTTGCACAGTCCAGAGAGCACAACATCAGGGCTTGGCATCGCTCTCCGTGGGGGCAACGGTGTAGTTCTTCCTCTTCGGGCATGGGCAAGGGCATCTGTCTATCTCCTCGTTGGCGGTATCGAAAGGAAAGCGGGCCGATACCGTATCCGATTCAGGATACCGGAGAGCCGGGAAGAGGGCAAGCTCACAGGTATGACCGCATTTTCTTCATCGCGTTTCCAGTGGATCATCGGGGAAGCAAAAGGATTCGCCTCTGAGCTGGAGTGACTCTCGGAATCGGCTCAGGGGGGAGAATATGTGGAAGCTGGATCTTCATGGATGAACCGGCGCGAGTACAAGCAAAACCCGCTTTGGCGGGTAAAACGAAAGGGCCGGAAACGTTTCCGGCCCTTTCGGTATGGAAGTGCTATGAAGCGCAAAGGCGTCCGTTTTTGACAAAGGAAGAGAGGGACCGTTCCGAGAATATACGGTATCCCTCCGCATGATCGGCTTCAATGCGGACGTTGCCGAGCTGATCCAGCATACGCTTCCTGATGCAAAACGTAAAACCGGAAACTTCCGTGGTCACATCGTCGTCTTCCGGTTCATCCAGAATCAATTCCAATGTCGGGCTGTGGCAGCAGCTACATCCGGGTTCAATGCGGAACGTACGTTCGGTACGTCCTCTTAGGCGCTTCAATTCGTCAAGTACCGCTTCGGATAACGTGATCATATTCGCCTCATTTTATAATGTACCGTTGGCGAAGAACCACACGGCATGTATCTCATCTTTAAGAGCCGCATTGTCCTTTTCTAGGGCAACTGTTTGGAAACTTCATGACGGTTTTCCGATAGTTCCGCGTCGTGTCGGTTGCGCCTGTTTGTAGGGACAATACCGTTCAGATCAAAGGCGGTGCTTTCCATTCCCGCGAAGGGGCCGAGGTTTTGCCAGACCCGACACAGGCAGGAAAGCGCATTCCATGCACCTTGCGGAGAGTCGTCAGGTAAAAGGCTGAGTATTCATGGGGTATATAGGTAAAAGTCAATAAAGAGAGTGTATAATGTTCATATAGCCTAGGATGTTTGCAGCCGCTTTGAGAATAGGTTCTCATGACCTTTTCTCATAAAGGGTACGAGACGAAAACAGGTGTGTCAATAATGCGTTGTAAGAACGATCAGCCAAAAGCGAAAAGAATGAGGACGGTGGAAGCCTATTGTAAAGCATAAACAAAAATGTTGCCCCGGAAATCTATCCGGGGCAACACAGCAGGCCGACGGCAATGGAAAGGTGAACCGGAGAACCAACAGAGGGCTCCCTCCATTTCCGAGTGCGCTACATCAGGCCGATACCGTTCCAATAGGGGACGGCAACCACAACGACAAAGATCCCTACGATGAGCATACGGATCGCCAAGGCGGTTACGATGTGGCGGAGCAGGACCCGTTCAGTGATGAAAATGTAGAGGAAGTAAACGGCTTCATACGGGAAGATGTACTGGTCCAGGCCAAAGTTGAATGCGTAGAACAGCGGGAGCGGGTTTACGTTCATGGCTGTCCCCAGCTCTCCGAAGGCGGGCGTAAACGCGGCCGTCGCCGCAAGCGGGGTGAGCAGGAAGTTGATGACGACCCCGGCGGCATAGGCGCATACGACGGACATGGTTTCGCCCCATCCCTGAAGCAGGGGCACGATGCTCGCCACGGCCCACTTGTTCGCGCCGACGCTGCCGCCCACAAAGCCGATAGCCATACAGCCCGTGATGAACACGAGGAATACGATGTTCAGGTTGCTGAAGCTTTCGCGGTCAAGGACATTGATGCCGGGCAGGTAGCTCAGGAGCGCCAGCACGCAACAGACGTATACGGGATCGATATGGGTGAGGGGTTCCAGCATGAAGCCGAGGATGATGCCGAAGACGAGGACCAGCAGCTTGATTTCACGCGGCTGGATGGGGCCCATTTCGCGGCAGCTTTGCTCGATGAACGTGGAGAAGTGCGCTCCGGAGACGAGCGTTTCGCGTCCCTTTACGATATAGACCGTCGCCATCGACAATGCGTAGTATATCAAATTGATGAATGTTGCCTGATAGGCATAGTCCCAGAAGTTGACGGTCTTGTCCGTCCCCTTGAGCATCATCCCGAAAGCCCAGATGAAGGATTCCGAGGAGTGCAGGAACATGAACTGCGGGGCCGCCGCAAAGAAAGCCATCATGACGATGGTGGACGACATGCGGGACTTGGCGTCGAGCTGGAGCGCTTGGATAATGCCTACGGCGATGGCGCAGAAGATGACGACGCGGGCGAGGATGGAAGGAAGAATGACGACGAGCACAAGCCCGGCGAGGAAGAATCCCGCCACAAGGCCGTTGAAGGAGCCGCCCGTCAGCTTGAGACATCGCAAGGCCAGCCGCTTGGCCAGCCCCGTCTTTTCCATGCCTTCACCAATGATGACCGCAGCGAAGCTCAGCCACGGGAGCACGGTGGCCCACGGCCCGAATACGACTTCGGCATCCGCCACGCCGCAAAGGATATAGGCGAACGTGAGCATGGCCGCCACGCCGATGGCGGGGAATACATTGAGCGCCCATGCTATGATGGCGGCACTGGTAAGCCCCATGTACAGCGGGAAATGCGGCGAGACGTCTTGCGGGGAAAGGAAGTAGACGCCGCAAGGGATAAGCAGGGTCATGGTCCATTTGAGAGCCTGAACGGGATTCATAACGACCTCTGTTGGTATGAGGGAAAAACGGCTTGACCGGACAGGGAATGTACAGGCGTTTACCGGGGATATGCTTTGGAATGGTTGGCGGAACTCTGGAAAACAATTGGGGGAAAGGGCCGTGTGGCGGGGCCGGGGAGGTTCTCTCCCCGGCGTGCAGCCTATTTCAGGCGATCGCGCCATGCCGTGCGGGGCGTGCCGCCTTCCTGCCAAACGCGAAGGAACTTGTCGCGGAGCAAAGGGTTCGTGAAGGTGAAGTCGGCCCGTAAATGACGTCCCCGGCTTTCTTTGCGTTCGCGTGCCGCAATCATGAGCGCTTCGCCGAGATCGAGCAGGTTGAGCACTTCCGCAGCGCGCATCAGTTCGTGGGCATCGGATACCGACATTTCCTTATTGATTTTTTTTCGCAGGTCGCCGATATATTTGATACCTGCCGTCAGCAGCGTATCGGAGCGCAGGCGGTGCGGGCCGCAGTCCGCGTATTCGGTCATGATCTGCTGGAGAGCGAAGTTCGCTTCCTGCCATGACGCGCCGCCGCTGCGTTCATACAGGCTGCTGAAGAATGCCATGCGCTCCTGGCAGAAAGGCACACCGTCCACATCGGCGGGCTGACCGAGCGTTTTGTAGTCCCCCGCGTGATGCCCCGCGATCCAGCCGTAGACCGCCGCAGCGCCGATATCGCCGCTGATGTTGCCCATCATGTCGCCCGCCGCGAACAGGCCGCGGATATTGCTTTCGCCGTTGATGTCGATTTCGATGCCGTTGGTACAGAGGTTGGCTTCGTACTGCCCGAATTCCACGGCATGTCTGCCGGGATCGATGCCTTCCTTGTCCATATAGTCGAGCAGCGCGGTGAGCCCTTCGCACCGCATGGCCCAGCGCATGTGTTCAAGGTCTTCCGGGCTCGCGCCGGAACAGTCCATATAGGCGGGGCCCGTGCCGTTGAGCTTCAGATCGGTAAAGGCGGACGCCCAGATGTCGCTGGTCATGTCGCCGGTTTCCACGTTGGGCTTGGTGATGAACGGGCCGATGGGCTTGCCGTTGGGGTACCGGTAGACGCCGATCCATGTGGCCTTGCCGCAGCGGGCGAGGAAACGGGGCCCGGCATGGCGGTAGGTCTTTTCCATATTGACGAGATGGGCTCCCAAGCGCCACGCCTGTGCGATGGAGTCACCGGTTCCGGAAGGGCACATGTTCGTGTTGAACATCTGGCTCGGCGTGGGATCGGTCGTGAACAGGCGGCTGACGTATCCCGTGGCGATTACTACGGCTTTGGCCTTCACGATGCGATAGGCCGGCTCGTCGGAGGAAATATCGAGGGCCAGGGCGCCGGTGATGCCGTTATCGTCGCGGAGCAGTTCCAGCACGGGCGAGTGGTTGACGATACGGACGGCTCGTTTCTTGGCCTGTTCCGTGAGCACCTTTTTTTGATTGTGGCCGTCATACTTGAGGAAAATTTTCGGACGCCCCGGATAGGCATGGCCTTCGAAGTGGAAGTCCCCTGTGGGCTTCATGTTGATGCCCCAGTCATTCCACATGTTGACGATCGTGGGGCTGGTTTCCAGAAAACGCATGACAAGCGGCGTGTCGTTGCTGGTGGCGTTCTGGCTGTCCATAAATTCTTCATACACCACATCGATGGTGCCGTGCTTCTCCGGGATATAGCAGAGAAAATGATCGTTGCCCGTGGCTCCCGCCCCGCTGCGCTTCGTGTTGGCCTTATCCAGCAGGGTTACGCTCGCGCCTTTGTCCGCCGCCGCAATAGCGGCCATAAGTCCGGCAATACCGCCGCCGACGATGAGAACGTCCGATTCCAGCCTTTCTTTAATGGGGATCATGATGATTGCCTCCGAGTGATAAAAGGATGCTGATGCTGCGGGGTTATTCTTTGGGTTTGAGGGAATCGGAGTCCACATAGAGCAACATGTGCGTCAGAGGAAGCCGAAGCTCGATCGCCTTGGCCCGGCAATCAAGAACGCAGGCGTTGCAATGCCAGCATTCATAGGGGCGACGTACTTCAGGAATTTTGTCTTTCTTGGGATCGTGGCGAAAGACTTGGAGCGGGCACACGTCCGCGCACATGCCGCAACCAATGCATTTGGTCCTGTCGATGACTGGGGGCATATTCGTTTCCTCCTGAGCAAAACGGTGTTTTCCGAAGTTAGGGCATCATGAGATGCCGTTATGCGTTCTTTCTTTCACAACATGGGTGAGTGCGACTATCGCATATGCGACAAAACACAAAAAAGCCCGTCATGAAGAATGACGGGCTTTTTATATTATGATGAAATAATTTAATTAAAATAAAAACAAACTAAATGGATATTTTTTCACGAAAAGGCGGGCTTTACAGGTGCGCCATATGGCGCAGCCGTTCCATATCAATGATTTCCACGCGGCGGCAGGTAAAGCAGGCAATGATGGCTTCCTGTTTGAGGTGCTGGATTGCCCGCGCCAGTGTAGCGCGATGGACGCCGAACACGGAAGCGAGCTGTTCCTGCGTCATGCCGAGAGGGAACTCATCGGAACCCCGTTCAAGGCTGAGGGAAATGAGAAAGCGGCTGAAACGGGTGACGAAATCATCCATGAGCATGTCAGTGAGATACGTATGGTAGGTGAGGACCAGCGTGCCGAGCAACTCGATAACGGAAAGCATGAGGTTGGGATACCGGGCGGCGAAAACGGGATCATGCAGTACCTTTCCCGGAATTTGCCAGATCACGGCGTCGGTCATGCACTGATACTGCCCGGATGCCTCACACCGGGTGGCCGCGGGAGCGAGGTTGAAGATGCTTCCCGCTTCAAAGGAAACGACCGAACGCATCCTGCCGTCGATCGTGTCAAAAACCACATGGACTTTCCCTTCATCAATATAAAAGAGATCGAAACAGGTTTCGCCCTCAACCTTGACGATGCTTCCGGCGGAGTGGCGCTGCTTGGTGCCAAGATGCAGTATCTCGTGCCATGCCGTAGCCATGTTTCCGATCTTTGGAACGGCAAATGGGGCGAACAGGGGCAGCTTGCTGGATGAAACGGGGATACTGTCGTGCTTGGCCATGATTGCACCTCCAGAGTATAAAGTGTGCAATAGTCCCGGGTGGAAAACAAGGGCCCGCCTCAACGGAGCGGGAGTTCCCTCGGGGCGGATGCAGTCGGTGGTTGTGGAGCGCGCCGGAGGCCGCAAAAAAACGCATTCCGGCCGCTCCGTTTTTTTACTGCAAATTCAGTGAGAAAAAAGGACATCGCATGGTGATGAAGATGCGAAGAGTGCGGGAGGGCGCTTGAGAGAATCTTTTTTTGCTCTTAACATTCTCTTCACGCCCTGTGTAGCATGATAGCTTCACCAATGAATGAGAACCCCCATAAAGGAGTATCCGTATGCGTTACATCATGGCTTTGCTGCTTTCTTTGGCTTTGGCAGTTCCCGCTTTCGCGGGGTTTGAGGGACCTAATGCCAGTACCGGCGGATTCGCTGGCCCCGGCCCTCAGACCATTACGAAAGCGGCGCAGGTACAAAATGCCCTTGATGATACCACCTGCACGCTGGAAGGGAATATTCTGGAACGCCTCAGCAAAAACAAGTATGTATTTCAGGATGATTCCGGAAAGATAACGGTAGAAATCGGCCAGCGGATCTTTGGTTCCAATAGGGTAACGCCGGAGACGCGGGTGAGGCTGACGGGCGAAGTGGATCACAAGAAGCAAGGGCGCGCCAATGAAGTGGACGTGCGGTATCTTGAAATCGTGAAGTAGTTCGTTCGGGAAGGCGGGCGCGGAGATTCTCTGTGCCCGCCTTTTGTTTATGGCATTGCCGGAAGACCGTTTGAGGGAAGCGGAGGAGCGCATGGAAGCAGGCCGGATACGTGCACTGATTATTGAAGACAACCAAGATATTACCGCAAATCTGTACGCGTTCCTCGAACCTCTCGGCTATGAGCTCGACTGTTCCGCCAACGGCCATATCGGATTGGAGATGGCGGTGGCGGGTACCTTTGACGTCATCGTGCTGGACATCATGCTTCCGGGGATGGACGGGTTGGCGGTGTGCCGGACTTTACGGGAAGAACATGTCGATCCGACGCCGATTCTCATGTTGACGGCCCGTGATACGGTTGCGGATCGTGTGACGGGGCTTGATTGCGGAGCTGACGACTATCTGATCAAGCCGTTTTCGATGAAGGAGCTGGACGCCCGGTTGCGTGCGCTGGTGCGCCGTGCGCGGGGGCGGCAGACCCGCAGCGTCTTATGTTGGGAAGACATTGAGCTTGATCCCGCGGCCCACAGCGCAACCCGGAGCGGGGTTCCCCTGCGTTTGAGCCCCACAGGGTTCGTCATTTTGGAGACATTGTTGCGGGCCGCTCCGGCCGTCGTCCCCAGAACGGAACTTGAACAAGCCATCTGGGGGGATTTTCCGCCGGACAGCGATGCCTTGCGTACCCATATCCATGAATTGCGTCAGAAGCTGGACAAACCGTTTACCTGTCCGCTCCTCAAGACGATCCCGCATGTAGGCTATACGTTGGTTCGGCATGAATAAAACATCGTCGTTTCTCAATGGACTTTGTGCCGGTTGCAGCGCCTTGTGGCGGGCAATATTCCTTTTCCGTCCGCTGGCGGCATTGCGCAATCGGGTGGCGCGGCGAGTCAGGACACGTTCGCTCAGCAGGCGCATCGCGGAGGCGTTCCTCGTCTTGACGTTGGTCACCGGAGGGATATTCAGCCTGAGCGCCTACCTTTCGTATGACTATGCGATTACGCATGTCATCCGGTGGCACATGGAACCGATCATGCGTTTGCTCATAGCCGCTGAGGAAGGGCGCACTCTCCGTAAGGGAGAAAGGCTTTCCGTGGACAGCGAGCTGCTTGCAAAGGAACTGAAGGTAAAATGGTACGTCGGGGAAGCCATTCCTGATGATTTGCGTCCGGAGCGTTCCAAGGTGCGTGAGCTCGTGCGCATCAAACGGGATCGCTATGCCATGACATACCGGGACAAGGAGGGGCAAGAGTACGCCATTGTCGGCAAGATCAAGGACCTTGACGACTTGGAAGAGGTGATGGCAGATATTGCGCTGGCATGTGTCGCGGGGAGCCTGATCGTGGCGGGATTGTTGGCTTATTGGTTGAGCCGCCGGCTGGTTTCGCCGCTTGTCGAGCTGACCGGCAAGGTCAACCGGGGCGAAGCACTGGATGACACCCTATTGTGTTCTCGGGATGACGAGGTCGGAGATCTGGCGCGGGCTTTCGCAGGGAGGGAGCAGGCCTTGCGAGAGTTTTTGAACCGGGAACAGCTGTTCACTGGGGACGTCAGCCATGAGTTGCGCACTCCGCTGACCGTATTGCAGGGCGGGGTGGAGATTTTGGAAAGCCGCTTGGGCGGAGATGACAAACTGCTTCCGATTGTGGTCAGAATGCAGCGGACTGTTGCGTCCATGACGGCGATGGTCGGTACAATGTTGCTTCTTGCGCGTAAGCCGGAGCAGTTGGAATTCCGGCCTTTCGATCTGTGTGTGCTGGCGAGGCAGGAGGAGGTGGAGATCCGGGAACGCTTGCGAGGGAGGCCTGTCACCTTTTCCAGTCTGTTGCCCGACCGGCTGACGGTTTTGGGAAGCCCTGAGTTGGCCGCCATGGTTTTGCACAATCTGCTCGACAACGCATGTCGCTATACCGAACAGGGCCGCATTCTGTTGGAGTTCCGTGCGGAGGAAATGCTTCTGACGGATACCGCTCCCGTCATCGATCCTGATGTGCGCGCACGCATGTTTGAACGGGGCGTGCGCGGGACCAGCAAAAGCCCCGGAAGCGGGCTGGGGCTCTCTCTTGTGCTGCGCGGCTGTGAACGCTTGGGCTGGAAAGTGGCGCACGAGCATTGGGAAGGCGGAAACCGTTTTCGTGTGCGCTTCTCTCAAGGGTAGGGCCGGGGCTGCGACATTCTAAGGAAATACGCTGATGAAGCCTTTTGATGATGAGCCAGGCCGAGAGGGGGCGGTTATGGCCGTTTTCAGTCGCAGGAGCGCCGCTGCCGTGATGGGGCAAAGGGCGGGAGGAGTGCCCTTTGCCTGAGCCATATCTCTCCCGAAGGTGTTTCGGCTGAGAATACTGTCGTTCTTTGAAGGGTGCACCCCAAGAGGAGGGACATCCATCAGGGACGGGAAGGAGCCCCCTCCCGGCTGGCCTCGGGCTGGAGCCCCGTATAGACTTTAAACGCTTTCTCTTTGGCGCGAAGGAGTAAAGGCGTCAGGGGGACACGCGGCATGGTGTCGATGCAGAGGCCGAGATATGCCCCGATGGGCAGCGGCGTTTGCAGGCTGTTGATCTTCCCCCAAAGCCCTTCTTTCTTCCATGTGTTTGGCGGGCCAAGCAATACGGATCGGAAAGAGAGGGTGGCCTTGGGACGGATTCGCCTGACCATACGGGCCAGCGACCAGAAATTCAGGTTATGGCGTCTGTGCCTGTACTCAAGGGTGGGACGGTGCAGGCGCCTTTGTATCTGATAGAGCGAAAAACTGTTCATAAAACCGATGATGACGCCGCGATGGGAAACTCTGATGGCTTCGCGCAGTACGTCTTCCGGGTTGTCCACGTATTCCAACACGGTGAGCAGAGCTGCGTAATCGAATTCTTCATCGTCGAAAGGGAGATGTTCCGGGCGGCCCAGCTGGAATTCAGCCCGGTTCCCCAGCCGTTCCCTCGCCATGTCGAGCAGGTCAGTACCGGTATCAAGCCCCGTGACATCAAATCCATAGTGCCAGAGCATCTCCAAAAAGATACCCGCTCCACACCCTATGTCCAGAAGCGTATGCCCGCGCCGGGGCCACTGAGAGATCAAGTGTTGAAAAAGGCGGTTTTCCTGAGTGATGGCATAGGTTCCCTCAGGCGTTGCATACCAGTTATGCAGGAATTGGGCTGTTTCGGCGTTCCACATCTTTGCCTCCACGTTCTGTATTCATGGGAACAGAGTATCCTTTTGGTGGAGTGCAGGAAAGCCCCTTACTCTGCGGACGGCCAGATGCCGCATGGCCTTGCCGGCGCATAGCCCAACCTGAACGCCTCTTCGAGATCCGAAAAGCGGATTTGATTTTTTTTCGAAATATTGGTCGTGCGCAGACATGCTTTGGAGAAAAAACGTTTGCTGTTCCTATTGCCGATGTAGGGCTCCTGAGCCTGAGGGCGGGTCAGGATGACCCCCCAGCAGCCTGCGCGCTTGTCCAGTGCGTCCTTTTGAGCCGCAGTCAGGCGGCGTACCAACTGGCTGGGGAGGTTCTTGTGCGCGTAAAAAGAAGCCATGCCCTGCTGGAGAAGCTGTTCATTGAGGGAACGCCCGTCGGGTAAGGATGATTTCCGCGACAAGCCTTTGATACCGATCTCGGGATGCCCTGGGAAGCGGGATGACCTTGACCCGCTGTTTCCGTGTCCGCTCGCAGGTGAAGCGCTCTGCCTCACGGGCATAATACTGGGGCGGGGTATCCTTGGAGCCTTTCTCAGGGGTATCGACTCCGGCAAGCCGGACGCGTTGTCCCGTATCAAGCACAAGCGTGTCTCCGTCCGTACACTGCGTCACGGTGGCTGAAAACAAGCCGTCCGCATGGGCGATGGCCGTCTGAAAAACGAAAAAAGCCGTCACGAGGACGGCGGAAAGCATTTGGGCAAGGGTGTGCATCAAGCGTCCGCGAGCCAGCCGGAGAGGGCATCCACGATCTTGCGAGCCTGTTCCGCGCTGGATATGTTGAATTTGGACTTTTGGCGGTATTCGCCCCCCGACTTCTGATAACGGCGGATAGCATACTTGTCCGGACCGTATTCGCCCGTTTCCGCGTCGAGCTCCTGATAGCGGAAAAGGATTGTCGTCCATGCCCCCTTGGAGAGGATGACCTTGTCCAGTTCCTTGATGAGGATCTGCCCGGATTCTTCGTATTCAATAGTGATTTCGTCTGGTGTGCTGCTCATAACAGTCCTTTCGCCACGCTGTTGCGCACAGTGGCTTTTAAAATGAAAGTTCCTCCTAACGTGTTTCGTAGCTATACGCAAGAGTCCGAAAGAAAATGGCTGAAACAAGGAACGGGAATAAAATGATGGGTCCGGAACCGGTCGAGGCTTCGTCCCACTGGACAAAATTTTTTCTGTCTGTAACATATCATGAGTTCATTCAGACTCTGTCGTTGAAGGAACGTCCAACGATGGGGCCATTTTTTTGTAAGGAGATTTCATGAGCAACGAACCCGATAAGATTATTTATTCCATGATCCGCGTGTCCAAGCGTCATGGGCAGCGTGAAGTGTTGAAAGATATTTCCCTTTCCTATTTCTACGGCGCGAAGATCGGCGTCCTCGGCCTGAACGGATCGGGCAAATCTTCGTTGCTGAAGATCCTTGCGGGCGTGGATCAATCCTTTGAAGGAAAGACCGTGCTGGCTCCCGGCTATACCATCGGTTATCTGGAGCAGGAACCGCTGGTCAACGAAATGCGGACCGTCCGTGAAGTCGTGGAGGAAGGGGCGCAGGAACTTGTTAATTTGGTCAAGGAGTTCGAAGAGATCAATGCCAAATTCGCCGAGCCCATGGAGCCGGAGGAAATGGATAAACTCATCGAACGCCAAGGGCAGGTGCAGGAGCTCATGGATGCGAAGGGTGCATGGGATCTTGACTCCAAGCTTGAGATGGCGATGGATGCCTTGCGGTGCCCTCCGGGGGACACGCCCGTTTCCGTCATCTCCGGTGGTGAAAAGCGCCGCGTGGCGCTGTGCCGCCTGCTGCTGCAGAATCCCGACATCCTTCTGCTCGACGAACCTACCAACCACTTGGACGCCGAATCCGTGGCGTGGTTGGAACGGTACCTCCAGAATTTCCCCGGTACGGTCATTGCCGTGACCCACGACCGTTACTTCCTCGACAACGTCGCGGGATGGATTCTCGAGCTGGATCGTGGCCGCGGGATTCCGTGGAAGGGCAATTATTCCTCTTGGCTGGAGCAGAAAGAAAAGCGCCTCGCTCAGGAAGACAAGGCCGAGGACGAGCGCCGCAAGACCCTCAGCCGTGAGTTGGAATGGATCCGCATGTCCCCCAAGGGACGCCATGCCAAGGGCAAGGCGCGTATCAACGCCTATGAGGCCATGCTGAGCCACGAAAGCGAAAAGCGGGCTCCCGAACTGGAAATCTATATCCCCGCAGGCCCCCGTCTGGGCAAGAAGGTCATCGAAGCCGTGGGCATCAGCAAGGCCCTCGGCGACAAGGAATTGATGGAAGATGTGAATTTCATCATTCCGGCGGGCGCTATCGTGGGCATCATCGGCCCGAACGGTGCGGGTAAGACGACGCTCTTCAAGATGCTTGTGGGGCAGGAAAAGCCTGACGCGGGCACGTTGACCATCGGCGACACCGTTCAGTTCGCGTATGTGGATCAGCAGCGTGAGTCCCTGACGCCGGGCAAGACCGTATATGAGCTGATCAGCGACGGTGCCGAGACAATCAAGCTCGGCAACCGGGAAATCAACGCCCGCGCCTATTGCTCCCGTTTCAACTTCACGGGCTCGGATCAGCAGAAGAAGGTTGACGTCCTGTCCGGCGGCGAACGGAACCGCGTACACACCGCCCGGATGCTCAAATCCGGTGCCAACGTCATCCTGCTTGACGAACCGACGAACGATATTGACGTAAACACCATGCGTGCCCTTGAAGACGGTCTGGAAAATTTCGCGGGCTGCGTACTGGTCGTCAGCCACGACCGCTGGTTCCTCGATCGCATCGCTACGCACATTATGGCGTTTGAAGGCGATTCGTCGGTTGTGTTCTTTGACGGGAACTATTCGGAATACGAGGAAGATCGCAAGAAGCGCCTCGGTAAGGACGCGGATCAGCCGCACCGCTTGAAGTTCCGCAAGCTGACCCGATAGAGAGATTGATCCGATACAAAGGAAGGGAGGGCGTTTTTCAACGTCCTCCCTTCTTTTGTATGAGGGCGGTTTTGATTTGGCGTGAGGGATCAGGCGAAGGCGTTCACGCCTTCCAGAGAGCCAACAGCCGTGATGGCGACTTCTTCCTCCACCGGAACGGCATCTAGGATGGGTTTGACCATACGGGAGAGGGTTCCCTTCGGGCCCACTTCAACCCATGAGCGGATGCCGTCGTGCCACTGGTTGGCGATAGTATCGATCCACAGGACTGAGGAAATCATCTGAACGGTGGCGAGTTCGCGCAGGCTTTCGCCATCCGTCACCGCTTTGCCGGTCACATTGCTGTAAACGGGAAAACGCGGTCTGGACCACGTCATTTTGTTGAGCGCCTTGGCGAGTTCTTGCGCGGCCGTATCCATCAGCGGGCTGTGGAAGGCTCCGCTGACCGGAAGGGGAACCGCCCGGCCTTTCTTTTCCTTAACGAGCGGAAGGGCCGCTTCCACCGCCGCCTTGGTCCCGCTGATGACGAACTGGGCCGGGGTGTTGTGGTTGGCCACAATGAGGATTTCTCCCGTGGCTTCCGCAGCGGCCTTGGCGATTTCGTTCACGGCTTCGCGGTTGAGCTTGAGGATTGCCGCCATGCCGCCCTTGCCGTCGGGATCGGCGTCCGCCATCAGCTTCCCGCGCAGGCTTACCAGTTCGAGGGTAGATTCGGGGGACAGGGATCCGGCAGCGGCCAAAGCGCTGTATTCCCCAAGGCTGTGGCCGGCGGCGCAGGCGGGGGACAGCTTTCCGGAAAGCGCCTGCCACAGCGTCACGTTGACGACCGTCAACGCGGGCTGGAGGTGCTTGGTGTCGGCCATGAGCGCCGCGTCGTCGCTTTCCCAGTAGACGGCGCGTAGGGGAAGGCCGCTGATCTGTTCGGCTTTTTTCCAGAGTTCCATGGCTTCTTTTGATGCTTCGGCAACATCGCGGCCCATACCGGGCTCTTGGGAACCTTGGCCGGGGAAAAGGACGGCGGTGGGAACAGTAGACATATAGACCTCTACTTTTTGGGGGTTGGGGCCGGGCTGATGGCCTTGAGCAGGCCAGGGAGATTACGCCGGACAACGTCGAGTTCGTCGTCGCTCACATTGGGCATTTCAATGGGGGGCTCCTTCGTGATGGCGTCCCCTTGCTGGATGATGGCGACAGCGGCGGCGGCTCGCCCCATAATGCAGAAAAAGCGTTCCGGTTTCCAGCCCGCAGCCTCGATGTACCCGGCGGCGTTCTTGGAATAAAGGAAATCGGGTTCGCCCGCTTCATTGACGATCGGGTGGGCCTTTTCCTTGTTGGTTTTGATCCATGCCCGGAAACGGGGAAGATCGGCGATAAATTGGTTGAGTTCCTTTTCAGAAAACGGAGGCTGATTGTACAGCGTTTCCGCCGAAGCGGGGAGTACGGTCAGCAGAAGCAGCAGCCCGGCAAGGCCGAGGCGGAAAAAAAGAGCCATGTGTCACGTCGCTTGTTGAAGGTGTGGGCGGCGTCCATTGTTGCGCCGGGACAAAAAGATAGAGCCCCTGTGCCCCGGCGTATAGTATATTAATCGTATTTGATGGAACTGATCTGCATGAGCTTGTTCCAGTTGTGATGCGATTCGATGTAGCGCATCGTACCGGTTTTGCTACGGATAATCATGGAATGCGTAACGGCTCCCTGCCCGGAGAACTGGACGCCGCGCAGGAACGTGCCGCCGGAGATGCCGGTGGCCGCAAAGAAGACGTCATCTCCCTGCACCAGCGTGTCGGCGTCAAGGATCTGGGCAAGGTCGATGCCCGCTTCCTGAATGGCGGCTTTTTCCGCTTCGGACTGGGGATCGAGGCGGGCAAGCATGGCGCCCCCCGCTCCCTTGATGGCGCAGGCCGCCAACCCACCTTCAGGCGTGCCGCCGGTCCCCATCATGACGTCGACTTCGGAACGCTGATCCACGGCCATCAGGGCACCGGCGACGTCGCCGTCGGTATGCAGCTGGATGCGCGCGCCCACGGCCCGGATTTCCTGAATGAGCTTTTGATGGCGGGGCTTATCGAGGACGAAGACCACAAGGTCGTTGGTATCCTTGCCCAGCGCCTTGGCGATGAGGCGGAGATTGACGTGGACCGGCGCGTCCAGATCGATGACGTCACGGGCGGCTTGGCCGACAACCAGTTTTTGCATGTAGAAGCTGGGGCCGGGGTTGTACATGCTGCCTCCCGGAGCGGCCCCGACGACGGCAATGGCGTTGGGGCGCCCATAAGCGAGCAGGTTGGTCCCCTCGACGGGGTCCACGGCGATGTCAAGGGAAGGCCCATTGCCCATGCCGATGATTTCGCCGTTGTAGAGCATGGGCGCTTCGTCCTTTTCCCCTTCCCCAATGACGACTTTGCCCGCGATGGGCAGGGAGTTGAAGGACAGGCGCATGGCGTCCACGGCGGCGCCGTCTCCGGCGGTTTTGGTGACACGGACAAGATCAAAGGCAAGGTTGCGCTCCGGCGCTTCCATAAGGGACATATCGCTCTCCAGAAAATATGAATGGTTCATGAACGCCCGGCCTCCGCCGATCCAGCGGCTCAGGCGGTATTGGGAACATAGATCAGGCGAAGCCGCTCTTCAAGAAAAAGCTCACCGCCCGACGGCTGGAAGGCACGCTTTCCGGGAGGGGGGATTCGTGCTAGAGGGGGGCATGTTCAATCATACCACAGAAGTCCTGCCCATTGAGGCCCTGCTCCCGGATCTGCTTGAAACATTGGGTAGCGGGACCCGATGTATACTTGAAGCGGCGCCCGGCGCGGGCAAGACGACGCGGGTTCCCTTGGCATTGCTCCGGGCGGCATGGCTCGACGGCAAAGGCATCCTGATGCTGGAGCCTCGGCGCATGGCCGCCCGGAACGCGGCTCGGTACATGGCTTCTCTGCTTGGGGAAAAGGTCGGCCAGACCGTGGGATATCGGGTGCGCTTGGATTCCCGGGTGAGCGCGTCCACCCGGATTACGGTGGTGACCGAAGGCGTCTTGACCCGGATGCTCCAGGACGATCCCGAGCTTCAGGGCGTCGGCTGCCTGATTTTTGACGAGTTTCATGAGCGCAGCCTGAACGCCGATTTGGGGCTTGCCCTTGCGCTTGATTGCCAGCAGGGCCTGCGTGATGATTTGCGGTTGCTGATCATGTCGGCCACATTGGATTCCGGGCCGCTCCTCAAGCTGCTGCAACAGGATTTTTCCGGAGCGGTCCCGGTGCTGAGGAGCGAGGGGCGCGCGTGGCCTGTGGAGACGCACCATCTTTCGCTGCCCCGGGCAGACATTCCAATGGAGAGATGGGTTGCGGACGCCGTCCGGCGCGCGCTGCGGGAGGAGAACGGCAGTATCCTCGTGTTCCTGCCGGGAACGGGCGAAATCCGAAAAGTTGAAGCGTTACTTCAAGACGTGCGATCGGATACCGTACATCTTTGTCCGCTGTACGGCGATCTGCCCGCAGCGGAGCAGGATGCCGCCATTGCGCCGGTTTGGGCTCCGGTACGGAAGATAGTGCTTGCGACGTCCATTGCGGAAACCAGTCTGACGATCGAAGGTGTGCGGGTAGTCATCGACTCCGGCTTGGCCCGCACAGTGCGTTTCGACGCGGGAACGGGCATGTCCCGGCTTGTCACGGAGCGCGTATCCCTCGCCAGTGCCGAGCAGCGTAGGGGCCGGGCAGGGCGGACGGAGCCGGGCGTATGTTACCGGCTGTGGCATCAAGGGGACGAAGCGGGAATGGCGGCCCATATCCGCCCGGAAATATTGGACGCCGACATGGCCCCGCTGTGCCTTGAGCTTGCCGTATGGGGGATCACCGCCCCTTCTTCCCTGCACTGGCTGGACGAGCCCCCGGTGGAAGCTGTCAATCAGGCCATTCCCTTGCTCCGCAGCCTGGAGGCAGTCGACGCGGCGGGGAGGGTGACCGCACGGGGAAGGGTTATGGCCCGTCTTCCCTTGCATCCGAGGCTTGCGCACATGGTTCTTGCAGCCAAAGCGTTTGGGCTTGGCAAGGCCGCCTGCCTGTTGGCGGCAATGGCTGATGAGCGTGATCCGCTGCGCCTGCGCGATGTGGATATCCGCCCGCGTCTGGCGTTGCTCGGACACGGTCAGGGTTCGCCCGC
>ERZ779870.495-NODE-495-length-40220-cov-10.4962_pt1 | contig 40220 bp, 38 predicted proteins | sample MGYA00511247_ERZ779870 | MGnify/ENA primary metagenome ERZ779870 (study PRJEB29588, sample SAMEA2149068) | human gut metagenome | biome: human gut; feature: human-associated habitat; material: faeces | place: Denmark | collected 2008/2010 ...
CCTGCGACCTCCTGGTCCCAAACCAGGCGCTCTAGCCAAGCTGAGCCACACCCCGTTTTCTGATAGGGCTTTATGAATTGTTTCATAAAACTTTATCAATTTTTCTTTCGCTCTCTTCGGAAGGCTTTTTCAGAAGCGCTTCGTTTCAAGCAAGGACTATTATATACTATAGCAACCCCAATGTCAACATTTTTCACAACTTTTTTCGTCTAATTTTTCATTTTTTTTATTCTTTTTGTCTGTTTTCTTTTTGTGCAAACCTGTTTATACCTGTTTATTTTTGTCTGTTTCGAATTTTTGTTATTAAATATTTTTTTCCTTCTTTTTTACCTTCTCAAACATATTTTTTTCTCTCCCGGCCCTCTCTCCATAAAATTTCAGAGGAGACGCTGTGTCTCCTCTGGCAAAATGAAGTCTTTTTTTTAATTTTTTTAAAGATAGCAGGTCTGGTACTGGACGTTTCCTGCGTCATCCGCCTCCATAATCATGTAGCTTGGCCTTCTGCCCTCCTGGCGCGGAAAGGAAAGACTTCCTGGATTGAGTACCGTCAGCCCGTTTCTTGTCTCCAGATACGGCTTATGAGTGTGTCCAAACATGGCGATATCCACACCGCGGGATCCTGCCTCCTCTTCCAGGCGCTCCGTTCCCACAGACACGCTGTAAAAATGGCCATGGGTCAGAAATGCCCGGTGCGGCCCTATGGCAATTTCCTTCTCCCGATCCAGGCAGGAGAAAAAGTCGTTGTTGCCCAAAACCATATGAACCTGGCAGTCCTGGTTCTGTTCCATGCACCAGGCTGTAATCAGATCCTCGCTTCCCTCTGCGTCTCCCAGATGGATCAGCATGTCAAACGGTGCAGTCCGCTCAATCACCTCCTGTAAATTTCCGTTGCGGCGGTGGGTATCACTCACAATCAAAACCTTCATCTCTCTGTTCCCCCAAATACTTCCTTTAATTTCTCTTTCATCAGCTCCAGAGCCTTTCCTCTGTGGCTGATACGGTTTTTCTCATCCATAGTAAGTTCAGCAGAGGTCTTTCCATACTCCGGAAGATACAGAATCGGATCATAGCCGAATCCGCCTTCTCCCGCCGGCTCATGAGCGATTCGTCCTTCCATAAAGCCCTCTGTGGCGATTTCCCTGCCATCCGGCAGTACGGCGGCGATTACGCAGGCAAAGCGGGCGCTTCTCTCCTCTCCTTCTGCCTGCTCCATCCGCTGAATCAGGGCGCGGTTTTTCTCTGAGTAGGGAGCGTCCCCCATATAGCGGGCAGAGTATACTCCCGGCTCTCCATTCAGATAATCAATGACAAGGCCAGAATCGTCTGCCAGCACAAGCCCTCCCGTCTGGTTCCACACAGCCCTCGCCTTAATGGCCGCGTTCTCTGCAAAGGTTGTTCCATTTTCCTCTATTTCATCGTGAAATCCCGCCTCGGCCATAGAAATAACCTCCAGGCCTAAATCGCCCAGAATGCTGCGGATTTCTCTCAGCTTTCCCTGGTTGGATGTTGCAAATATCAGTTTCTCTGCCATGTTTCTCCTCCTGTATCCTGTTTCTTTTATCCGGCGCGCTCCGCGCTTCTGCCTGCTGCTTCTCGTTAATTCAGATGTTCCAGATATTTCATTCTTTTTTATCAATCAGACCTTTTACTGTTCTCTGCTCCGTCTTGTGTAGGCCTTCAGGCACACGTTGCAGTTCTGCTCTGTTTCCACGCGGTCCCAGGCCGTTCCCCGCAGGCTGATGTAGCCCTCTCCGTCGCTTAAGTCCACCTTCGTTTTCTTGTCCGGCGCGTTATACTCTATGGCTACCGGATGAACGGAGCCTGGCGTCCGGATACTTACAATCACTGCGAACCTCTCTCCCTCTTTTACGGCAACTGGTTTTGGAAAATCAATGGTATAATAGCCTGCATGTTCCAGCTTTCCTCTGGCTACGGATCTGCGCCTGCCAAAATCTGCGCTTCCCGCCGCGTCGTTCACCACATACACCTCGTACTGGGTATCCTCATCTGTAGCGTAAAAGCCGGCCGCCCACAGCTCCTCATCCTCCTTTGCCTGATAGATATTGGCAAAAAAAGCGTCTTCCTTTCCATAGCCCAGCTGGCCTACCCATCCGCACAGATCGGTCTGGTAAATTTTGTCATAATAATCAGAAGAATCGGCGCGGCTGTATACAATATTATGAATTCCAATGTTGGTATCATAATAGGATACGTAGAAATATCCCTGCTCTCCGAAGGCTCCGCCCCAGCTGTTTGCACAGATAAAGGCGCCGTCTCCTTCCGGCTGAACCGGAAAATTTTCCTTAGGATAATCGTCGTCCCAGCCAATAATCACCACATCATGGTTCGGACGCCTGTCTCCTGTATAACAGTATGCTCCCTCTTCTTTATTATAGTAGTCAGAGCTCTCTTCCCCGTCAGCCATGGAGGTGTAAAGCGAGCTTTGAACCCCTCCAGTAAAGTAAACGGCTTCCTTTACCGCCTCATAATTCTTCTCCGGAAGAATCTGGATCTCCTGAAGGTGAAGAGCCGGGGAAAGCCCCTCTGGAGACCAGCTGTCCCCATAAGGGTCCTCGCTCTCCAGCACCGGCCCCTGCCAGGAAAGCAGGTAGGCCATGGACATCGTATAGTCCCCTCCGTCGTTTTGATCCATCTGAAAGCTGTTTCTAAGAGACATATGGTCTTCTGAAAAATCAAAGGACTGTTCCGGAAGCAGGCGGCTCTCCAGAGCCATGAGAGAGGCGAAGGCCCAGCAGGTTCCCAGGCTTCCCTGGTTTTTCACTGCAGGCGCTCTTCCCACCATCCGGTAGTCATAAGATCTGGGAAGGACCTTTTCTTCCGGGTTCTGGGAGGTAAAGGAAAGGACTGACTGTTCGGCGTCCCAGTCCATATCGTAGTCAAAGGCCTGGGCAAGGGCCTCAGCCGGCACGGACAGCTGGCCTTGCTTCACAGTGAGGGGATGATCTAGCGGAATATTCTCCCCGCTTATCTCCTCCCCCGTCTCTCTGCTGGCCCGGCGCAGAGTCATCTCGCTCTCGCCTATGGCAATGCTGGCCTGCCGTCCTGTCTTTTCCATTACCAGAATTGTGTCATCATATGTATGGGCTGTACAGGAAAACAATTCCCGAAGTTCGCTTACAGGAATGAGAAAGCCGCCTGCCGCCGCCATCCTGACAGGCGTCTTCAGCTTTTTCTCTTCCCCGTCCACCACTACCTGAATTCCCTTTTCATTGGTTTCCCTGGATACCATCTCATACCACTCTGCCGGATAGCTTCCAGCCATCTCCCCCTCCCGCACGTCCTCCACAGCCAGACGGCCGCCGAATTTCAGGATGCAGAAGGAGAGAGCCAGAACTGCCAGCAGCGCTATAAACTGTCTGCGCCTCATTATCCCTCATTCTTTTCTTCCGGCCGCCTTCTGGGAGGCTTCGGCCCCAGAAACTGATAAAAATACGTTTTCATCATTCCATTATAAATCTTCCTGTTTTTATCAGCTTTTCTTCCAATATAACGCTCTGCATCCTCGTAGGAGGTGATCAGGTACATGGACCAGGCGTCCAGTTCCCTGTAACGCTCTCCAATCTGGCGGTACAGCTCCGGCAGGTTCTTCTTCTCCTCGATTCTCTCGCCGTAGGGCGGGTTCGTGATAATAAAGCCGTACTTTTTCGGATGGCTCAGCTCGGCCACCGGCCTCTGCTGGAAGTGAATCATGTGATCCACGCCGGCTCTGGCTGCGTTCTCCCTGGCCGCCCGGACAATATCTCCGTCTGCGTCATAGCCCTGGATATCCACCTGGACGCTATCGTCCATAACCTCCATCGCCTCGTCCACCGCATTGTACCAGTGCTTTCTAGGAACCAGGTTTTTCCATCCCTCCGCCAGGAAGGAACGGTTCATGCCTGGCGCAATATTGGCCGCAATCATGGCCGCCTCGATAGGGAAGGTTCCGCTTCCGCAGAAGGGATCCACCAGAATCCTGTCCTTCTTCCAGGGAGTCAAGAGAATCAGGGCCGCGGCCAGAGTCTCTGTAATCGGAGCCTTGCTGGTCAGCGTCCTGTAGCCTCTCTTATGGAGGGAATCTCCGCTGGTATCAATGCCCACTGTCACCTGGTCCTTAAAGAAAAACACTCGCAGCGGGTATTCGCTCCCAGTCTCCGGCAGAGGCTGCTGCCCCAGATCGTAAGCCTCCTGGAGACGTCTCGCAATGGCCTTTTTCATAATCCTCTGAATGTCCGACGGGCTGAACAGCTTGCTTTTAATAGAAGAAGCCTTTGTCACCCAGCATTTTCCATCCCTGGGAATGTAGCGCTCCCATGGAATCGCTCTTGTCTTTTCAAACAGTTCGTCAAAGGTCACGGCCGTAAAGCTGCCTGCCTTTAAAAGAACTCTCTCCGCGGTTCTCAAAAACACATTCGCCCTGGCAATGGCCTCCGCGTCTCCCTCGAAGGTCACGCGGCCGTCCTCCACCAGAGTGATTTCATAGCCTAAATCTGTAATTTCTTTTTTCAGAACTGCCTCCAGGCCGAAGTGGCAGGGGGCAATCAGTTCAAATCGTTCCAATCCTCGTTCCTCTTATCTTTCTTATGCTGTGCAGGCCGCACTCTGCGGCCGCCCTGTGACTTCAATCCCTTTACTTTTCTATGAGGGATCTGCATTTTCTATTCTAATTTAACCACTTTCTCCTGTCAATGGCTGAGGGCCAGTGTTTTACTTCTCAACGTCCCCAAAAGCCTGTTTCTCCCCATTGTGTCCGCGGTAATACTGGATTCCTCCCGCCACGTCAAAGGCGCGGAAGCCCATCCGCGAAAAACACACAGCGGCCCGCAGGCTCTCGCTTCCTCTGGAGCAGTAAAACAGCACTGGAAGCGTTCTGTCTATCTCCTCCGGCTGATTTAAAAGCTCCTCCAGCTCCCGGTTGACCGCCCCTTTCAGATGAAAGCGTCTGTATTCCTCAGGACTTCGCAAATCTATAATGGTCCCGGAAAATCCCTGATCCAGGAACTGATCCAGACGCCGCACCGGTATCATCTGATACATAATCGTTCTCCTGTGCTTGTTTCTTATTTTATTGTATTCCAGCGGGGCAGAGCCTGTTCCATCCGGGCAAAGCAAACGGGGAACCGTCCTCCTGCCTCTCATAAAAGCCTGGAAAACGGTTCCCCGCCTGTTTTTGTTTTATTTTTCTTCTGTCTGTCCTGCTTTTTTAGTCATTGTTTCTGCTGCAGTTGTCAGCTTTATTCCTGCTGCTGTTTCTGGAAGAATTTCTGGAGCTGTCTCTGCCGCAGTCCTTAGAAGAGTTCTGAGACTTATTCTGGCTTCTGTTCTGAGAATCGTCTCTGTTCTTTAAGCTGTTTTCGTTATAGCTGTTTCTGTCTGCCATGTTCATTACCTCCTGACGTTTCAATGGTTACACAGTCAGTATGGTTCATTTCTCTGGCATTTATTCAGAAAAAACAATTTTATTAACCTAACACGCTCACAATCTTAACTGGGTTCCGGTAGGTCCAGGGAGAGATCTTAATGCCTGTCCGCTCTGTGGAGGCATGTACAATCTGGCCGTCTCCTATGTAAAGTCCCACGTGGTTAATCCGGCTTCCATTGGCATAAAACACCAGATCCCCTGGCTGCATCTGCTCTGCGCTGACCTGGGTGCCCTGAGTCGCCTGGGAGCGTGAGGAACGGTTCATGTCCACGCCGCCGGCATGCTCTAACACATAGCTTGTAAATCCGGAGCAGTCTGTGCCGGTATTCGGATCTGAGCCTCCGTACACATAGGGATTTCCAAGGAAGGTGAGGGCGTAATCTACAACATCCTGTCTCACGTCTCCGGCTTCCGCCTCCACAACTGCTGATTTTCCGTCTGCCATCAGATAGCCTTCCTCTCCGCTCTCTGAAAAGACTTTCACCCAGCCGTCGCCGTTGTCCTCGACTACCTCGTAGGTATCGCCCTGGGACACCTGCTCGACTACGGCAGACTCTGCGCTCATCTCTGAGTACAGTGAAACCTGCTCTGCTTCTACCTTGACTACTGCGCCCTCCTCGGCTTCAGCGGCCTCCGCCTTCGCCGGATTCGCAAATAATACGGCAGAGCAGACGCACATCATTCCCAACAGCTTCCATCCTCTATTCTTTATCATCCCAAAACTCCTGACTTTTTATTTTCAACCCGCAATCTTACAACTTTCCCATAACATATTAACTTTTTCTTTCTAATTGTTACATAATTGTTAAATATGTTACGACGTTATTATATTTACTTTTTTTTGCGCTGTCAAGAAAATTGGAGCGATTTATATTTATTTAATAATTTCCCAGCCGTTTCTTTAGCCTTTTGAAGCGCCTCCCATCATGCCGCTTACCAGGAATTTCCGGAATACAAGCGCCAGAACAGCAGGAGGGATAATGGCAATCAGCCCGCCTGCAGCTGTCAGGCCATACTGAATCGAATCCTTCGTCATAAACTCACTGGTGACGATGGATACCGGTTTTGTCTCCAGGGAGGAGGCCAGAATTAGCGGAATCTGAAACTGGTTCCAGGCGCTTAAAAACATGATTAAACTGCATGCTAAAATCACAGGACCTGAAACGGGCAGCACAATCCGAAAGAAAGTCCCCATGGTTCCGCAGCCATCTACTCTGGCAGCCTCCAGAATTTCCCGTGGAATGGTGGCAAAATAATTGCTCATCAGCCAGGTACTCATGGGCAGAAAAGAGCTTACATACACCAGTGAAAGCCAGAACTGGCTGTCTAAAAGGTCATGCTCAATAAACACCCGAAACAGCGGAATAATGGTGGCGAATACAGGAATTACCATCGTAATGAGAAGTGCATTCTTAAACCACTTCCTGCCTGGAAACTCCATTTTTGTCAGGGTATACGCTGTAATCAAGGCCAGGGGAACTCCAATGGCAAGAGTCACTGCTGCTGCCGTCAGAGAATTTTTCAGGCCCCGAAACAGACGGACACTGTGGCTTGTAGTCATGCTGAAGAGATTTTCGTAGTTGCTCCACACTGCCGTGCTGGGCAGCATATGTCTTGTGTTGGTAAACATTTCATACTCTGGGGTAACGGAAATAATAAACGCCCACACAAAAGGCCCCAGAGTCAGGATTAAAAGTACGGCGGCTGCTGCCCAGTAATACCAGGGCTGACGCCGGACAGATTTCTTTCTCATTCATTTTCCTCCTGTTCCCGATTCATGCTTCTCAGATAAAACACTCCCAGCGCCGCGCAGATCAGCATAATTAAATAGGTAAGGGCGCTGCCTCGTCCATAATTTAAGAAAGAGAAGGTTGTCAGATAGTTCTGAATCAGAAGATTCTTTCCCAGATCGCTGTAGCCGGAAAGGGCTGCCAGCTCGTCAAACAGATTCACCGCTGTAATCGACGCGGAGGTAAGTCCAATCAGTACAAACGGCCTGGAAAGCGGAAGGGTAATATGCCGGAAGGAATTCCATCTTCCGCAGCCATCCAGGCGCGCCGCCTCGTAAAGTTCTCCTGGAATGGTTCTCAGCCCTGACAGGCAGACAATGGCGCAGAAGGGAATGCTGCGCCACGCGGCCACAATACCAGCCACGGTCAGGAGAAGCCAGCGGGAAGCCAGCCATTCTATCGGCTTTTCCACAATTCCTAAAAGCATCAGCAGCTTATTCATAAATCCATAGCCGGAATGAAACACAAACCGCCAGATAATTCCATTGACAATCGGCGGCATGGCCCAGGGCAGAATGGCCGCTGCAGTGAGAAGACCTGACAGCTTTGTATCTGAATTCAGAACCAGGGATACCAAAAGGCCAAATACTGTCGTCAGCCCTGCCACTAATACCAGAAGAAAAGCTGTATTCTGGAAAGCATACCAGAACTCCTGGGATTTCAGTATCGCTGCATAGTTTTCCATCCCGATAAAATGTGTATTCTGAGGCGCTGTCAGCTTCATTTCCTTTAAGCTGTAGGTAAAGGTAACAGCCACCGGATAAAATACCAGGGCAGCCATCAATACTCCTGCCGGCAGCAGAAGAGCGTAAGGCAGAAGCCTGTCCCCTTTCTTTTTGTGCATTCCATTTCCTCCTGCTTATATTGTATTAAGCCTGGCAAAACGCTTCCATGACAAAAGGAGATGCAGTGAAAGCACATCCGTCTCCCACAGCATCCCCTTCCTGTCTTTCGCTGTTATTTTGCCAGCTCGTTTACCTTTTCATTCATGGCTGCAAACGCCTCCTCTGGTGTCTGCTCGCCCATAACCATACGGTTAATATTGTTAAACATAGCATTGCTCATCTCTGCATAGTAATCCGGTACACCATTGGGGAATGGGGACTTGATCAGCTTAGCCATATCTAACATTGCGCCCGGCTCTGTAATTGTTCCATCCTCAATCAGAGACTCCAGAACACTGTTTCTGGTAGGAATAGAGCCGTTTGCTGTGTACAGTGCCTTCTGTGTCTCCGGAGCGCTGTACCATTTTACAAACTCTAAGGCAGCTTCCTTATTCTCGGAGTAGCTGGAAATACCTACTGCCTCCGGAAGCGGCATAGTCTGCTCTGCTGTGCCGCCTTTTCCTGGAAGCATAATCGGCACTACGTCACCTACTACGCTGCACTCTTCAGGATTGGAAGCAAAACGTACGAACTTTGTCGGGCCTACCATAAAGCTGGCCTCTCCGGCTGTAATCTTTCTGTAGACATCCATACCCGTAGCTGTCTTGATAGCCGGATCGGTATATCCTTCCTGTACCATCTGGTTCTCAAAGGTCAGGGCATCTGTTACGGATTCCTCATTTAAAGTATTGTCATCGTTAAAGACAACGCCGTTTCTGGCAAATGCCATCCACATCATGGAAGTAGTAGCAGACTCATCTGCGTTCATCGGCATAGCGTAAGGATACTCTGCCACGCCCTGCTCCTTAATGGCCTTCATAGCCTCATAAACCTCATCCCAGGTCTCCGGAGCCTTCTCAATGCCGGCCTGCTCAAAGTGAGCCTTATTATAGTAAGCAATTCTGTAGTCGTTAGCATAAGGAACAGCCAGAACCTTTCCGTCAATCATAAAGGTTCCTGCAGACGGCATATCAGCCAGATCCTCTTCGCTCAGCTCAACCGGCTCCAGCCAGCCTGCGCTGTTCATCTCTCCAACCCAGGACCAGTCTACTTCAAATACATCAGCTGCAGCCTTGCCGCCTACAGCCGCGATGGAAATTTTGTCGCGGATATCGTCCCAGCTCACTTCGTTCATGACAACCTTAATGCCTGTCTCCTCTGTAAACTGAGCTAAGAGCTCTTCTCCTGGATTCGCCCAGTCCGGAACCATAACTGTGATCTCAGTTCCAGCCAGATCCTTCTTCTCCTCTGCAGCGGCTTCTGTCTCTGCTTCACTTGCGGCTATCTCTGCTTCGCTTACAGCTGCTGTTGTCTCCTTTCCGGAATTTCCGGAACATCCTGTCACTGCTGCTGCCATCATGGCCACAGCCAGTGCGCCTGCAAATTTCTTTTTCATCCTTCTCTCTCCTTGTAAATATCTGTGTAAATCACCTGAAATACATACGACTCTTTCAGTATACGGAGAACCGCTTGATCATTCAAGGTTTCCTCCCTTAAAATATCATTGCTTTTATCTATATCAGGCAACATTCCATTTACTCTTTCTATATGTCAGAAAGCTGTCTCTGCTAGGATAAGGTCTCTAACAGGGCCTCCAGCCTGGTGGCGATCTGTCCCTGATCGGATTTAGAGTAATCTGTCTCAATCATCAGGTACGGAATTCCTTCTGCCTCCACGGTGCGCTTCACAAAATGAGCCTCGATATTATAGGTATGGCAGGACTGAAGAATAATCTCCACTACGCCGTCTACCTGGTAATCGTGGATCATCTCCTTAATGTAGCCCTGGCGGCTGTCATTAGGGCTCATAACAGAGCAGTTAATATTCAGGTACTTCTTCGCCAATGCGTCGAATACCGGCATAGTCTCGTCTACTTCCTCTACCTTTTCTCTGGTTCCGCTGCAGGAATCGAAGGCCACTACATCGGCTCCCATCTCCTCCACGGTCCTGATAATCTTATCGCGGACTCCTCCGTTGGGGCATCCTGTAATCAGAAGTCTCGGACGCTTGGAGGTTTTGCCCTTGTAGTTCTCCTCCCAGTCCTTTAATACCTCTTTTGTCCGCTCCTCTACCCGGCGGATTCTGTCTTCCATGTCAAAATTAAATCCAAGGGAATCGGATACTGTGCTGATCTCATATCCTGAAATCGGGGACGGATACAGCTTTCCAAGCTCCATGAATCTCAGCATGGCCTTTCTCTCCCTGTTCTTCAGCCGGATAGCCTTCTTAATATCTTCCTCTGTAATCTGAATGCCGTAGAAATCCTCCAGCTTCTCTTTCAGGGCAATGATCTCCTTTTTCCAGAGATCCAGTCCTCTCTCATTTCTCTGAGCCGGCAGCTGCATGACATAAGTCTCCTTCAGCTCATTCATCAGCTCAAACATCTTTTTCTTTCCGTCGCAGGTCGTCTCCCCCACAATCAGATCTGCGAAATAGAAATACGGGCAGGTATCTGTCAGCGCAAAGCCATAGCTGGCCTTGATTAACGGGCAGAGATTTCTCGGCAGCTTCGTCTCAGCCGCAGGGATCGGCTGCTCGCTGGAAGCGCACAGAGAGGCGTTCACAGCGCCGCCGGCCATCAAAATCTCCACTGGGACGAAGGAGCAGAATACGCCTACCACTCTGGCGCCTTTTTCTTTCAGTTCCTTCATCTTTATGAATCCTGCTTTTCTGGCCTCGTCGTATGTCACAAAATTTTCTGGCAGATTCATCATTTTCTCTTCTCCTCCTGAAACTACATTCCTTCTGCACTGTATGCATATTGGTCTATTTTATCACAGTTTACAGGGGAATTCGAGACAAGGCCGCGCGGCCTGATATTGGTTTTTTAACTAAATCAGGGCTTCTTATAGAGCTTTTCTATAGGAAGCCCTTTCTTTTTATTTTTTTATCTCACTGCCATTTAGTCCAGCTCCAGCTTTCCTGTATACAGCTGATAGTAGATTCCTTTTTCTTTGATCAGCTCCTCGTGGCTGCCCCGCTCCACGATTCTGCCGTGCTCCAGAACCATAATCGCGTCGCTGTTTCGAATGGTGGACAGTCTGTGGGCAATGACGAATACCGTTCTGCCCTTCATCAGGTTGTCCATTCCCTTCTGGACGATCTGCTCTGTTCTGGTGTCAATGCTGGACGTAGCCTCGTCGAGAATCAGCACCGGCGGATCCGCCACCGCCGCCCTGGCGATAGCCAGAAGCTGCCTCTGGCCCTGGGACAGCTCCTCGCCGTCGTTGGTCAGCATGGTATCGTAACCCTTTGGCAGCATTTTAATAAACTGATCCGCGTGGGCCAGCTGCGCTGCCGCGTAAATCTCCTCGTCTGTGGCGTCCAGCTTTCCGTACCTGATGTTATCCATAATCGTTCCTGTAAACAGGTGGGTATCCTGAAGTACGATTCCCAGGGAGCGGCGCAGATCTGCCTTTTTTATCTTGTTGATATTAATGCCATCATAACGGATTTTTCCGTCCTGCACGTCGTAAAAACGGTTAATCAGGTTGGTAATGGTCGTCTTTCCGGCTCCTGTGGAACCGACGAAAGCCAGCTTCTGTCCCGGCTTTGCATAGAGAGTCAAGTCGTGAAGCACCATTTTCTCCTCCGTATAGCCGAAGGTCATGTCGAAGAAACGGACGTCCCCTTTCAGCTCTGTGTAGGTAACTGTGCCGTCCGACTGGTGGGGATGCTTCCAGGCCCAGAGTCCCGTCCTCTCTCTGCACTCTGTGAGAATTCCATTCTCATCCTTCCTGGCATTGACAAGGGTTACATACCCCTCGTCCAGCTCCGGCTCCTCGTCCATCAGGCGGAAAATACGCTCCGCTCCGGCCAGGGCCATGATAATGGAGTTAAACTGCTGGGCAATGGACATAAAGGGCTGGGTAAAGCTCTTGGTAAACTGAAGATAAGAGGCCATCACGCCCAGGGTAATGCCGCCGATTCCCATGACGGATAAAAATCCGCCCAGCACAGCCGTCAGCACAAACTGCAGGTTTCCGATGTTTCCGATCACAGGCCCCATCATGTTGGCAAAGGTGTTGGCTCTGGAGGCGCTGACAAACAGCTTCTCATTGAGCTTGTCAAACTCTTCTTCTGCAATCCGCTCATGGTTAAACACCTTGATGACTCTCTGGCCCGTCATGTGTTCCTCCACAAAGCCCGTCACGCCGGCGATATCCAACTGCTGGCTTAAGAAATACTTTCCGCTGTTGCCGCCGATGGTTTTTGTCACAAACAGCATGACGCCAATCATGACCACTGCCAGCACCGTCAGAAGCGGGCTTAATACCAGCATGGAAATAAAGGTGACAGTCACTGTGAGAAGCGACTGAAGTACCTGAGGGATGGCCTGGCTGATCATCTGTCTCAGCGTGTCCGTATCGTTCGTATAAAGACTCATAATAGAGCCGTTGGTATTCTGGTCAAAATAGCGGATAGGAAGCTTCTGCATGTGCTCGAACATCTCGTCTCTCACCTTTTTCAGCACGCCCTGGCCGATATAGACCATCAGACGGCTGTAGATAAAGGTAGCGATGACGCCGCACAGGAAAATACATCCCAGCACAGCCATGGCCCGGTACAGCTCCGTATAGTTGGGACTTTGCTTTCCAATCAGCGGGATAATGTAATCATCCAGCAGGAATTTCAGCGAAAGGGACACGGAGATGGACGCGATGGAGCTCATCAGAATGCAGAAAAACACGCCGATAAACCGCAGCTTGTAGTCCCTCAGAACATAACCTAACAGACGTTTTCCCGTCGTCAGCGTGTCCTTGGTCACCCTTGGCTTTCTCTGCTCATTACTCATAGTCCTCACCTCCCTTTACCTGTGATTCGTATACTTCCCTGTAAATGGCGTTTGTCTTCAGAAGCTCCTCCGAGGTTCCCACTCCGTTTACCTTTCCATTTTCCATGACGATAATCATGTCCGCGTCCTCCACAGAGGAAACTCTCTGGGCAATGATAATCTTCGTGGTATCCGGAATCTCCTCCCGGAAGGCCTTGCGGATCAGGGCGTCTGTCTTCGTGTCCACCGCGCTGGTGGAATCGTCGAGAATCAGGATTTTCGGTTTTTTCAGAAGCGCCCTGGCAATACAGAGCCTCTGCTTCTGCCCGCCGGACACGTTGTTTCCGCCCTCCACGATCATCGTGTTGTATCCGGCCGGAAATTCTTTTACAAATCCGTCTGCCTGAGCCAGCCTGCAAACTCTCTGGACCTCCTCGTCGCTGGCGTTCTCATCGCCCCAGCGGATGTTGTCGTAAATACTGCCTGTAAACAGGACGTTTTTCTGAAGCACCATGGATACCTGATCTCTCAGCGCCTCCAGGCCGTAGCTTCGCACGTCGATTCCGCCTACCTTTACAGACCCCTCCGTCACATCGTAAAGACGCGGAATCAGATTGACAAGAGAGGTTTTCGAGCTTCCCGTACCTCCGATAATGCCCACCGTCTGCCCTGATTTAATGTGAAGGTTAATGTCCTTTAAGGAGAGGTTTCCATCCTTTCCGCCGTAGCTGAAGGACACGTGTTCAAAGTCAATGTCGCCGTTTGGAACCTCTGTCACAGCGTCTGCCGGGTCCTGCATTTCCGGAACCTCGTCAAGTACCTCGCTGATTCGGTCTGTGGAGGCCTCGGCGATCATAATCATGACGAACACAAAGGTTACCATAGTTAAAGAGATCAAAATCTGGATGGCGTAGACGATCACGCTGGTCAGCTCGCCAGTCTCCATGGTCTGGCTGATAATGCTTTTTCCTCCGATGGAAACCATCAGAAGAATTACGCTGTACATGAAAAACTGCATGGTCGGCGCATTCCAGGCCACGATCTTCTCCGCTCTGGTAAACAGATCGTAAACCAGCTTTGATACGCCGTGGAACTTCTCAATTTCATGCTCCTCCCGCACATAGGCCTTGACTACCCGGGAAGCGTTTACATTTTCCTGAACGGAATTATTTAAGACGTCGTACTCGTCAAATACCCTGATAAAATGAGGATGGGCCTTCTTTGCAATGAACATCAGAAGTCCTCCCAGAACCGGCACCAGCACCAGCAGAATCAGAGAAATCTCCCAGTTAATCGTGAGAATCATAATCAGGGAGAGGATAATCATAAACGGCGCTCTGGCCAGCAGACGGATACTCATCATATAAGCCATCTGCACGTTTGTGATGTCCGTGGTAAGCCTTGTGACAAGGCTTGAAGTGGAAAAATGGTCGATATTTTTGAATGAAAAGTTCTGTATCTTATAAAAAATGTCATGGCGCAGATTTTTGGCATAGCCGGCCGCCGCCACCGCCGCAAACTTTCCGGCCATAGCGCCGAAGAACAGGGCAATCATGGCCATAGCCACCAGAATTACGCCCATGCGGACAATATAGGGCAGGTTTCCCTGCGCGATTCCCACGTCGATGATTTTCGCCATCTGAAGCGGAATCAGAACCTCCATCAGAACCTCCAGAATGACAAATACAGGGGCCAGAATGGACTCCCGTCTGTACTCTCTGATGGATTTAAAGAGTTTTCTGTTCATGGTTTCCTCCTTCTGTTTTACTTAGCTGTCATGTCAGACGGCATTCCTGCTCTTTACAGTCCTGCTCCTTGCAGGAAAGGTTCCTGGACATTTGGGCCAGCACCTGCATACAGGTATCTAGATCCTCCCTGGAAATTCCCTGCAGCATCTGTGTTTCCGCGCACCTGAGAGACTGGATCACCCGCTCTCTCATGGCCAGCGCCTTCTCTGTGGGAACCACACGCTTCAGGCGCCCGTCCCGCTCTACGCTCTCCCTGCAGATAAAGCCCTTCTTCTCCAAAAGCTGGAGAATCCCTGTGGCTGTGGATTTCCGAATCTGGAACTCCGCCTCCACATCCTTCTGAAAAATATCCTGGTGCATAGAACCTACAATAATAAAGTGAAGCATATGACGCTGAAGCATGGTCAGCTCATTGCCGTCATCCGGAACTAAAAAACGCCGTTTCAGCTGATTGGATAAAATATTTACCATCCGGCCTGCGCTTTTACAGCAGAGCTCACCGCTTTTCTCTGCTTCCGTACACATTTTACCACCTCCGCCTGCGCTGATTTCCCGTGTTCAGGACCTGTTTCCGCCTGGTTGCAACTGGACGATTCAGAACTTTTTAAATAGTTCGCTGCCTAACTTTCAAAAGTATAGTCGGAAAAATTTTTATTGTCAAGCGAAAAAAACGCCAAAAAAAGCCGTCTGAGCAGCCCGTGATTAGATGGAAAAATATAGGTTCTGCAGGAAAAATCCAGGATGTTTTTTGTTGTGGCGGGGATATAGAATTGATATAATACAGTTACAAAGGAAGCGGAAGTTCGGAGGCATATATGAAAGAATTTACCTATGTTGCTTTAAGACAAAAACCAGAATTAAAAGAAGCTGCTGCTGCATGGTTTCATGATAAATGGGAAGTGCCGCAAGAAGCGTATCTTGAATGCATGGAAGCATATCTCAATCATGAAACAGAATATGGCTGGTATCTCTGCTTAGAAAACGGGCGCATTGCAGGTGGTCTGGGTGTGATTGAAAATGATTTTCATAACAGGAAAGACCTTGCGCCAAATATATGCGCAGTGTATACAGAACAGGAATACCGCTGTCAAGGAATTGCCGGACAATTACTTGATATTGCTGTGAAGGATATGAAGTCAAAGGGAATCACTCCTGTCTATTTGATTACAGACCATATAAATTTTTATGAAAAATATGGCTGGGAATTTTTGTGTATGGTTCAAGGGGATAATGATCCTGATATGACAAGAATGTATATCCATAGATAATTTCCTATTTGTTTAACTGAGCCTGCAAATAAAAAATTAGAAACTGGTATAATATGGTGAAAGGAGGCGTGTTCCATGTGCTATATCAATTATTATTTTGAAAACATTTCATACGATGAAAATTATTATTTAGGAACCTTTTTATGTCCAGATGCTAAGGTTAGATGTGATTTTATCTATAATAGGATAACAAAGGAAATAGAAATTACAAATAACAATATGCCGATTGAGAAAATATTGCCAATTCCTATTTTCTGGCTTGATAAAAAACTCAGAGAAAACGGAATGTTAAAATCTAAGGAATGTAAAATTAGTTTTTAGTGCAAGACTGGTTATTCTTAAAACTTTCCATCAAAGAAAACGGAAAATATATGACCATGGACGCTGAACTGACGGCTGATACCTAGGAGATTATGAAGAAGATTGTATCAAGTTTTATTGTTCAGATATTGTAATCAAGGATTTGAAAAAAATTCATTGATGGAAAAAATAGAAGTCTCATCTTTATGAAATACCACCAGAAAGGAGGTCTCCGCCCATGAAAAAAACAACCGTCATCCCAACCGTCAGCGTCCTGATTGCTCTGGTTTGCGCCGCTCTGGTTTGCTTGAACTGGAACCCGGAACCGTTTCTGAAAGGAAAGGAACAGCCGGTGACACTGAGCGATATAGAACAAAATCTTACAACCGATTTTAACGGTTTCCCGGCCGGGGAGGATATTCCAAGGCTGACCAGTGCAGAGGACTTTTCAGAAACCATCTATTTGTCAGATTATGTGACCGCGGAACCGGTGGGAATTGTCGAAACCGGTATTTCCAGCCTGAAACCATGGGAAGATCATTATTATACGCAAAGAGTCAAGGGAAGGGCAACTGGACGTCAAATCCGTCAGCCGGAAATTATTTCATCCGGCTGGGATTTGCTGGGCAGCTATCAGCCATATTACCTGCTGGAGCTTCCAGATCATACTTATATCGTGGCACAAATTCCGCCGGAAACAGCGAAGGCAATCGAAAAGGGCGAAAGCGTCACACTTCCTGTCGGTGAGAAGGCAGGTATGACAGATGCCACCCGGAACGAACTTTCTGCTATCTGCGAGGAATATGGAGCGGATATGGACGGTGTGTTCTATGCTGTTAATGACAAATGGCAGGAGGATCATCAGTTCATCTTATTTCTGCTGCGCTTCGGAGCTGCCGCTCTGATCTGGTTTGTACTTGCCGTGGGACTGATGCTGGCCGGGTGGAAGCTGTTCAAATGCGATGAAGGATAAAAAACGGCGGGATTTCTTAAATACGAGTAGCGTCAGTGTACAAGTAGCAGCCATTCCAGCTTTACTGTTTTATCTCTGCTTCATCTTCTTGCCCTGCAGGCAGGAAGCATCCCTCATTTTCAGTTCGGTCACTTTCAGCCCGGCCAATTACCGAAGCGCCATCCCTACAGACAGGTTCGCCGCTCCGCACAGGCACATAACGAGAATGGGATTCCATTTTCTCGTCCGAAGCAGCAGAAAGGCCAGAAGGAACAGCGCTGCGCCGATCACGTCTAAATTTCCAATGGATGCCGCCTGGCCGTTAAACACTGCCGTATTCAGCATGGAAAGGCCGGCGGCGGCTATCAGGGCCACTACGGCGGGGCGCAGGGAGGCCATCACGGAGCTGACAAAGGAACCTCCCTTGTATTTATAATAGAGAAAAGCCAGAAAAGAGACAATCAGGAAGGATGGAAAAATACAGCCCAGGGTGGCTGCCACAGCCCCCAAAATTCCCGCAATTCTGATTCCCACAAAAGTAGCCGCGTTAATGGCAATCGGGCCGGGCGTCATCTCCGCAATGGTCACTAAATTGGTAAATTCATCCATGGTCAGCCACCCGCAGGATTCTACTGCCTGGCTCTGAATCAACGGAATAGCCGCATAGCCGCCTCCTACGCTGAACATTCCCACCTTTAAAAAACTGAAAAAAAGCTGTAAATAAATCACAGGGAGCCCTCCCTTCCTTCATTGGTTTTTTTCTGAAGCACAGCCCGCAAAATCCCGGCTCCAGCCGCCGCCAGAATAATATAGATAACATTTACTCCCAGGAAAAAATCAGCGGCAAAGGCTCCGGCCAGAATGAGATTCAGGTACAGGCTCTTTTTTTTCACCACGCCTGCCCCTAAATCCCAGGCCACATCCAGAATCACCGCCGCCACGCCTGCCTGCATTCCCTTGAGAGCGAGAGCCACAAAGAGATTCGAGGAAAAAGCGCTGTAAAAAAACGAAATCACAGACAAAATAATCATAGGGGGCAGAATCGTACCCAGGACCGCCGCCGCCATCCCGGCGGCTCCGCAGATTTTAAGTCCCACTAAAATTGCCGCGTTCACGGCAATCGCCCCGGGCGACGACTGGGCCAGAGCTGTAAAATCCAGCATTTCCTGCTCATCCAGCCAGTGAAGAGTGTCCACAAATTTCCGCTTCATAAAGGTGACAATCACAAAGCCTCCCCCAAAGGTAAAAGCACTAATATAAAACATGCCTGAAAACAGAAGCCACAGCCTTCTCCAGCGCGGCTCCCTTCCGCCATTTTCCCATCCCTGTCCTGTCTCTAACGGTTTCTCTTTCATCCTGCTCCTCCCGGCCGCCTGTCCATGCCTTCCGCCGTCTGTTCGTATATACGTTCCTTATTATATAGAAGTTTCCGGTGAAATACAATCACCTTCACGGCAAACGCTGAACCAGGCGAAAACTTTTCTATTCTTCGATCTGTTTCTGTAATATTTCGCTATATATGTAACAATCCATTTACTTTTTCAAACAATTTTGATATTATTAGTTTAATATTCAATTGACATTTCTGACGGAAAGAAAGGAGCTTTCATTTTGAGCAGACTTAGTATTGTGACCACCAGCAGAGCTCAGACCGTTGTGGAAGGGCTTTATAAGGATTTGGAGCGCCGGATCATTGCCAGCCCCCCAGGACTCTGCCCGGTGGATTTAACCGCATCATTTCTGAAAATGTGTATGGCGCAGACCTGCGGAAAGTGCGTTCCCTGCCGGATCGGGCTTTCCCAGCTGGACCTGCTGCTGAACGATATCTTAGAGGGGCGCGGAACCCTGGACACCTTGAATCTCATTGAAAAAACAGCGCGCGTTATCTCCTCCTCCGCCGACTGTGCCATTGGCTACGAGGCCGCCAACATGGTGTTAAAAGGGCTTTCCGGCTTCCGGGAGGATTTCTTAAATCACATTGAATCGAACCGCTGTCTCTATCATCTGGATCAGCCGGTTCCCTGCGTGGCTCTCTGCCCGGCCGGCGTGGACATCCCCGGCTATGTGGCTCTGGTGGCCGCTGGACGCTATGCGGACGCTGTGCGCCTGATCCGAAAGGACAACCCGTTCCCCACCGCCTGCGCCATGGTATGCGAGCACCCCTGCGAGTCCCGCTGCCGCCGCAATATGATTGACGACGCTGTCAATATCCGCGGCATTAAGCTGGCGGCTGTCGACAATGCAGGCATTGTGCCTCCGCCGCCCTGCGCTCCTTCCACCGGAAAGAGGATCGCCATCATTGGAGGCGGCCCCAGCGGCCTGTCTGCAGCCTACTATCTGCAGCTGATGGGGCACCAGACGACAGTCTACGAAAAGCGCTCCAAGCTGGGCGGAATGCTTCTCTATGGCATCCCCAGCTACCGTCTCCCCAGAGAGCGGCTTCAGGAGGACGTGGACGCCATTCTGGCCACAGGCGTAGAGGTGAAAACCGACACTGCTGTGGGAAGCGAGCCAGGACAGGTTTCCATGGATTTCCTGCGCAAGGAATACGACGCCGTCTACATATCCATCGGAGCCCACACTGACAAGAAGGTGGGCATTGAGGGCGAGGACGCCGAGGGCGTCATCTCCGCAGTGGAGATGCTCCGGGAGGTCGGACGCGGAAGAATGCCTGACTTTACCGGCAAGCGGGTCTGCGTCATCGGCGGCGGAAACGTGGCTATGGACGTAACACGCTCCGCGATCCGTCTGGGCGCCTCCCATACTACAATTGTATACAGAAGAAGAAAGGACGATATGACCGCTCTCCCGGCAGAAGTGGAAGGCGCTGTGGCAGAGGGCGCAGAAGTATTGGAGCTCCACGCTCCGGAGCGGATTGAGACAGATGAGAACGGACGTGTAGCCGCTCTCTGGGCTTCCCCGAAGATGATTGGACTCATAAAGGACGGACGCCCCTCACCCGCCTCCTCAGGCGAAGATCCGGTACGCATTCCCTGCGATATTGTAATTGTAGCCATTGGACAGGGTATCGAGACAAGGCACTTTGAAGACGCCGGTATTCCCATTAAGCGCGGCGTCATTCAGGCGGCTAACTGGAGCGCCGTCGAGCACGCGCCCGGCGTATTTGCCGGAGGCGACTGCGTGACAGGGCCCGCCACTGTAATCCGGGCCATTGCAGCCGGAAAGGTAGCCGCAGCCAATATTGACCAGTATCTGGGCTTTGACCACATTATCAGCGTGGACGTGGATATTCCGGAGGCAGATTTCTCCGACCGTCCGCCCTGCGGCCGCGTAAATATGAAGGAGCGGGATGCAAATGAGAGGAAGCATGACTTTGATTTAGCGGAATGTCCGATGAGCCTGAAAGAGGCGGATCAGGAGGCTCACCGGTGTCTGCGCTGCGACCGCTTCGGATATGGAAACTTTAAAGGAGGCAGAACAACAGAATGGTAAACTTAACAATCAATAAACAGCATGTCTGCGTCCCGGAGGGAACCACCATCCTGGAGGCCGCCAGACAGATTGGAATCAAAATTCCCACCCTTTGCTTCTTAAAGGAAATCAATGAGATCGGAGCCTGCCGCGTCTGCATGGTAGAGATAGCCGGTATCAGCCGTCTTGTCACTGCCTGCAACACCTCTGTGACAGAGGGCATGGAGGTGATTACCAACAGCGCCCGGGTCCGCGAGGCCAGAAAAACCAATGTGGAGCTGATTCTTTCCCAGCACCACACAGACTGCCCCACCTGCGTCAGAAGCGGAAACTGTTCCCTGCAGAAGATTGCCAACGACCTGAACCTGGTTGCCAACGAATACCCCATCCGCTATGCAAAGACAAGATGGACCTCCACCTTCCCCCTTGTAAGGGACGCGGGAAAGTGTATCAAATGTATGCGCTGCGTTCAGATCTGCGACAAGGTCCAGAGCCTGAACGTATGGGACGTTTCCAACACAGGTTCCCGCACTACGGTGGACGTCTCCATGGGGCGGGAGATCAAAATGTCCGACTGCTCTCTCTGCGGCCAGTGCATTACACACTGTCCCACAGGAGCTCTTCAGGAGCGGGACGACGTTTCCAGGATTTTCGATATCAATGGAGATCTCAGCAATCCTGACAAAATCACAGTGGTCCAGATCGCCCCGGCTGTCCGGGCCGCCTGGGGAGAGGAATTCGGCCTCTCCAGGGATTTCGCCACAGACAAACGGATGGTAGCCGCTCTCAGGCGCATGGGCTTCGACTATATTTTTGACACCACCTTCAGCGCAGATTTGACCATCATGGAGGAAGGCAGCGAACTGCTGGAGCGTTTAAGCCATAAGGAAGATTACAAATGGCCTATGTTTACCTCCTGCTGCCCAGGCTGGGTGCGGTTCTTAAAATCACAGTATCCGGAGATGACGGATCAGCTATCCACAGCCAAGTCTCCTCAGCAGATGTTCGGCGCTGTGACAAAGAGCTATTTCGCCGCCCGGCTGGGCGTAGATCCAGGCAGCGTCACCTGCATTTCCATTATGCCCTGCGTAGCGAAAAAGCAGGAGGCGGATCTGCCTACCATGTATGACAACGGCATAAACGGCGGAATCAAGGACGTGGACTACGTGCTGACCACCAGGGAAATCTGCCGTCTCATTAAATCTGAGCAGATCGATGTGGCCTCCCTTCCGGAAGAGGAATTCGACTCTCCGTTAGGAGAAGGTTCCGGAGCCGGCGTAATCTTCGGCGCTACCGGCGGCGTGATGGAAGCGGCCCTCCGGACCAGCTACAGCATTGTGACAGGCAAAAATCCAAAGCCTGACGCCTTCTCCAACGTGCGCGGCATGGATGGCTGGAAGGAAGCTGAATTTAAGCTGGGAGGCACTGTTTTAAAGACAGCCGTGGCCAGCGGCCTGGGCAATACCAGAAAGCTGATAAACGCCCTTCAGAAAGGCGATGTGAGCTACGATTTCGTGGAGATCATGGCCTGTCCCGGCGGCTGCGCCGGAGGCGGCGGACAGCCGATTCACGACGGAAAAGAGCTGGCTGAACAGAGAAGCTCCAAGCTCTACGCCATGGATCAGAAAAATGCAGTCCGCTTCTCCCACGAAAACGAGGAGGTAAAGGAGCTGTACCACAATTACTTCGGAAAGCCAGGATCTCATCTGGCCCACAAGCTGCTTCACACAGACCACAACGGCTGGGATATGCCGTTAGGAGGAAAATAACAGAAAATAGCAAAAGGGCAGAAGCAATCGTTTCCCTGTTCCACTTAAAGTCACTGGAACCGATTGCTTCTGCCCCTGTTATTTTATGTGCAAAACACTATTCCCTTACCAGCACCGCCTCGATGCTTCCAATGTACATGGTGTGGTAGTTCTTATCTGCGTACCACTTCTCATCGTTTTCTTTCACATCAAAGCCCTCCGGCCCCATGTACTGATGATACTGCTTGCGGCAGACGAAAATCATCTTCGCCTCCTCAAAGGCGGTGGTTCCATCCACCTCCATGGGAGTCAGGCCTGCCTCACGGATCTTATCCTGGTCTCTTCCGGAAACCTTTCCGCACAGATTCAGCGCCGGGCGGAAGGACTCGTCAAATACAGATAAGGTAAACAGCTCCTCTCTGTCCACAAACTCTTTTGTGTAGCGGGACTGGCGGATATAAGCGGTTGCTGACGGCTTTCCCCAGATCACGCCCAGGCCTCCCCAGCTGGCCGTCATGGTATTGCATTCCTTCTCAGTTCCCGCTGTGATGAGAAACCAGTCCTTTCCAATGACAGTGAACGGATTGACAGACAGCTCCTCAGGCTTCACACGTTTAAACGGCATCATTGATTCCTCCTTTATCTTCCCCTCATATTTCTCAGCAGCGACACAACCAGAAGCACAATTAAAATCGGCGTTGCAAAGCGAAACAGAATAGCGAAAATTCCGCCCACTATGGACAGCACTGTAAACAGCACCAGACACAGCACTGCAATAATCAAAGCCTTCCAGTACCATTTGTTCAGATTCACATAGTGAAACCTAGAATATCCGCCCTGGCCGGATCCATAGCTTCCAGACGCATTTCCTGCGCCTCCATAGCTGCCGGAAGAAGAGCTTTCCCCGCTCTCATAGCTGCCAGAGCCTCCGCTGGTGTCTATAATCGTTCTGGCAATCAGCCTGGGACTTCCAATCTCCTCTATCACCTCTGCCTCTGAACGCCCCTTGGACGTCTCCTGGGAAATGTAGTTATCATAGTAGCGGAGGTTTTCCGCTGTCAGTTCAGGAGAAACCTCCCCTTTCAGAGCAGCCTCCAGCTCCTTTAAAAATTCTGTTTTCTTCATATAAATTGCATCTCCTAAATGATATCCTGCGTTTTTCCTTATGCGTTCTGTCCAGTTGATTTTCTAACAGGATTATAGTACCATATTATCGTGAAAAAAGGAAGTTTCTTCACAATAAACGCGATTCCAAGCGTGACCGTTCTTAAGGAGGAAATACGATGAACATGAAACATGAATCCAGCCTTCCCTGCGAACAGCTGTATGTGTTCGGCACAGGAAACGCTGCTGTCACTCATTGCTATAATACATGCTTTGCCATCCGGACGGAGACACAGCCTGGACAGACCGAATTTTTTATGGTGGACGCCGGCGGCGGAAACGGTATTCTCGGCATCCTGGATCAGATGCAGGTTCCTCTCACACAGATTCATCATATTTTTGTCACTCATGAGCACACAGACCACATTCTCGGCATTGTGTGGATGGTACGCATGATCGGAACGCAGATGAAAAAGGGAACCTACGAGGGAACCCTTTCCATTTACTGCCATGACGGCCTGGTGGAAACCATCAAGACGCTCTGCCGTCTGACTCTTCAGAAGAAGTTCTGCGATCTGATTGGGACGCAGATTCTCCTGATCCCTGTAACCGACGGGGAAACCAGGGATATCCTCGGTTATCCTGTCACCTTTTTTGACATCCACTCCACAAAGGCGCGCCAGTTCGGCTTCACCACAGTTCTGAAAAATGGAAAGAAATTCACCTGCACAGGGGACGAGCCGTTTCAGGAGCTCTGTCTTCCCTATGTAGAGGGCAGCTCCTGGCTTCTCCACGAGGCCTTCTGTCTCTACAGCCAGAGAGAGCAGTTCCATCCGTATGAAAAGCACCACAGCACCGTCCGCGAGGCCTGCCAGCTGGCAGAGAAGCTTTCCATCCCCAATCTGGTGCTCTGGCATACAGAGGATAAAAACCTCTCCCAGAGAAAATGGCTGTACACAGAGGAGGGAAAAGAATTCTACTTCGGACGCCTGATTGTGCCGGACGACGGAGAAATTATTCCGCTGTAGAGGCCCCCTCATCCTCTCTGGCACAGGTATCTGCCCGGCTGTCCTGATTCTTCTCTTCTGCCCCCTGTTCCAGGTGGTAGAAGGTCATGGTCGTGGCCGCTATCAGAGCGTCCGTATCGTCGAATACCTGGCAGTCGCAGACGGAAAACGTCTTTCCATGCTTCACCGTCCTGGCCACGGCTGTGATCGTGCCCTCCGGCTTTCCAGGCCTTAAAAACTGGATGCTTCCGTTTACTGTCGTCACCCGGCAGCCATATCCCATAATGGCGGTGCCGGACACCGTGTCTGCCAGCGAAAAGAGGCAGCCCCCATGGATGATTCCCAGGGGATTCAGATGAAGCTTTTCTGCCTTCATCTCTCCCCTGGCCCATCCGGCCCCTCTGTCTGCAATCTTAATCCCCAGAGCCGTGCGGAAATCCGGCTCCTCTGTGTTCTGTCTGTTCTCTTTTACATGTTCCATTTTTCTTTTTCCTTTCTGCCTGTCATAACTGTCTTCCTGTCCTCATATGATCCTAATAAACATCGTTTGCCGTTTGTCCGGCGCATGATTGGAGGGATATGTGTGCGAAACATATGGAAGCGGATTTCTGACGCCTATGAGAGGATTTTATTATTTTTCTACCGGAAACGCGCTGTTTTTCTTATATCAGCCGAGGCGCTGGCCCTGGCCGCCCTTACGGGATGCCTGCTGTTAAAAGCGTATCCCCGCTCCCCTGCCGCCTCCTGTCTGCTGTCCCTCCTCTCCCAGCAAAGTATCGGGGCAGCCGGATCGGATCCCCAGAAGGACGATTTTATCAAGTGGGTAGATTTTAATGTTCCAGAGGAAGCCATGACAAAGGCCTTCCGGCTGGACGTGGCCACCTGCCAGCAACAGCTTCATCTAAACTGGATTGAGCTTCTGGCTTTTCTGGGAGCCAGGTATGGAGGCGATTTCTCCAACTACCGGGAAGCCGATATGGATGAACTGGCCAGCCGTCTGCAGAGCGGCATTTCCATGGAGCAGCTGACAGCTGATCTAAAATATTATCCCTACTATCTGGAGGCCTACACAGCCGTTCTGGGCGGCCTGGTGGGATATTATGAAATCCAGATCCATGCCTTAGAGGCCCCCTCCTTCGCCCTGGCCGACTCCACAATCCAGGAGGACGATCCCTCCTGCGGCCCTTCCTCTGTTTCCCAAGGCGGCGATTCCGGCGCAGCTGGTGAAAGCCATCCCCAGTCTGGCCAGAATCCTGAAAAGGTCTGGGTTACCAAATATGGCATGAAGGGTTTTCTTCCCATTGCCAAGGGGTTTCCCTACACCGATTACGACGATTTCGGCGTTTCCCGCTCCTACGGCTATAAGAGAAAGCATCTGGGACACGACATGATGGGACAGACTGGCACTCCCGTCATGGCTGTGGAATCCGGCTATGTAGAAACCATGGGCTGGAACCAGTATGGCGGCTGGCGCATCGGCATCCGCAGCTTTGACAAGAAGCGTTACTACTACTATGCCCATCTGAGAAAGGATTACCCCTATCAGAGCTGCCTCTCTGAAGGAAGCATCGTCACTGCTGGGGATGTCATCGGATACATGGGCCGTACCGGCTACAGCTCCACTGAAAATACCAACAATATCGACAAAACTCACCTTCACTTCGGCCTTCAGCTGATCTTTGATGAGTCCCAGAAAGAGGGAAACGGGGAAATCTGGGTCAACTGCTACGAGCTGATGAAATTTCTGAGCATCAACCGCTCGGAAGCGGCCAAAAAAGAGGGCACAAAGGAGTGGGAGCGGATCTACGGCATGAAGGACCCTGCTGTGGCAGAGGCAGAACACAGCCGGAATCCTTAGCCAGAAATAAAAAATGCGCCAGGTGCATTTTTGCGCCGGGCGTATCCGCTGACAGCAAACAGCAGCAGTCGGGCCGTAAGGCCCTGTCTGCTGCTTTCTCTGCGTTTTCCTATTGCCGTTTCGCGTATACGCGTCTGTTTTTGCGGGCGCTACTGAATCACCCGCACCCGCATCATTCCCTTGATTCCTTTTAATTTCTCCAGGGTCTCCTGATCCACTTTTGTCTCCAGATCAATCATGGTATAGGCGTATTTCTCCCGGCTCTTATTGACCATGTTGGCGATATTCATGTCTGTGGCGGCCAGAATGGCGGAGATCTGCCCGATCATGTTCGGCACGTTCATGTGAAGCAGCGCCACCCGGTTCACCGAGGTGCACACTCCCATATCGCAGTCCGGATAATTGACAGAATGGCGGATATTTCCGTTTTCCAGGTAGTCCATCAGTTCCTTCACCGCCATCACGGCGCAGTTGTCCTCCGACTCCTCTGTAGACGCGCCCAGATGAGGCGTTGCAATTACATGTTCCATTTCCATGACAGCCGGATTGGGGAAGTCTGTCACATACCTCTTTACCTTTCCCTCAGCCAGGGCCGCCTTCATATCTGCGTCGTTCACCAGCAGATCTCTGGCAAAGTTTAAAATCACTACTCCATCCTTCATCTTTGCCATGCTTTCCCTGTTAATCATGCCTCTGGTAGAGTCCAGAAGCGGCACATGGACGGTAATGTAGTCGCACTGGCTGTAGATTGTGTCCACGTCCGTGATGTGGCGCACGTCCCGGGAAAGCATCCAGGCGGCGTTTACAGAGATAAACGGATCGTAGCCCAGCACTTCCATGCCCAGGCCGGCGGCGGCGTTGGCTACCTCCGCCCCAATGGCGCCCAGGCCGATGACACCCAGCTTCTTGCCCTTGATCTCGTTTCCGGCAAAGGCCTTCTTGGCCTTCTCCATATCCTTGGAAATATTCTCGTTTCCAGCGTTTTCCCTGCACCAGTTCATGCCTCCGGCCACATCTCTGGCAGCCAGCAGCATTCCAGCTAACACCAGCTCCTTCACGCCGTTGGCGTTGGCTCCCGGCGTGTTGAACACCACGATTCCCCGGCTGGCGCACTCATCTAACGGAATATTGTTGACTCCGGCTCCCGCCCTGGCTACAGCCCGCAGATTCTCGGAAAATTCCATGCCGTGCATGGAGGCGCTTCTCACCAGAATTCCGTCCGCCTCCCCGGCGTTCTCCGTCATCTCGTAGCCCTCTGTGAAAAGCCCTGTTCCATGCTCAGAAATCGGGTTTAAGCAGTGAATCTTTCTCATATTCATTTCCTCCCTGGCTGTCCAATCAGCTGTTTTTCCTCTCAAATTCCCGCATAAATTCCACCAGCTTAGCCACTCCCTCTTCCGGCATGGCGTTGTAAATGCTGGCTCTCATTCCTCCCACAGTTCGGTGGCCCTTTAAGTTTACGAATCCCGCCTCCTTAGCTTCCTTTATAAATTTGGCGTCCATTTCCTCGGAACCAGTCACAAAGGGCACATTCATAAGGGAGCGGTCCCGTTTCTCCACCGTTCCCTTAAACAGCTGGCTCTCATCCAGAAAATCATAGAGAAGCTTTGCCTTTCTCTCGTTTTTCTCCTTCATGGCAGCCAGACCGCCCTGATTTTTCAGCCACTTAAACACCTTTCCGCAGATGTAGATGCAGTAGGTGGGCGGCGTGTTGTAGAGAGAATCGTTGTCAGCGTACGTCTTGTAGCGGAGCATGGTAGGCGTTCCCGGAAGCACGTCCTCTGTGATCAGATCCTCCCTCACAATGGCAATGGCCATTCCCGCAGGGCCTACGTTCTTCTGCACGCCTCCCCAGATGATTCCGAATTTAGACACATCTAACGGCTCAGACAGGAAGCAGGAGGACACGTCTGCCACCAGAACCTTTCCCTTGGTGTTGGGAAGCTCTGGAAACCTGGTTCCGTAAATCGTATTGTTCAGGCAGATGTATACATAGTCTGCGTCCTCGTCCACCGGAAGATCGGAGCAGTCTGGAATATAGCTGAAGGTTTTATCCTCGCTGGAAGCGATGGCATGGGCCGTTCCATACATCTGGGCTTCCTTGAAGGCCTTTTTCGCCCACTGGCCTGTAATAATGTAGTCTCCCACCCTGTTTTTCATCAGATTCATGGGAACCATGGCAAACTGCATGTGTCCTCCGCCCTGGATAAACAGCACCTTATAATTATCAGGAATCTGCATTAAATCTCTCAGATCCTGCTCCGCCTCTTTGAGAATATCCTGAAAGTCCTTCGAGCGGTGGCTCATCTCCATCACTGACATGCCGCAACCCCTGTAATCCATCATCTCTTCTGACGCTTCCCTGAGCACCTCCTCAGGCATCACGGCTGGTCCTGCCGAAAAATTGTAGACTCTGCTCATAACTGCTCCTCCTTCTCTCCATTCTCTCTCTTTCTGCCTTCCGCGCAGTCTGCGCCGGTTCTATCTGCCCTCGATCATCAGATCGATCTCGTCGAAAGCGTCCTCGATGGGCTTTCCTGCCGGAACCATCGGGAATACCTTGTCGTCACAGCCAATCTGGCAGTCGATGACAACCGGAATATTTAATTCTACCGCTTCTTTAAATACCCGCTCAAATTCCTCCTTCTCTGTCACGCGGTAAGCCTTGGCTCCCAGTCCCTCCGCCACCTTGACGAAGTCTACCTGGTCATTTAACACAGTCTGGGAGTAGCGCTTTCCGTAGAACAGGTTCTGCCACTGGCGCACCATTCCCAGCACGTGGTTGTTAAATACCACCTGGATAATCGGAATATTGTAGCGGGAGGCTGTGGCAATCTCATTCATGTTCATGCGGAAGCACCCGTCCCCCGCAATATTTACCACGATTTTATCCTTGCAGCCCATCTTGGCTCCAATACAGGCTCCCAGGCCGTAGCCCATGGTTCCCAGGCCGCCGGAGGACAGAAAAGTTCTTGGCTTTTTATATTTATAATACTGAGCCGCCCACATCTGGTGCTGCCCCACATCTGTGGTAATAATGGCCTCCCCGTCTGTCAGCTCATAGATTTTTTCCATGATATACGGGCCGGTCAGCTGCTCCTTGTTATAGCGCAGCGGATACATATCGCGCATTCTGTCGATATGGGCAATCCACTCCTCGTGGTTCATGGGATCCAGCCTTGCGTTGAGCCTTCTTAAAATCACCTTCAGATCGCCGATCACGCTGGCCGTGGTGTGGATGTTTTTATTGATCTCCGCTGGATCCACATCCAGCTGGAGAATCTTGGCATTCTTAGCAAAGCGGGAGGAATCTCCCACCACCCGGTCGCTGAATCTGGCGCCTGCCACAATCAGCAGATCGCACTCAGCTACTCCGAAGTTGGAGGTCTTCGTGCCGTGCATTCCAATCATGCCTGTATACAGCTCGTCAGTGCCGTCGAAGGCTCCCTTTCCCATTAAGCTGTCAGCCACAGGGGCCTGAATCTTGTGGGCAAAGGCCTTCAGCTCCTCGGAAGCGTTGGCTGACACAGCTCCTCCGCCTACGAAGATAAAGGGCTTCTGGGAGGCGTGAATCAGGGACAGGGCCCGCTCCATGTCCTCCTCTGTGATCATGTCGGACAGGGGCTTCACCAGATCTGGCTGCTTATATTCATAATCGCATTCAGCCGCCGTCACATCCTTTGTGATATCCACCAGAACCGGGCCGGGACGGCCGCTTCCGGCAATTTTAAAGGCTCTCCGGATCACGTCCGCCAGCTTCGTCACATCCTTTACAATAAAATTGTATTTCGTGATGGGCATGGTTACGCCTAAAATATCAATTTCCTGAAAACTGTCTTTGCCCAGAAGGTTCACTCCTACATTGCAGGTGATGGCCACCACTGGAATCGAATCCATGTAAGCGGTGGCGATTCCCGTTACCAGGTTCGTGGCGCCCGGGCCGGAGGTGGCCAGGCACACGCCTACTTTTCCGGTCGCCCTGGCATATCCGTCCGCCGCGTGGGAAGCTCCCTGTTCGTGGGAGGTAAGTATATGTGTAATCTCATCCTGGTGCTTGTAAAGGGCGTCGTAAATGTTCAGAATCGAACCTCCCGGATATCCGAATACTGTGTCTACCCCCTGCTCCTTCAGGCACTCAATGACTATTTCCGCTCCATTTAATCGTTTCATCTGCGTTCCTCGCTTTGCCTTGCTTTTTCCGCCTGATCGTTCGGTTTTATCTTTTAATTTTTTCTAATCCTAATCCTGTTTCTTTCCCGGAATTTCCAGTACAGCTCCTCTGTTTCCGCTGGTCACCATGGACGCGTAGCGGGCCAGATATCCTGTCGTCACCTTCGGCTCTCTGGGCTGCCATTTTGCCCGCCTTTCTGCCAGCTCCTCGTCTGATACCAGCACGTTTAAGGAGTGGTTGTCAATGTCGATGGAAATCATATCGCCTTCCTCTACCAGGGCAATATTTCCTCCCACGGCCGCCTCAGGAGACACATGTCCGATGGAAGCTCCTCTGGACGCGCCGGAGAAGCGTCCGTCTGTAATCAGGGCCACGCTCTCTCCCAGTCCCATGCCTGCGATGGCTGAAGTCGGGTTCAGCATCTCTCTCATGCCCGGGCCGCCCTTCGGTCCCTCGTAGCGGATGATCACCACGTCTCCGGGAACAATCTTTCCGCCCTTGATAGCAGCAATAGCGTCCTCCTCGCAGTCAAAGACTCTGGCCGGTCCCTGGTGCTTTAACATCTCTGGGGCAACGGCGGATCTCTTTACAACGGCTGTGTCAGGAGCCAGGTTTCCGCGGAGCACCGCAATGCCGCCTGTAGCGCTGTATGGATTCTCAATAGGACGGATCAGCTCTGGATTCCGGTTTACACAGCCCTCGATGTTCTCTCCCACCGTCTTTCCTGTAACTGTCATGCAGTCCAGGTTCAGAAGATTCTTCTTGGACAGCTCGTTCATCACTGCGTAAACGCCGCCTGCCTCGTTTAACTCCTCGATATAGGTAGGGCCTGCCGGGGCCAGGTGGCAGAGATTCGGAGTTTTAGCGCTGATTTCATTGACCAGATCCATGTTCAGATCCACGCCCGCCTCGTGAGCGATGGCCGGAAGATGGAGCATGCTGTTGGTGGAGCAGCCCAGAGCCATATCGACAGTCAGGGCGTTTAAGAAGGCCTTCTCCGTCATAATGTCTCTCGGACGGATATTTTTCTCATACATCTCCATCACCTTCATACCGGCGTGCTTGGCCAGCTTAATTCTCTCAGAGTAGACAGCCGGAATGGTTCCGTTTCCGCGAAGCCCCATGCCCAGGGCCTCTGTCAGGCAGTTCATGCTGTTGGCTGTATACATGCCGGAGCAGGATCCGCAGGTGGGGCAGACCTTGTTCTCGTACTCAGTCAGCTCCTCCTCTGTGATGTTCCCAGCCGCATAGGCGCCTACTGCCTCAAACATGCTGGAAAGGCTTCTCTTTCTGCCGCCTACATGGCCGGCCAGCATAGGGCCGCCGCTGACAAATACAGTGGGAACATTCACTCTGGCTGCCGCCATGAGAAGTCCCGGCACGTTTTTGTCACAGTTTGGAACCATCACAAGGGCGTCAAACTGATGGGCCAGAGCCATACACTCTGTGGAATCGGCGATCAGGTCTCTCGTTACCAGGGAATATTTCATTCCCACATGGCCCATGGCAATTCCGTCGCAGACGGCAATGGCCGGGAATACCACCGGAGTTCCTCCAGCCATGGCTACGCCCAGCTTCACGGCCTCCACAATCTTGTCCAGGTTCATATGTCCCGGCACAATCTCATTGTAAGAGCTGACAATACCTACCATAGGCTTTCTCATCTCCTCCGGCGTCATGCCGAGAGCGTTTAACAGGGATCTATGGGGAGCCGCCTGAGGGCCCTTTCTTACTGCGTCACTTTTCATAATTTTTTCTCCTTTTTAAATTTAATCTATGTATGGAAGATACTGCCGGAAAGCGCCAGGCTCTCAGGCAGCTATATCCGATACTTTACTGAATCCTCTCACAGATCAGGCGTCCCATCTCTTCTGTTCCCACCTGAACGCATCCTTTTGCCATAATATCGGCGGTTCTGAAACCTTCTGTGAGCACCTGCTGCACAGCCGTCTCCACAGCGGCTGCTTCCTGATCCAGGTCGAAAGAATACCGGAGCATCATAGCTGCGGACAAGATCGTGGCGATGGGATTGGCAATCCCTTTTCCCGCAATATCCGGCGCGGATCCGTGGCTGGGTTCATACAGGCCGAACCTGCTCTCGTTCATGCTGGCTGAGGAAAGCATTCCGATGGATCCGGTGATCATGCTGGCCTCGTCTGATAAAATATCGCCAAACATATTTTCCGTGAGAATCACATCGAACTGGCCTGGATTCATCACCAGCTGCATGGCGCAGTTGTCTACCAGCATATGGGTTAAAGCCACCTCAGGGTAATCCCTGGCAACCTCCTCTACCACCTTTCTCCACAGCCTGGAGGAATCCAGCACATTGGCCTTATCCACGCTGGTCACATGCTTTTTCCTCTTCATGGCAATGTCGAAGGCCTTCACTGTGATTCTTCGAATCTCGTTTTCATTGTAAGTGAGAGTGTCCACAGCTGTCGCCACGCCGTCTACTTCTTTTGTACAGCGCTCTCCGAAGTACAGGCCGCCGGTCAGCTCCCGCATAATCACCATATCGAAGCCGTCTCCGATAATCTCCTTCTTTAACGGACAGGCCTCGGAAAGTTCCTTGTAAAGGTAAGCTGGACGGATATTGGCAAACAGGCCCAGTCCCTTCCTGATGGCAAGCAGCCCGGCCTCCGGCCTCAGATTCGGCGCCACATCGTACCATCTGGAATTTCCAACATTTCCGCCCACTGCCCCCAGCAGGACGGAATCACTGTTTTTCGCCGTTTCCAGAGCTTCCTCGGTTAAAGGAACGCCGTATGTATCGATGGAAATTCCACCCATCAAAACCTCTTTATACTGAAATTTATGTCCATAGGCCTCTCCAACCCGGTCCAGCACCTTGCATGCCTCCCTGACAATCTCCGGCCCAATTCCATCTCCTGGAATCACTGCAATCCTGTAATCCATCCTGTCTCACTCCTCCGCTTTTCTGGTTTCTTTCCATCATATCCTATTTGTCTGTATTTTTCAACTGCGCGGCCGGGATTTACAGGAAACCTTCTATATAAATTTGGAATTTTTTGTATAACCTGGAGTTATTGAAATTTCTGTCGCATATCTGACCTTTAGATAATTTACCAATTTAGTTTAACCTATCTGTCTTTCCATCTCTTTATATTTTGCCGTCCCAGTTACCTTTTTTCCTATTTTCTCATTTTTTATTTTTCTATTATTTCCGATGTTTCACCGTATTTATTTTTTATAATTTATATTTTCGCTTTAATATTCTTTATATTTTATTTATTTATTTGTTTTGTATTTACTTTTTTGTCATTATATGGTATTATTTTTTTATCGTTTTTAGAAGGAGGTGGCTACGATGTTTTTTTATATTCCTTTTTGTTTTCTTACCTAGATGAAAGGAGATTTTTATGAAAATAACATTAAAAAAATTCGTTGCTTTATTTCTAATACTTTGTCTGTGCTTTTCTAATGTAATGATGTCATTTGCTTCAAGTTTCTCTCCAGACTATTCAATTGATATAGCAAAATATTCAGCTATGTCCGATGATGAATTAAAGACTTTATTTATTGAAAAATATGGTTTAAGTGAAAGTGATGCAAGCGAATTGGTATTTTTAAAAAACAAAGCGGAATCTGAACAGCTCACTAATAACATAGCGCTTTATGGTTCACTTCCTACTGATGCTGAAATTGGTGATACCTATTGGATGGATTATTACATTAATTTTGACACTATTTCAGATACTTCTGATGTTTTTAACAGTTTAGTAAAAGCTGGAGTTCCAGCTGTTGCCGCATCTGTAATTGCGGCTGGAATCTTTTTGGAAATGACTCAAGGTGAAAAACATAATAGTGTTCATGTAAGAGTAGAGTATTACTATGGTCCTAATAATGATGGTGTTGTTATGTGGAATTATCGTCGTGTTGAGTGGGGATGGAATGCATAAGGAGTGCTATAATGGCTAAAACAAAATCTTGGCCATACATTCTGTTGGCTGTATGCTGTGTCAGTGGAACTGCTATACGAATTTTAGACAAAATATATAACATTGTTCCTTTTCAGGGGTTTTTCCGATTTTCAGTATTTATTATACTTCTCTTTTTAGGAGGCTCTGCTCTAAAAGAGCAAGGCGGCAATTCATCTAGCGAAGCAGTGCCAACAGACAAAACATATAAAATGTGCGTATGGGTCGCTAGATTTTCCGCTATTCTTTACGTTTTGACAATTGTTTTTTTGCGATGATATACAACCTGTCAAAAATCATATAACATTATCTATCTTTCAGATACAGAAAAGAGCCCGCTCCAGAATTTCCATTCTGAAGCAGGCTCTCTTCTGCTCTCCAAAGACTACAGTTCCGGCTTCTCAACCTGAACAATAGCATCCTTGCGCATCGGAATACGGCAGTTCTTGTTGCTGCCGAACTCAACGATTACAGTGTCATCTGTCATGTCGATGATGACGCCGTACATTCCGCTGGATGTTAAAACGCTGTCACCAATTGCCACGCTGGCTAAAAGCTCCTGCATTTTCTTCTTCTCTTTTTTCTGAGGTCTGATAGCAATAAAGTACATAAGTCCAATCAGGAATACAAAGTACACTATCCATCCCATTGCGTTCATGTGCTGTTTCCTCCTTCATCCAGATTCGGCGCCTCGCCGCGAAATCTTAATTTTTCTCTCCCTCCGCCATGCGGGCCAGCTTTTCAGCCTTGTACTCTGCGTAGCGGTGATGTTCGATTGCGTCGCGAATCTCTTCCATCATTTTATTATAAAAATACAAATTATGCAAGACGCATAATCTCATACCGAGCATTTCTTTCGCCTTCATCAAATGGCGGATATAGGCCCTGCTGTAGGAACGGCAGGCCGGGCACTGGCAGCCCTCCTCAATCGGCCTCGGATCCAGCTCGTACTTGGCGTTGAACATATTCAGCTTGCCGTGATTGGTGTATACATGGCCGTGACGTCCGTTTCTGGACGGATACACACAGTCAAAGAAGTCCACGCCTCTGTCTACCGCCTCTAAAATATTGGCCGGCGTTCCCACGCCCATCAGATACGTAGGCTTTTCCTCCGGAAGGTGGGGAACGACCTCGTCAAGAATCCGGTACATCTCCTCATGGCTCTCTCCTACCGCCAGTCCGCCTACGGCGTATCCGTCTAAATCCAACTTGCTGATCTCCTCCGCATGGGCGATTCTGATGTCCTCATAAATGGCGCCCTGGTTGATTCCGAAGAGAAGCTGTTCCTTATTTACTGTGTCAGGCAGACTGTTTAACCGCTCCATCTCAGCCTTGCAGCGCTTCAGCCATCTGGTAGTGCGCTCCACTGAATTCTGCACATACTCGCGGCTGGCCTTGCTGGGCGGGCACTCGTCAAAGGCCATGGCAATGGTAGAGCCCAGATTGGACTGAATCTGCATGCTCTCCTCCGGCCCCATGAAAATTTTCCTGCCGTCAATATGGGAGTTGAAATACACGCCCTCCTCCTTGATTTTTCTGAGGCCTGACAGGGAAAAAACCTGGAAGCCGCCGGAATCGGTCAGAATCGGCCGATCCCAGTGCATAAATTTGTGAAGTCCTCCAAACTGCTTAATCAGCTTGTCCCCGGTTCTCACATGGAGGTGATACGTATTGGAAAGCTCCACCTGGGTTCCTATGGTCTTTAAATCATCGGTGGAAACTGCACCCTTAATGGCTGCCACTGTTCCCACGTTCATAAAAACAGGCGTCTGGATGGTGCCGTGAACCGTCTTCATCTCAGCTCGTTTGGCACGCCCGTCCTTTGCCAGAATCTTATATTCCATTCTTTTCCTTTCTGCGGCTCATCTCATACCACATCGCACCTGTCAGGCAGACGGAGGAGTAGGTTCCGCACACAATACCTACCATTAACGGAAGAGCAAACTCGCGGATGGAGGAAACTCCCATAATGTAAAGCACTAAAACCATGATAAAGGTTGTCAGGGACGTATTAATGCTTCGTGTGAAGGTCTGGGTAATACTCAGGTTCACAATCTCCTCAAGACTCTGATCTCTGCGTCTCGCCTTCAGATTCTCTCTGATACGGTCAAAGATAACGATGGTGGCGTTGATGGAATAGCCGACGATGGTAAGCATGCAGGCAATAAAGGTAGATCCCACAGACCACTTAAAGGCTGCGTAGCAGGCGAGAACCACTAATACGTCGTGGATCAGGGCCAGCACAGAGCTTCCTGCAAAGCGGATATTCTGGAATCGGAGCCAGATGTAGAGCAGCATGCCGATTGTGGCGATAAGCACAGCCTCCATGGCGTCTCTCTTCATCTCCTGGCTGACTGCTCCGGAAATACTCTCCGCCGCAATCTTGCCTTCCTCCACTCCGAAGTTCTCCTGCATAGCCTTCTCGAAGGCCTGACGCTCCTCCACGTTCAGAGTTCTCGTCTTAATGATTACCTCGTTTGTGCCTGTTACGCGCTGAGTCTGAACGTCAGCGTCCTTTGTAATCTCCTCAACTAACGGAACGACCTCTGCCTCGATGCGCTCCTGGCTCATCTCCTCATTGAAGGTCACGTTGGTGGAGGTTCCGCCCTTAAACTCCATGCTGTAGTTTAAGATCTGGCCTGTGGAGGAACGGTTCATTCCCATAAAGACAAAGCCGGACGCAACTGCTGCAGCTGAGAGCACGAAGCAGAGCTTTCTGTACTTTAAGAACGGCTTCGGAGCCGTCTCCTTCTTGATTCCGTAGAACTTCGGATTCTCAATGCCCAGAGAATACAGGGCGTTTAAGGCAAACCTTGTCACAAACAGAGCTGTGAACATGGAGAGCACGATACCGATAGCCAGTGTGGAGGCAAAGCCCTTCACAGTGCCGGATCCTCTCCAGAACAGGACAGCCGCTGCGATTAAGGTGGTTACGTTTCCGTCCACAATAGCGGAGAGGGCTTTCTGGAAGCCGTTGTCAATGGCAGTTTTCACAGCCTTTCCGGCTCCGATCTCTTCCTTAATACGGGTGAAGATAATGACGTTGGCATCCACCGCCATACCGATGGACAGGATGATACCTGCCACGCCCGGAAGCGTCAGAGTCACCTCAAAGGATACTAAAAGAATCAGAATCAGTCCCACATAGAGGCTTAAAGCCAGCACTGCCGCCAGACCTGGAATCAGGTAAACGGCAATCATAAATACAGCCACAATGGCAAAGCCCACAGCTCCTGCCTTTAAGCTGGTAGTAATGGCCTGCTGGCCCAGCTTGGCGCCCACCACGTTGGAGCGCAGCTCCTCCAGCTCCAGGGAAAGGGAACCGATCCGGATGGTGGCGGCCAGATTCTCCGCCTCCTCAAAGTCTGACATTCCGTCAATGGTGCACTGTCCGCCTGTGATGGCCTCTCTGACTACAGGAGCGGATACCACCTCGTTGTCGTACACAATGTAAATCGGTTTTCCCACATTGTTGGTGGTAGCGTCTGCAAAAGCCTTGGTTCCCTCCTCTGTGAAGGTCAGGGAAACCACATATTCCTTTCCAGTATTGCCGTCCACCATTCCGCCCTGAGCGGAAGCCACCTGATCGCCTGTCAGAATGGTATTTCCCTGGGAGTCCATAAACGCCAGGGAACCCGGCTTTCCAAGCTCTGTCAGAATCTCGTTGGCGTCAGATTCTCCTGGAATGTCGATGTTAATGCGGTTGTCTCCCTCCTGGTAAACCTCCGCCTCTGTACTGTAGCTCTCCACCCTCTGCTGGAGCTTGTAAATCGTGTCGCTCATATCCTCGGCAGACGGGTTTTCCTCTTTTGCCTGATACGTAATGCTGACTCCTCCGGCCAGGTCCAGTCCCAGCTTAATGTCGTCCATATAGCTGCAGCCGAAAAATCCGGCTACGGCAATCAGGACCAGAAGGAGAGCCAGGCGTACCGTGCCTTTTCCTTTACTGCTCTTCATGTTCCTTCTCCTTTGTCTCACTTTCATCGGCTAACGCAGCCTTTATCATAATGGAGCACTCAATGCGCTTTTTCTGCATCTCGCATCCAATATCATACGCATCTGTAATGGAACCGTGGAAATTGTAGGAGTTGGCCGCGCAGCCGCCGCTGCAGTAGAATCTGGCGAAGCAGTCCCGGCACTTGTCCTTGGCATAGACATTGCAGAGCTTAAACTCATTGCAGATCTCCGGATGGGTAATTCCCTCGTCCACATTTCCCAGAAGAAACTTGTCAATTCCCACAAACTGATGGCAGGGGTAGAAATCGCCCCACGGAGTAACTGCCAGATACTCGGTTCCTGAACCGCAGCCGGACAGGCGCTTGGCCACGCAGGGGCCCTGGTTTAAATCCAGCATAAAGTGGAAGAAGGTAAAGCCCTTTCCTTCCTTATGGCGTTTAATATACTCCTTTGCCAGCTTGTCGTACTCCTCCATAATCTTCGGAAGATCCTCCTCCCGGATAGAATAGGGCTCCTCCGGAGCAGCCACAACCGGCTCGATGGACATCTTCTCAAAGCCCAGATCGGCAAAGTGAAGCACGTCGTCTGCAAAATCCAGGTTATTTCTGGTAAAGGTTCCGCGGACAAAGTAATCCTTCTCCCCGCGGGATTTGGCAAACTTCTGGAACTTCGGAACAATCAGGTCATAGCTTCCCTTGCCGTTTCTGAACGGACGCATCCTGTCGTTGACTTCCCGGCGTCCGTCCAGGCTCAGAACCACATTGCTCATCTCTTTATTGCAGAATTCCATAATCTCGTCGTTTAACAGAACGCCGTTGGTGGTGAGGGTAAAGCGGAATTTCTTGTGATGAGGCTCCTCCAGGGAACGGCCGTAGGCCACCAGCTGCTTCACCACATCCCAGTTCATCAGCGGCTCTCCGCCGAAGAAATCCACCTCCAGGTTAATCCTGTTTCCGGAATTTTCCACCAGAAAATCCAGGGCCTTCTTTCCCACCTCGTAGGTCATAAGGGCTCTTCTTCCGTGGTACTCGCCCTCCTCGGCGAAGCAGTACTGGCAGGCCAGGTTGCAGTCGTGGGCAATGTGGAGGCAGAGCGCCTTCACCACCGTTTTTCTCTTCTTAAAATCAATCACATAGTCCTTGTAGACGTCTGCCGTAAAGAGCTGTTCCATATCGATCAGCTCCTGAATATCGGAAAAGGCTTCCTCCATATCCTGTCTCGGATATGTTCCCTCTAATTTTCCGAATACGTATTCCTTCGCCTCCTCCGGAACCGCAACCGGCTCTGTCAGGTTATCTATCTTCTCAGAGAGAAGCCCGATCATATCATAAAGCATCGGATCCACCACATGGACCGATCCGCTGTTTACATCCATTACAATGTAATAATCATTATTAATATACTGATGAATCACAGATTTTCTCCTTATCTAATGTTTGCGCAGCCCTATTCCACACGTCCCCTTATACAATGGTAAAGCCCCTGCAATTAAATAATTGCAGGGGCAGCCCATCTGCCTATAACTGCTGGAACCTCAGCTCAGGGAACGGTATCCGTTCTGCCTGAAAAACTAGCGGTCCTTGTTCTCGCAGCTCTGGTTTCCTACTGTACAGGATGTCTTGCATGCGGACTGGCAGGATGTCTGGCACTCGCCGCATCCGCCCTTTCTCATTGTATTCTTTAATGTGTTTGTGTTTAAAGTCTTAACGTGCTTCATTCTGTATGCCCTCCTATCATGGATTTCGATATAATTTCGTACAAATTATAGCATATGTTTGACTCCAGTGCAAGCAGAACACAGCTCTGTCCCACGACATACGCATGAATTGTTTTCCTTCCTCTTTTTCAAAATATCTTGTTTTTA
>ERZ779870.496-NODE-496-length-40187-cov-3.45236_pt1 | contig 40187 bp, 30 predicted proteins | sample MGYA00511247_ERZ779870 | MGnify/ENA primary metagenome ERZ779870 (study PRJEB29588, sample SAMEA2149068) | human gut metagenome | biome: human gut; feature: human-associated habitat; material: faeces | place: Denmark | collected 2008/2010 ...
GGACCTTCTTCACTGCTGCCGTCTGCCTCCTGATCGGAGATATCGGTTGATTCATCATCGTCGCTGATCTCATCGGTCCGCAGGACGATCTGCACACTGTTCGGGGACGGATTTTTCGAGGAGGTAAAGGAAATCTTCTCCGCCTCCGGATCTATGTTCAGGAAGTTGTTCTCATCCTCAAACTTATCGATCTGCTCATCGAGCGTACTCTTCATGTCTTCCCCCGCTTCCCGAACCGCCGCAAGCTGATCGATCATGGTCAGGTTCTTATCAAGAATCTTCTCCATGCCCTGCAGCGTTGCCTTGGTTCCGGCATCCAGCGAATCACCTGCCGAAATCAGCGTGTCATTCAAAAGACTGAGCATGTCATGTGTGGTATAAAGCGCCCTGGTCAGCCGGTTCATCAGTTCTTCCGAATCAGACAGGGAATCCAGCATCGTCGGCACATATTTATCCGTTGTGTCAATCAGGACACGCATATCATCCAGCAAATTGATCAGCTCATCGGTCGAACTTCTGAGCGCCGATAAAGTCGAACCCGTCTTGCCAGTAATATCTCCCGCCGTCTTGAACGCACCATTCACTTTATTCACAATCGTTTTCGCAGTTTTCTGCGCCTGCTCCACTTTCTGGAAAATGCCCTTCGTCTCTTCCACCAGACTTGCAGCATCCGCAGAATAAGTAGTCGCTGACAGAGACTCCAGTGCCTCCTCTACATCATCTTCTGCATTGCCAATCTCATCTTCCCAGCTCGCATCATTGACACCGCCGCTTCCCGGCTCGCCGGACGGTCCGGCTGTCAGGGCTCCCGCAGAAACCTCGGTTCCAAATGCATTCACCTCTGCATCCTTATCTTCCGTCTTTGTCGATGATTCAGCCGCTTTTTCCGCCTGGTTACCAGCTGCACCAGACGCTGAGCCTGCGCCCGCTGCTTCCTGTTCAGCCGAATCTTTACTTTCTGTTCCTGCTGAGCCAGAGGCCGAAGTGCCTGCTGCCATTTCCGCGTCATCCGTGGTATTTGCAGAACCCGTAGTTTTTGCATGATCGGCGGCACCTGCAGAATCCGTGATATCTGCGCTGCCAGCCGCCCCCGCTGTCTGACCATTTCCGTTTCCAGATGCCGCCTCCGACGATACAGATGCCTCTTCCTTCTCCGCACTCTTCATCTTGCGGATCCGTTTCAGCTTCATGCCGTCTAACGTGGCTAAACTCTGATTCAGGCTTCCAATCCCCTGTTCTGTCACCGCCAGGGAGGTATTTCCCTGTCCCAGAAGTTTATCGAGTTCTTCCAAAATTTTCTGGACTTCCGCCGTCCGCTGGACAATATCTTTCTCGATCGCATCCTGCGTCTGCTGGCTGACAAGACCCTTATTTAATTCATCCGAAGCCGACCGGAGCGATTTGCTCAGACTTCCCAGGCGGTCATACAGGCGATCCAGTTCATCCTGCATATCTTCCATCGTATTGGAAAGCGCCTGTGTGTTGCTGTTAATATCCGTCACCGCATCGCGCGCCGTCTGTAAATACGGAATCATGACCGTCGTCTGATCCGTGACCGCCTGCAGATCGGCGAGCGCCTGTGTCGAGAGTGCCTCGATCTGTTTCCGGTTAGCACTGACGGTTCCACGCGCCTGATCGAGATTTGCCAGACCGCCCTTCACGCCGGAAACATCCGGCTTCATGGATTCCATCGTCTTTAACAGCGCATTCATGCTGTCATACATCTTGTTTCCATCCTCGCGCCAGGTATCTTTCGCCTCTTTCAGATCCTTGATGCGGTTCAGCTCATCCAGGGTCCCCGGAACCATCATCATAATGACTCCGATATTCTCATAATTATCCGTGCCGACCCGGACTGTAAAATCGCCGTCCTCGCCCGGAAGCGCCGCAAACATTGCCGCCTGATAGTTTCCAACCGACTGCACCTGCGCGCCCGGCGCATCGACACTATAGCATTTCTCCATATCAACCGGCACCAGCACGGTCAACACCATATTATTTTTGTAATACGCCTTCGCCTTCTCATTCGGGGTCGCCTTTACATTGACCTCAACCAGCCCAGACGCCCCCGCCAGTTTGGATGCATCCGCTTCCACTCCATTAAGTTTATAGGAAACGTCAAACGTCCACGGCAGATCGACGCTGTTTTTCGGCATCGTACACTGATAATAAAAACGCGAATTCTTCTCCGGCAGTTTCCATGTGACGGTTCCATCGCCAATTTCCGGCGCCGTGTCGTCCGTCATGTTGACCACCTTGTCATAGGTACCATAATCGGTATATTCGGTCAGTCCATTCGTGGTACAGCCTTTGACCACATTGATCTGCGTTGCCGTTCCATAATAGTCCAGATTGACATACATCGTTTCATCTACCTGAACTCTTGGTGCAGCCGCCCGGACAGGAACTGCCGCACTCGTTACCAGCGTAACCGCTGCCAGCGTCGCCGCCGCTCCTCTTCTAATGATCTTCTTCATGGCTTCCAGCCTCCCTTTTTTCTGTCATCTTCCGTTTCCGGTCTTTTCTTCGTTCTCTCACTTTTCCGAGTAGCCGGAGCTTTCTTCTGTGTTTCTCCCGCGCCTCCGCATCGGAATCTGTTTTCTCTTGAGGACCGCCCGTCTCTGTCATTTCTGTATCTTCCAGCGCTTTCGTTTCAGCTTCGAATTGTTTTCTTTTCGACGTAACTGAATCCACCAGCGGCTTTTTCCCTTTCCACACGGCACCAGCCACGCGTCTTGCCGCCCGTTTCATACGGGCATGGCGGCGTTCGCGCCGTTTTTTGAAAAACAGATGAATCCTCTCAAATTCTTTCTGCATCAGGATATGATCAAACAATACCAGAAATGCCGGCATCAGGGAGCAGACAAAAAGCATACTAATCAGAGCCCCCCGTCCAATCAAATGTCCCAGATCGCCGATCGCCGCGACACTCGATACCTTGTGTACAATATATCCGGCACAGGTCAGGATCGAACCGGATGTCAGAATCGCCGGAATACCAAGATTCAGCGCCCCGATCGCCGCTTCCTTCTTATCCATCGTCTTGCGGCATTCCAGATAATTGTTCGTCGTCAGAATCGCATAATCGACGGTCGCGCCCAGCTGGATACAGCTTACGATAATGTAACCAATGAAAATCATCGTGTCTCCGACAATGTACGGTACCGCCATATTGACGAAAATCGCGACCTCAATCGGAATCATGATAAGGAGCGGAATAATCAGTGATTTAAAACTCCACATGACAACCACAAATACACCGATCAGCGACATCACATTGACACGGCTGTAATCCTTCGTGATCGTCGTCTGGATGTCCTGTGTGGACGGTGTTGTGCCGACCAGATACGAATTTTCCGGATAATATTTCTTCATGATCGCCTGGATCTCATCCGAGCACTGGTACGCCAGCTTGCTCTCGCCCTTACTCTTAACGTAAATAAGGATTCTCGCATAATCTTTTTTATGTAACTGGCTTGTGATGCTGTACGGAAGGAAATCTTCCGGTACGCCCTCCGGTAGCTGCCCGGACAAGGACGTTACACTCTTCATGTACGGCAGGTCTTCCAGCTCATCCGTGAACTGTTTTTCCTTGATAAAAGAAGTATCCGGCACGATTGCCATCATCATATTGCTTCGTCCGAATTTCGCTGTGATCAGCTCATCATCCTCATATACCGTCGTTCCCTCGCTGGCGCCGACCGCGTCATTTCCGTAGAGGAAATCGTTCATGCTCTGCGCCGTGTACGCCGGGATCGCCAGCACCGCAATCAGAATCAGCACGATGCGGCGGCTGTTGTAGATACCGTGGCTGAGCCTATCAAACGACGGCAGGAACGAACGATGGGATGTTTTCTCAATCATCGGCGTCATACGCAGAATCATCGCCGGCATGAAAAACACCACTGTCAGAAGACTCAGGACAATACCTTTTGCCAGCACGAGTCCCATATCAAATCCGATATTAAACTTCATAAAACACAGAACGATAAATCCGACGATCGTCGTCAGGCTGCTGGCGAAAATGGAGTTTAATGCCTCATTGATCGCGTTGCTTAACGCGGTCATCTGATCCAGTCCCTTTGCCTTTTCCCTCGCAAACGCGTGGCTTAAGAAAATCGAATAATCCATCGAACAGGCGAGCTGCAGGACCGCCGACACACTGTTCGTCAAAAAGGATATCCGCCCGATAAACAGGTTCGTTCCTTTGTTCAGGACGATCGCCACGCCCATGACCGTCAGATACAGCACCGGTTCAAACCAGGAGTTCGTCGTCACGGTCAGAATCAGGAAAATAACCACGACCGCCAGCGTCATAATCAGCTTCATCTCGCTCGAAACATTTTCCTGCAGCGATTTATTCTGAACCGCCATGCCGACGTAATGTCCCTTGTCTCCGAGAATGTCCTTGATCTCATCGATCGTCTGGGACGTCCTCTTATCCGTGTCGCCGTTTACAAAAACAATATCCATAACCGCCGTATTATCCTTGTAATACTCATCAACACTATTAAAGTTGATAAATGCGTCCGCCGCGTATACGCTGGTCGATGTATCGAGCCACATGACCTGATCGACTCCGTCCAACGCCTCTATTTTATCCTTGTAGGCTTTCGCCTCATAAAGCGAAACATCATCAATCATGATGCGCCCCGTGCCGGGGTAGCCGAATTTCTCTTCCATCAGGTCCAATCCCTGTTTGGACTGGACGGTCGACGGCAGGTATTCCGTCAGATCATAGTTGATCTCGACAAACGGCGCCATGAGCGCTGATATCAGCACCAGAACCAGAAAGACAATCTCGATCGCCCTGCTCCGCTCAATGATGAATTTCGGCAGGGAGAAGGCTTCTTTTTCCGTCTGTTTTTCTTCTTTGCGTTTATGTAAAAATTTCAGTTTCATGCCTGCTTGCTCCTGTCATACAATGATTGCGATCCTTACCGCATCAAAATAATCATATAATAATGCTTATCGCCGACCTGCTGATGTGCAACACCCATTTCCTTATAATAAATCACCCGGTCCACGCGCTTTTTCTCGTCGCTGTCGTGATTACGCAGAAGCTTTTCTTCTGCCTGCGTCACATCATCACAGTTGATGAGGTAAATCTCCGTATGACGTCTCGCAGTGCTTTCCCCGATGGATTTGAGGTAATCATCAAGTGTGCCTTCATCCGGGATCCGGCTGCTTCCATAGCCCTTACTGCGTGCCATCGCCAGGCGGTGTTCGGCGATCTGCTGTAATTTTCCATTTAAAATAAAGCTGGCATCTTTATCGTAATCTTTTTTGTCATCGTCATAGTAATCTTCTTCCTCATCCCCGTCAAACGCGTCCGCCTTCAGCTCATTTAAGCTGTCCGCCATCGCCTGGGTATCTGCATCCAGAAATGCCAGCGTGTACGCGCCGCCGCCCGTGTTTTTCTTCTTTTTGGCGTTCGCCAGGCTGCCGTCCGCGTTGATCGTATACTGCGTCTCATCCTTTGTGAAGGTCGTTCCCTCCATCGCTCCGCTGTCTTTCAGGAAATAGTATTTTCCGTCGATATTCTGCCAGCCGGTCGCCATCGCGCCGTCCCCTTGCAGATAATACCAGGTTCCATTTTCCTGCTCCCAGCCCGTTTTCATCAAACCGTCTGCTCCGAGCAGGTACCATTTTCCGCCCATCTGCTGCCAGCCCGTCAGGTAAGAACCGTCCATTCCCACCAGATAATAACCATTCTCCACCGGCTGCCAGACACCCGCATCATCCGCAAGCACTGTCTGGGCGGCAGACGCTGAGAAAAGGAGACTTACTCCTGCGATTCCTGCCAGCCGTACTATCTTATGTCCCAGAACCGCTTTCAGCGCCCTTTTTAACCCCGGCGCCGTTCGCTTTTCTTCTTTCTTCATCCACAAATTTCTGTCCTTCATACGCTGTCCTCACTCTTCTTTATGCTTATTGATCGGATCCATCTGTTTCCAGTTCCACCCCCCGTGCCGTTAAAAGTGCCCGAAGCATCGCCGCCAGCTCCTTTTCCGAGATCCGGCTGCTGTCAATCAGCATATCATAACTTGCTTTATCCGCCCATGTCTTTTTTGCATAAAAATTATAATAATTTTTCCGTATTTTATCCGCTTGTTTGATCAGGTATTCAGCTTCTTTTTCATCTGTCTCGTAACGCCGCATAATCTCCTTCACGCGCGCCTCCATCGGGGCATATATAAATAGAGAAATAAGCCCTTCTGTCTCCTCCAGGATCTTGTCAGCGCAGCGTCCCACGATGATGCATGGACCTTTCTTCGCATACTCCCGGATCAACTGGGACTGCACGACAAACAAGGTATCATTCATCGGCTTTCCATAACCGGTAAACGGATTGCACTTGGCCGGAACCTTAAAAAGAAAACGGTTCGCCTTCATCTCGTCCGCCTCTTCCAGTTCCTCCATCTTAAATCCGCCACACACCGCTGCTTCCTCTATCAGATGGCGGTCATAACAGGGAATTCCCAGTTCCTTTGCCAGAGACTGCCCCAGATTATGGCCGCCGCTTCCAAACTCTCTTCCGATTGTAATGACAAAATTTTTCATACCAGATTCCACCTTCGTATCTATTTCCTTTTGCTTTCGCATATGCTGCAGGTTCTCATAGCCGTTCCTTTCCCGATTGTCAGCCACTCCTGCCGTCTGTGAAACATTCCATACAAAAGACTTCTTCGCAGTGAACAGTTACATCTAAAATAGAGCATATACAACTCATGTCTGTTTAATTGACATTTGTTCATTTTTGAACTATAATGCATTATACTAAGTTGTTCGAATGAATACAATAATCATTTTTACGTCAGTTGTATTTTAATCAACATTTCATCACATTATGTTTGTTTTTTTGTATCTGGTGTGCCCATTTTTACTTATTTTTAACACTCCCTTCATCCACAGCCTCCGATACACAGTCATACGGCGTTTCCCTGTCTGGAAACGTTCAGAAAGGAAGTCACTATGAAAGAAGAAATACTCGACCGGCGTGTACGAAAGACGAGACGCCAGTTAAAAGAATGCTTAACCCGCCTCCTCAAAGAAAAAAAAATTCAGGATATCACGGTGCGCGAACTCGCCGAGATGGCTGACATCAACCGCGGCACCTTTTATCTTCATTATAAAGATGTCTTTGACCTGATGGATCAGATCAAAAATGAACTGGTCGAGGAGGTTGAGTCTGTCCTGACGCACCATCCCGTTCCCGAACTGGTAGCGCGCCCTTCCCTCGCACTCTCAGAACTATTTCCTCTTGTACAGGAAAATGCAGAGATTGTTTCTATCTTAATAGGAGAAAACGGTGATCTGAATTTTGTCAACCGCCTGAAACGCATTGTCAGCGAAAAATGTTTAAAAGGCTGGCTGGATCTCAAATGTTCCAGCGATCCGGATACGCTCGCGGCATTTTCCGCCTTTATCGTTTCCGGCTGTGTCGGTACCGTTCAGTACTGGATCGAAAGCGGCATGAAGGAATCCACAGAACAGATGGCAATCTTGACAGAGGACTTTATCTTAAAAGGCATCCGGGTGCTGGAAAATCCGGCTTGACTTTCACGAAATTCCGTGCTTTAATAAAACTGCAATTTTTAAAAATTCAGAAAGGAGAACCACATGGACAGTTGTGACAGCAACGGGCGAAGTCGTCGCGATGGGCAAAATCAAACTATGAATTCCAACCATGCGTACCAGACTGTTGGTCTGCCGCAGGGTCTTTTTGAGTGTGAATCGGGCTGTCTGGCAGCACATTTCCGCCTGCTTTAACAGGCTGGTGATTCAGTGCTGAACGTTTCCCGGCACGATTGGTTTTCATATATATTTGTCCATCGCCCTGGCGCGGGTTTGAAACTGCCATCTGCGGCATTTCATCTTGTTCCCGACTGGCGGTGGATTTTTTTATCCCCGCACTGCTCGCCCTGTACGTCCCAAACGACATTAAATAGAACGACAGAAAGCGAGGGAACCAAATATGAATCAGACTCCAGAAATGGACGAAACGAAAACAAGCTCCCCGGAAACGGCTCCGATCGCCGCAACCGCAGAGCATAATGCTAATTTTGAAGAAAATATCCGCGCGATCATCCGCAGCGGAAAACCGGCAAGCGTGATCCGGGATGACCTCGACAATTACCATGCAAACGATATTGCCGAGGTTCTGGAAACACTGGACACTGCGACCCGGAAACGCCTCTACAATATTCTCTCTCTGGAAATGACGGCAGAGATTTTCACCTATCTCGATGAACCGGCGCCTTATCTGCATGAGCTGGGACTTGACCGGGCGGCAGCCGTTCTGGCAGAGATGGATGCCGATGAGGCGGTCGATATCCTCGAAAATTTAGATCCGGAGGAAAAAGAAGCCCTGATCGCGCGCATGGATCAGGAATCTAAGGATGATATCCACCTGATCTTTTCCTACGATGAGGAACAGATCGGTAGCCGGATGACGACCAACTACATCGTCATTCCCAATAACTGTACGATCAAGCAGGCAATGCGCCATCTGATCTCCCAGGCGGAGGACAACGACAACATTGACACCATCTACGTCGAAGACGAAAATGGACGCTATTTCGGTGCGATCGAGTTGAAAGATTTAATCACTGCCCGTGAGTACATGAAGCTGGAGGACATTATCAGTACCTCCTATCCGTATGTGTACGCGGATGAGAGATCTTCGGATTGTATGGAAGAGCTGATCGATTACAGCGAGGATTCTATCCCAGTACTCGATCGGAACCATAAGATCATCGGTGCCATCACTTACGAGGACATCGCCGAGGCGATCGACGACGAGATGGGTGATGACTACGCAAAGCTGGCAGGTCTTACTTCGGAAGAGGATCTGCACGAACCACTGTTGCAGAGTTTGAAAAAACGCCTCCCGTGGCTGGTACTGCTGCTCTTCCTCGGCATGGGCGTTTCCTCGGTAGTCGGTATTTTCGAACCGATCGTTGACCGTATCGCCCTTCTTATCTGCTTCCAGTCGATGATCCTCGACATGGCAGGCAATGTCGGCACCCAGTCGCTGGCTGTCACCATCCGTGTCCTGATGGATGAGGACATCTCCGCGATGCAGAAGCTGGGATTTGTATTCAAGGAAATGCGAATCGGATTTTTAAATGGACTGCTGCTCGGCTCGGCTTCATTCGTCGTGATCGGCATTTTTGTCCATATTATGAAGCAGAAGAGTCTTTTCTTCTCTTTTGCACTTTCCGGCTGTGTCGGCATCTCTCTTCTGACCGCAATGGTGATCTCCAGCCTGGTCGGTGTACTGGTGCCGATGCTGTTTCACAAGCTGAAGGTTGACCCGGCAGTTGCGTCTGGTCCGCTTATCACGACGGTGAATGATCTGGTAGCGGTTGTGACTTATTATGGACTGGCGGAGATTTTGCTGGTGGATGTGTTTCATTTGGTGTAGAAACCGTTTTTCAATATAGAGATTTGTCAGCGTTCTTCCTTTTTAGCAACTTCGCCCTGTTTTTTATAAATGGAATTTGCATCGACTCCCCCGCGCACGCTGGAAAGCGGATAGATGTTGGTACCGCGTCCGATGATGCTGCCCGGGTTTAGGATAGAGCCGCAGCCTACTTCTACGTTGTCACCGAGCATGGCGCCGATTTTTTTTCGTCCGGTTTTGATCTTGCCGTCTTCGGCGTGGATTTCCACCAGAAGTTTATCGGATTTTACGTTGGAAGTGATGGAACCGGCACCCATGTGGGATTTATAGCCTAAGATGGAGTCTCCGACGTAATTATAATGCGGTACCTGTACTTTATCGAACAGGATGACGTTTTTAAGCTCGGTAGAGTTTCCGACTACTGCACCTTCTCCGATCAGGGCGCTGCCACGGATGAATGCACAGTGGCGCACCTCAGCGTCTTTGCCGACGATGACCGGTCCGTGCAGATAGGCGCTGTCAAACACCTTCGCTGTCTTGTGAACCCAGATGTTTTCACCATGTTTCTCATATTCTGCTGGATCCAGGCTATTTCCCAATTCGATGATAAAATCACTGAGACCTGCCAGCGCCTCCCACGGGTAAGTAAACTGTTTCAGATAATCTGAAGCCAGCGTATGGGTTAAATCATATAATTCTGTGATTTTCATTTCTTCTTTTTTCATGATCATTGCCTTTCTTGAAATTCAATTTCTTCTCTTTCCCTGCATTCTGGTAGAACACAGCAACCGCATCAAATGCCGGCCGCAGCCCATACGTATTTCCCATATGAACCGCATTGTAGGTGCGTCCGATAACGAAGCGCTCTAATTTCTGCATATATTCATCCGGTGTGATGCTGCCCTCTGCCACATAGGTCAGACCTTTCTCCCAGCTTGCCGTCAGATCCGGGTTGAGAAGCTGCTTCATGGAGGTGTGTACGACCTCATAAATCAGCTCTCCCAGATAGGTCGGCGTGATGACCTGCGTTTTTTCGTTGAGCGCCATGTATTTGATGTTGAACAACTTTTTCAAGATCTCCGCGCGGGTTGCACTCGTTCCGATGCCGCTGCCCTTGATCTGGGCGCGCAGCTCTTCGTCTTCGATAAGCTGACCGGCATTTTCCATCGCCAGAATCATCGAACCGGAGGAATAACGCTTCGGCGGAGATGTCTCGCCCTCTTTGATCTGCAAATCATCCAGTGACACTTTCATCCCCTTTTTGAGCTGTTCCAGCATCTGGATAAACTCTGGGTGGGACGCGTCAATTACCTTTGGCTGGCTGCTGTCTGTTCCATCTGCTTCTCTTGCCGGATTTTCCGCATCATTTCCATCTATACCTGGTTCAAGGCGGTTCGTTCTGCCGACACTTTCCCCGGCAGTGTCCTTTTTCTTTTTCGGAATTTCCGCCACCTTGAGATATCCCGCTTCTTTCAATACCTTGAAACCGGCAAAGAAATGTTCACTTTTTACCTCAATCTCAACCGCATATTTCTGGTAAACCGCCGCCGGATAAAAAATGCTTAAGAAACGGCGCACAATCACCTGGTAAATCTTGCGGTTCAACTCCGGGAGACTTCGCAGCGCGCCGAGTCCCTGTCCGGTCGGTATGATTGCGTAGTGATCGGTAATCTGCTTATCATTGACATAACGCGTTTTTGCTATGTTCTTCCACAGCCCTGCCTGCATCGCCTCCGATGCAAATGCCGCCAGCGGCTCATAATGCGTCAGACCGCCGATATTTTTGCTGATCTCCTTCGCCACCGCCGTTGAAAGCACACGCGCGTCCGTTCGCGGATAGGTAACCAGCTTTCGCTCGTACAGCTCCTGCACCACTTTCAGGGTCTGATCCGGGCTGATTTTAAACATTTTAGAACAATCATTCTGGAGCTCCGCCAGGTTATAGAGAAGAGGTGGATTTTTGGTTTCCTTTTTCTTTTCCACTTTTAAAATGGTTCCCTGCGAAGTATTATATACGCCCATTAAACCCGCGTCCGCTTTTTCTGCGTCGCTGACCTCTGACTGCATGACTCCCGAATTTTCGCTTCCATTCTCGTGTTCCCACAGCCATGCAATCAGCGCCTCCGCGTCCTTTCGCTCCTTAAAACCATTTTCCTTATACAGACACGGCGTTCCATAGTAACGGCTTCCTTCCACCGCCCGCCATTCACCGTCAATCGAGATCCCTGCCGGTCCAAATGTACCGATCACGCGGTAAAATGGCGTTTTGACAAATTCCCGTATTTCCCGCTCCCGGCGGACTACCATGCCGAGGACACAGGTCATGACGCGTCCGACTGAGATCACGGTCCGGTCAGAACTTCGCATATAGTTAGAAACAGATGGTCCATATTTCAACGTCAGTGCGCGGGAAAAGTTAATTCCCATCAGATAATCTTCTTTTGCCCGCAGATATGCCGAATCCGCCAGATGATCGTATTCGGACAGATCCTTCGCTTCGCGGATGCCGCGCAGAATCTCTTCCTCCGTCTGTGAATCGATCCAGACGCGCTTCTGTTTCTTGCCCTGCACGCCAGCCATCTGCGCGACGAGGCGGTAGATATATTCTCCCTCCCGTCCCGAGTCGGTACAGACGTAGATTGTATCTACATCCGCCCGGTTTAAGAGACCGCTCACGATTCCAAACTGTTTCTTCACGCTGTCGATAACCTGATATTTCCATTCTTTCGGGAGAAATGGAAGTGTCTCCAGACTCCAGCGCTTATATTTCATATCATATACTTCCGGATAGCTCATCGTGACCAGATGTCCAACACACCATGTCACAACCGCATTTTCCGATTCAATATAGCCATCCGCCGAGCGCCCATTTACCTTGAGTGCATTTGCGAACTCACGCGCCACGCTCGGTTTCTCGGCTATAAATAACGATTTTGCCACGTTGTTCTGCTCCTATCTTACTAATTTCGTCACTGTTCACGCATACGTGCCCAGTAACCTAATTTCCTCTAATTACTTTTCCGCTTCGGCGTCCACTCCGCCAGAATCGCCGCCGCAAACATCAGCGCACAGCCAATTAGCATCCGCACCGTCAGCTCCTCATGCAGCAGCCAGACAGAGAACAGGAGTCCAAACACCGATTCAAACGACAGTAGAATCGAGGATGTGCTGGCGCTCAGATATTTCTGCCCCACTGTCTGAAGCAGAAAACAGAGCATACTGGATGCGAGCCCCAGATACAGCATCGAAACTGCTACTCCCGGCAGTGTAAATACTTCCGGATGGAACGCTCCTTCCGTGAGAAGCCCCAGCACCCACGAACACGCCGCCGCTGTTCCCATCTGCATGACCGTCAGGCGGATCGGAGTGCAGTATGCCGTGAAGCGATCCAGAAAAATCATATGAACCGCAAAGCAGATGCCGCACACCAGCGTCAGGAAATCACCAAAATTGACCGACAGATCGCCTTTCAGCGATAAAAGAGCCAATCCCACAACAGCAAATCCCGCTGCGACCAGGTTATTTGCCTTCGGGCGCACATGATTAACCGCCCATGCCAGAAACGGCACGATCACCACATACAACGTCGTAATAAACGCATTTTTACTCGCGGTCGTGTATTTCAGCCCATACGTCTGAAAATAATAACTGATAAATAGAAACAATCCCGCCAGTGCGCCGCATTTAAACTCCTGCATCGACATTCCCCGGATCTGTTTCCAGAAAAGAGCCGCCATCCCAAGCGCCGCGATCGTAAACCGGTACGCCAAAAGGTATGTAGGTGTGATCGCGTCCATCGAATTTTTCATCACAACGAACGCGCTGCCCCAGATAATTGTTACAAATAAAAGGCTGGCAGATGCCAGCACTTTTACTCCCTTGTTGTTTGTCTCACTCATGTCAATCTCTATCCTATGTCAAAATAATCACAAATCAAATACAAATTTAAACCGTCATAAATTTATAACTGGTCGTTGTATCGTATTTCTCGCCCTTTTTCACGATCGGGGATGCAAATCCAGGCATGTTGACTGCGTTCGGATAATACTGCGTCTCAAAGCAGTATCCCTGGCGTCTCGCATACTTCACGCCGCCCTTACCCGGAACCTGTCCGTCCAGGAAATTGCCCGTGTAGAACTGAACTCCCGGCAGATCGGTGTATACCTCCATCTTGCGCCCGCTCTCCTCGTCGATCGCAGCCGCCGCCAGACTGAATACACCTGACTCATGGTTGAGAATCCAGTTATGATCGTAGCCGCCGCCCAGTTTTAACTGATCGTAATCCGCTTCAATATCACGTCCGATCGGCTTGAAATCCGAGAAATCCATCGGAGTCCCCATTACCTTGCGGATCTCACCGGTCGGGATCAGCACCTTGTCTACCGCCGTGATCGCATCACTGTCAATGTAAACCATCTGTGAAAGCGCCGGACCACTCTCATGGCCTGCCAGATTGAAATACGCGTGGTTTGTCATATTAAAAATGGTATCCTGATCGCAAGTCCCCTCGTAATGAATCTTTACTTCATTTTCATCTGTCAGCGTGTAGGTCACACGGATCGAGGCATTTCCCGGATATCCCTGATCGCCGTCCGGGCTTTCCAGGGTAAACGAAACCTGATTAACGCCCGTCTCATATTCTGCCGCCCAGATACGGTTCCGGTAAAAATCCATGCCGCTGTGCAGGTTGTTCGGACCATCATTCGCCGTCAATTCGTATTTTTTATCATTTAACGTAAACACCGCGCCGCCAATCCGGTTTGCATTTCGTCCAACAGCCTCGCCCAGATGCCCATCGCTTACCAGGCAGTCTGCTACTGTTTCATGTCCCAGCAGGACATCCGCCATCTCTCCGTTCCGATCCGGCACCAGCATCGTGGACCAGATTGCACCCAGATCTAAAAAGGATGCAGAAACTCCATTCTGATTCGTCAATGTATAACGGCTGACCTCTCTGCCATCTTCCATTGTTCCAAAGATTGTCTTCTCAACCATGCCAAATCCCCCTTTCATTTTTAGAATCCGAAAAATATTTTTCGCATTTTTTATGCTTACTTATGTCAGAATAAATCTATTTAACTTTTCAAGTCGAACGTCCGTGAGACTTGGCGCGTGATTCTGGTCAGCGAAGCTGACATATTCCTATCAGAATCACTGTGCATCCTCGCGGAGCGTTTATCTCAGTCGGAGACAAGGCTTCCACTGAGACAAATTTGCTATTACTCACCACCTGAAGAGGTGGGAGTCTTCTCGACTGAGATAAATAGCTGATTTATTAAGTATACAATACTTTTCCCCTCATGCACACCCATTTTTTCCAAATCCCATTATAAAAATTTAAAGATTCCATTTCAGATAAAAAAGAAGGTTCCGTGACACATCACGCGGAGCATTTTTTGTGTCATAGGACGAAGTTTCCTATGACACAAACAAAAACTGCCGTTCCGGACAGAGTCAGCCATCGTTTTAAACAGCCTCTCCGCCACTGGGCGGCAGTTCTTACTTTTATCAGTTTTAATTTTCTATTTCACGGATTCTCTGAACAGATTTCTTTATTTCGCCTGGATATATCCCTGTGCGGTCAGAAGCTCTGCACACAGTACAGCACCGCCGGCTGCGCCGCGCAGTGTGTTGTGGGAGAGACCTACAAACTTCCAATCGTAAACTTTGTCTTCTCTCAGACGGCCAACAGATACACCCATGCCCTTCTCATAGTTGACATCCAGCTGTACCTGCGGACGATTATCCTCTTCCAGATACTGAATGAACTGCTTCGGTGCGCTCGGAAGCTCCAGTTCCTGCGGAAGTCCTTTGAAATTAACCAGCTTCTCGATCAGCTGCTCTTTGGTTGGTTTCTTTCTGAACTTTACAAATACGGCTGCTGTATGTCCGTCCAGAACCGGTACACGGATGCACTGGCAGGTGATCACTGGCTCGGATGCCTTCACGATCTCGCCGTCTTTGATCTCTCCCCAAAGACGAAGCGGCTCCTGCTCGCTCTTCTCCTCCTCACCGCCGATGTACGGGATGATGTTGCCTTCCATCTCCGGCCAGTCTTTGAACGTCTTGCCAGCTCCGGAGATTGCCTGATACGTCGTAGCTACTACCTCATATGGCTCAAATTCCTTCCATGCAGTCAGAACCGGTGCATAGCTCTGGATGGAGCAGTTCGGTTTTACCGCTACGAAGCCTCTCTTGGTTCCCAGACGTTTTTTCTGGAACTCAATCACCTTAAAGTGCTCCGGATTGATCTCCGGCACTACCATCGGAACATCCGGTGTCCAGCGGTGTGCGCTGTTGTTGGAAACAACCGGTGTTTCTGTCTTTGCATACGCATCTTCAATCGCACGGATCTCTTCTTTTGTCATATCTACGGCGCTGAACACGAAATCAACTTCGGATGCTACCTTCTCGATCTCGTTTACGTTCATAACGGCCATCTTCTTCACACACTCCGGCATCGGGGTCTGCATTTTCCAGCGTCCGCCGACTGCCTCCTCATATGTTTTTCCTGCAGAACGCGGGCTTGCTGCCAGCGCAGTAATCTCATACCACGGATGATTTGCCAGAAGCGTGATGAAACGCTGACCTACCATACCAGTTGCTCCCAGAATGCCTACACGTAATTTCTTTTCCATGTTCATCGTTTTTCTCCTCTTCTGACAGCGGCTTTTTCGGCTTCTCATGGCAGGATGGAGTTTGGATAGGAAGCTCCTGCTCTGCAACACGTTTTCACTCTGCCGCTGTAATTCTTGTCTATCCTATAACAAAACAAACAAAAAATCAACATTTTTCCGCAAGAAAAATACATTTGTACGTTGCTCGCGGACATTTGACAAATTTATAACGTCTGTCACGGATTTAACGATGATTTAACTCAAAATAGGTTCTTCTAAGCTAAGTATTCCGCTGCAGCCTTCTCAATCCCATCCGGATACTGCGTCCGGTAGCTCTCAAAATCAAGCCCCCTTGCCGCAATTTCTTTTCCAAGTTTGACTAAGAACGACGGAATCTCGCTCTCAAACATCGTGCCAAGCTCGCGTCCCATCGTCTCTTTTCCCTGTACCTCATTTCCGCCCAGATAAAATACAAATGCCGGCTGTGCCTTGCCATCTGCCATCCGCACACCGCCGCGGAATCCCATCGGTCCGGTCTGGTGGGTACCGCAGGAAGACGGACATCCAGAAATATGAATCTGCGGAAGTGCGCCGTCCGGGATCTGTGCCTCCCCGACCGCCTTTACACACGCCTGTAACAGAGCCTGCGAATCACGTACACCAACCTGACAGATCGACGCACCGATACAGCTTACCGATGTCTCAAACTTTGTCTGAGCCGTCTCCTTCGTCGCCTCCAGAATCTTCTCTGCTTCTGCTCCGGTCAAATTAATGATGTACGCAGTTTCATCCGGTGCCAGGCGAAGCTCTGTGCCGTCAATCGTCTGCATCATTTCTCCGAGGGCTGCCAGCGTCTCCGGGCGCGGCTGTCCGCCAATCGGATGCCAGATAACCGTATAAAGTCCCGGCTGTTTCTGCTCCAGCACACGTTCTCCCGACGCGCTGCTTCCATCGCCTGTTTTGCTCTGCTTTTCTTTTATTCCTGCCGCTGCCATCACTTCCTCGCGGGAAAGATCCAGCTGCTCCCCGGATGCCAGTACCTCCTGAAGCTTCTCCTGATACGCCTTCCGGTAATTTTCCGCTCCACCGAGCGCTTCCTGCATATACCGGGTACGCGCTTTTCCGCGGTTTTCGTAATTGCCATATGCCCGGAATGTCAGCCACATCGCCTTAATGTAATAAAGAATCTTCTCCGGCGCAACGCCCTCGGCAACTTTAACGCCAAACTGCGGATTGTTTCCCAGGCCGCCTGCACTGTACACATCAAACGTTCCGTCCGGACAAGCCGCAAATCCCAGATCGCGGTAGGTCGCGTGCGTCACATTCGCCGGTGAATTAGAGAAACAGACCTTGAGCTTGCGCGGCATCTTTTCCGCATTGATAAAGGTCATCAGATATTCTCCCGCCGCCTTCGCCCACGGCATAACGTCGAAATATTCGCCCTCTTCCACGCCGGAAAGCGGAGAACACATCACATTTCGCGGAAAATCCCCGCCGCCGCCCATCGTCACGATCCCGGCATCGAGTGCCTGCTCCATCAATTCACAGACTGATTTCTCATCCAGATTGTGAAACTGCACGCTCTCACAAGTCGTAAAATGTACCATATTTACCTGATATGCACGGATTGCCTTTGCGATAAATGCAAGCTTCTCCTTCGACACACATCCTGCCGTCATACGCAGACGCAGCATGCTCGCCGCGCCGCCTTTCTGTGCATAACTGCCGTAACGTCCTGAAAAGCCCTTATATGAGCCCTTATCCATCTTTCCTGCATAAAAATCCCTCGTTTTTTCACAAAACTCCGGAAGATCTGTTTTCCACTCCTGTGGAGCAATTCCTATCATTGTTCTCTCCTGTTTTCTCTTCAAATGTTACTGGACACGCATACGTGTCCAGTAACGGAATTTGCCGTAGCTTCGCATTTAAATACTGCAAATTCCTGCTGCCACCACGTTTTCTTACGGCACTTTCGGTTCCAAAAGTGCCTACCCATAAACAGTAACCTTCAAATTCTACTTTTATTTTACCAGCTTAGCTCTTACACCAGATCCAGCGCCACTTCCATCATATTGGTAAACGTCTTCTCTCGTTCTTCTGCCGTCGTCGCCTCTCCGGTCACTGCCGAATCCGATACGGTCAGGATACAGATCGCATTTGCGCCCGCATAGGCAGCGTTGCTGTAAAGTGCCGCCGACTCCATCTCCACTGCCAGCACGCCCATCTGCGCCCAGGTAGTTCCGATCGGCTCAAGCGGTGGATTGTAAAACATATCGGAACACAAAATATTACCGACATGATATTTTAAATTTCTCTTTTTCGCAGACTCAACCGCCTTTTCCAGCAGCTCATAGCTGCACACGCAGGAATAATCCCCCGGCAGGCGGAACTGTTTTACATAGTTGGATGTCGTACAGGAGCCCATCGCAAAAATAAGCTCGCGCACCTTTACCTCCGGACGCAGCGCACCGGCAGTTCCGATCCGGATCAGATTCTTGCATCCATAAAAATGAATCAGCTCATACGAATAAATTCCCATCGACGGACAGCCCATGCCGGTTCCCATGACAGACACGCGTTTGCCCTGATAATAGCCGGTATAACCGTACATATTTCTCGTTGTATTGAACTGTTTTGCATCCGTCAGAAAATGTTCTGCGATATACTTTGCCCGCAGCGGATCGCCCGGAAGCAGAATTGTCTCCGCAATCTCGCCCTGCTTTGCCCCGATATGAGGGGTCGGTGTGTTCTGAAGTTCAGTCATATGAAATACCTCCTTTTTTCTTTCTGTTTTGCTCTAGCTTCTCGCCCGGCTTCCCTTGCCATCGCGATGCCCTATTTTCAAACGGCTCAAATGAACCGGTTTTTCTTTATACATAACGATCGGATCGTCCTCGGTGCCGTCCAGCAGATGGATTGCCTCCAGCGACTCGGTACGTCCCAGCTTGATGCCGCGCACACCTTTCGCATTCTTCTTCATCTCCGATATCTCCTCGATCGGGAATCGCAGGAAGATACCGCTGGTTGTCTGGATGACCACCTCTCTCATGCCGTCCGCCGGCTGTACCGAGAGAAGCATATCATTCTCCTGAAGCTTGGTTGCCGCCACTGTCCGGTTATTTGTCTCAAATTCCCCGCCCGGCACGATCTTGATCATCGCATCCTTCGTTGCAAATAATAGCTTCTGTCCCTTTAACTGCGCCGCATTCACCACACAGACCGGACGTTCTTTGGTACCATCAAATTTACTCAGGTTATCAATCGGCACACCCTTATCGCGCAGCTTTCCAAACGGAATCTCCGTCACCTTCACCTGATGGAATGCACCCAGATCCGTAAACAATCCAATCTTATCCGTCGTATGGCACGACAGTACATACATATTCTCCGTGTCCACTGTCTCCCGGTTCCGCTCGTAGATCGACGGTTCCAGAATCTTGCAATAACCAAACTTGTCCAGCACGAACACGCCCGGTCTGGCGCTCTCCGCCGCCTCGTCATACACCGCCTCGCGTCCATCCTCGATCTTCGTCCGGCGTTCCACTGCAAACTCTTCCTTGATTGACCGAAGATCTTCTTTAATCACCTCGTCCATCGCCTCACGGCTGCCGAGAATCTTCTGGTATTCTTTGATCTTTCGAAGTGTCTCTTTGTACTCCTTCTGCAATGCCAAGATCTCCAGGCCGATCAGTTTATAGAGACGCATTTCCAGAATCGCAGATGCCTGTTTCTCCGTAAAATGAAGCTTCTTGGCGTCTTCCTCAAATCCCGGTGTGCGGAACTGTATTTTGGAAATATCGCCCTCCATCAGGCAGGCTTTCGCATCTTTCAGATTCTTCGAACCGCGCAGGATCGCGATAATCAGATCGATGCAGTCGCAGGCTGTGATCAGACCTTCCTTGATCTCCTTCTTCTCCTGCTCCTTTTCCAGAAGCACCTGATACTTGCGGGTATTATTTTCATACTGGAAATCCAGGTAATTCTTTAAGATTCCCTTTAAATTCAGCGTCTCCGGGCGTCCATTCGTGATCGCCAGCATATTGACGCCGAATGTATCCTCCAGTTTTGTCTTTTTATACAAAATATTCTGGATTTTCTCAATATCCGCATCTTTCTTGAGTTCCAGAACAATCCGGATTCCTTCTTTATTCGATTGGTTGGAAATATCCACCACATCGGCAAGTTTCTTGGACTCAACCAGATCTGCGATATCCGACAGACATTTATTGATGCCCGCGCCGATCATCGTGTACGGAATCTCCGTGATCACCAGCTTGTCCCGGTCAGAACGGCGTTTTCCAAGCTCCACCTCCATCCGGGCACGCAGCTTGATGCGCCCCATTCCCGTCTCATAGATCGCCGGAAGCTCACTCTTATTCGCAATGATGCCGCCTGTCGGGAAATCCGGTCCCTTTAAGACGCTCAGAAGCGCTTCCGTCTCCATCTCCGGCTGATCGATATACGCCATCACCGTATCGATGACCTCGCCCAGATTGTGCGGCGGAATGCTGGTACTCATGCCGACCGCAATTCCCTCGGCACCGTTGATCAGAAGATTCGGCACACGGACCGGCAGAACCTCCGGCTCTTTCTCCGTCTCATCGTAGTTCGGCACAAAGCGGACGGTCTTATCCAAATCCTTTAAATATACTTCCTCCGCAAACTTCTGGAGACGCGCCTCCGTGTAACGCATCGCCGCCGCCCCGTCGCCCTCGATGGAACCAAAGTTTCCATGTCCGTCTACCAGCGGCATTCCTTTCTTAAAATTCTGGGAAAGCACGACCAGCGTCTCATAGATCGAACTGTCGCCGTGCGGGTGGTATTTACCCATCGTATCACCGACGATACGCGCCGATTTCCGGTGCGGCTTGTCGTGCCCCAGATGCAGCTCCCCCATATCGTAAAGGACGCGGCGCTGTACCGGTTTCAAACCATCCCTCGCATCCGGGATGGCGCGGGCCGTGATGACACTCATCGAGTAGTTCATATAGCTGCGCTGCATTTCCTCTGAATATTCTGTCGTAATGATCGTTTCAGCCATTCTATTTTCTATCTCCTAAATTCCTGTCATATACTTTCATAATCGTAACTGTTCAGTGCCTTCACAGTTACTCATAATCTTTCTATTAAGCATCTATCTCCGCCTCATCCGCGTGATCGTAGATAAACTGCCGTCTCGGCGGCACGTCGCTTCCCATCAGCATCTCCGTGATCTCCGACGCCATCCGGGCATCCTCGATCTCCACACGCTTGAGCACACGGTTCTCCGGGTTTAACGTCGTCTCCCAGAGCTGTTCCGCATCCATCTCGCCCAGACCTTTGTAGCGCTGCAGGGTAAATTCTCCTGTGTGGGTTCTGCGGTAGCGCTCCAATGCTTTCTCATCGTATAGATACTCTTCTTTTCCCTTTTTCGGAATCACCTTAAATAACGGCGGCATCGCAATATATACGTGCCCGTTCTGAATCAATTCCGGCATAAAACGGTATAAGAAAGTCAGGAGCAGCGTATCAATATGGCTTCCGTCCACATCGGCATCCGTCATCAGGACGATCTTGTGGTAACGCAGCTTCGCAATATCGAAATCATTGCCATATCCTTCCGAAAAGCCGCAGCCAAACGCATTGATCATCGTCTTGATCTCGGCATTCGCCAACACCTTGTCCATCGAAGCTTTCTCCACATTTAAAATCTTGCCCCGGATCGGCAGGATCGCCTGATAGCGGCGGTTTCGTCCCATCTTAGCTGAACCGCCCGCGGAATCTCCCTCGACAATGAAAATCTCACATTTCTCCGCCTCGCGGCTCTCACAGTTTGCCAGTTTTCCGTTGCTGTCCAAGGAAAAACGGGATTTCGTCAGCATATTGGTCTTGGCGCGTTCCTCTGCCTTCCGGATCTTTGCAGATTTCTCCGCACAGGCGATGATCGCCTTTAATACCTCTAAATTCCGGTCAAAATAAAGCTGCAGCTCGTCCCCTGTCACGCTGAACACCGCTTTTGTCGCATCGGCACTCGCCAGCTTTGTCTTCGTCTGCCCCTCAAAGATCGGATCCGGATGCTTGACCGCCACAACCGCCGTCATGCCGTTTCTCGTATCCGGTCCTGTAAATTTTGTATCTTTTTCCTTCAGGATTCCCAGCTCTTTCGCATAGCTGTTGATCATCTGGGTAAAACGCGTCTTAAAGCCCGCCAGATGCGTGCCGCCCTCCTGTGTGAAAATATTGTTGCAGAAGCCAAGTACATTTTCCTCAAATGCATCGACAAACTGGAACGCCACTTCAACCTCGATCTGGTCGCTGACGCCCTTAAAATAAATTGGATCATGAATCGGCGTCTTCGTGCTGTTCAGCTCGCGCACATACGCCACGATGCCGTCCGGCTCCGAATAAGTCACCTTTTCAGCCTCGCCTGCCCGCTTATTCTCATAAAGAATCGTCAGCTTCGGGTTCAGATATGCCGTCTCATGCAGGCGGCTCTTGAGCCAGTCCGCCTTGAACCGCGTTTTTTCAAAAATCTCCGGATCCGGCAGAAAATTGATCTCTGTTCCGGTCTCTCTTGTCTTTCCAACCACCGGCAGAAGACCATCGATCAGCTCAACCGTCGGGATGCCGCGCTCATATGCATCGTGATGGATCTGTCCATTCTTATATACATTGACCTCCAGATGCGCTGAGAGGGCATTGACAACCGACGAACCGACGCCGTGCAGACCGCCGCTCGTCTTATACGCATTGTTGTCAAACTTGCCGCCCGCGTGCAAGGTCGAGAGCACAATTCGCTCCGCTGCCACACCCTTTTTATGCATCTCCACCGGAATACCGCGTCCATTGTCCCGAACGGTGCAGGAGCCGTCCGCCTCCAGCGTCACGCGGATCTGGGAACAGGCGCCCGCCAGGTGCTCATCGACCGAGTTATCCACGATCTCATAGATCAGGTGATTCAGTCCCTTCGTTCCCACACTTCCTATATACATACCAGGACGCTTACGGACAGCCTCCAGCCCCTCCAGAACCGTTATGCTGTCCGCATCATACTGTGTTTTACCCATAGATTCATTCCTCCCGTGCCCGACCTTGGAATAATATTTACTGCCTTTTACACGTATGATGCAAACGGCAGCTTTTATTTCACTGGTCAAGCTGATTTCTTCCACTTATAATACGTATTTATTTTATGACTTTGAAATCATGCAAATAGAACATTCTAACTCTCTGGCATCACACCCGCCAGCCATTGTTTTATAGACTTTTCATTAGCGAAAAAGTAGTAAACCGTTCTCATTTACTATAAAATATTAGTAACTGTTCAGTACCTTCACAGTCACGCGCAAAAATCCATTAAAAATTGCCTGCGGCAATGGGATTTTTGCCTGCTGGCCCATGTTTTCGTACGGTCAGCGCAGTAAATGCGCGGACCTACTGAACAGCTACAAATATTATTACATAAATTCAAAAATTTTGCAACGCATTTTTCAGAACAAATGTTCGCTTTTTCAGGCAACCGGATTCCATGCCAGCACTGCCAGCTTTCTTTTATCCCAGCGCCACATCCAGAATCATCATCAGCACAAATCCAACCGCAAATCCGATCGTTCCCATATCGGAATGACTGCCCTGCGCCGACTCCGGAATCAGCTCCTCCACAACCACGTAAATCATCGCCCCTGCTGCAAGCGCCAGGAGAACCGGCAGAACCGGTTCCAGATAGCGGTACGCGGCGATCGTCGCAAGCGCCCCGATCGGCTCGACGATACCGGAGAGTGTTCCCATCGCAAACGCCTTTTTCCGGCTCATCCCCGACTCACTCCGAAGCGGCAGGGAAATGATCGCTCCCTCCGGGAAGTTCTGAATCGCAATTCCAAGTGAAAGTGCCAGCGCCGCTGCAAGCGTGATGCCGCTCTTTTCTGCTAAGAATCCGGCAAATACCACTCCGACTGCCATGCCCTCCGGGATATTGTGAAGTGTGACCGCCAGAACCAGCATCGTTGTCTTCTTGAGCCCGCACATATGTCCCTCCGGCTCATCACTTCCCAGATGCAGATGCGGAATCAGGCGATCCAGCAAAAGCAGCATCAGAATACCCACCATAAACCCAATGGATGCCGGCAGAAATGCCAGACGCCCCATCGCTTCGCACATATTCATCGATGGAATTAAAAGCGACCAGACCGACGCCGCCACCATCACCCCCGATGCGAACCCCAAAAGCGTTTTCTGGATGATCGGCTTTAACTCATTTTTCAAAAAAAAGACGCAAGCTGCTCCCGCCGTCGTACCGACAAACGGAATCAAAACCCCAAGTAGCGTATTATGATCCATATTCATTCCCTTCGCTTTCTTTTTTAATATCTGAGCGGTTCTTTCCCCGGAACCTTGTTTTTTTTCTTCTATTTCTCTTTGAGGTACCGGTTTGATCAAAGAAGTCATCTCAAGTTCCTCTGATTGAATATTCCTATTGTAGCATATGCACCTTTCTTTTGCACGGTTCCTTTTTATCATTAAGCCGATTTCATCCGCCAATCCCGGCTCAAATCCGATTCAAACAACCCTCTGTTTCGGCACCGGCATTCTTTCATATGTTTCGTTTACAAACGTTTTTTCACAAAACAAAAAAAGAACCAGAAACCAGGCTGTCCCTAATTTCCAGTTCTCTTTTCATTCTTTGAATACAATGATTTATCGCTTTTTAATTTATTTCTGCTCAGAATTCTGTTTGATAAACTCATGAACATCGTTTACGCTTAAATTGCTCTCTTCGATCGCATCCAGTAATTCGCTTAATTCAGCTTTACGAATCTCAGCCGCTAATTCCTTTTTCTCTGCTTTCAGAGCTTTAACGGTTTCTTCTAATTTAGCCAGCTTCTCTTCTACCGCTGCCAGCTTCTCTTTGTTTACTTCTAATGCAGAACGTTTTGGTCCTCTCGGCATAATACATACCCCTTTCGTTTTCTTTGAGAATAGCACAAATCTCTTATTTGTGCAATATCGAACTTCCTTTTTTGAATGTCTTTCTCTCTGGACAAATTTCTTTTACTTTATTATAATATCAGGTTGTATCCAAACGCAAGAAAAAAGGAGTTTGTATGAGTAATCCCAATACACAGAACGATTTCTCCAAAGGAAGTATCGTTAAAAATATCATGAATCTCGCTATCCCGATGACGCTGGCGCAGCTTATCAATGTCCTGTACAACATCGTCGACCGCATCTATATCGGGCGCATTCCCGATCACGCCACTCTATCTTTGACCGGCATCGGGCTTTCACTGCCAATTATCACGCTCGTCATCGCATTTGCCAACCTGTTTGGCATGGGCGGCGCGCCGCTCTGCTCGATCGAACGCGGGCGCGGGGATATCAAAGAAGCCGAGGCAATCATGGGAAATTCCTTCTCCATGATGGTTATTTCCGGTGTGCTTCTGACCCTTCTCTGCCTGATATTCCGCAAACCAATGCTGTATCTGTTCGGCGCCAGCGACGCTACTTATCCATATGCGGATGCTTACATTACGATCTATCTGCTCGGCAGCCTGTTCGTGATGGTCGGGCTTGGCATGAACTCATTCATCAATTCACAGGGCTTCGGGCGCATCGGCATGATGACCGTCCTTTTAGGCGCTGCCGCCAATATCCTGCTCGATCCGATTTTTATTTTTGTGCTTCACATGGGAATCCGCGGTGCGGCGCTCGCCACCATCCTGTCGCAGCTTCTCTCCGCTATCTGGATTCTGCGGTTTTTAACCAGTGACAAAACAATTCTGAAACTGAGACGTTCTTCCATGCGTCTTTCCGCGCAGAGAGTCCGGAAAATCGTCGGTCTCGGTCTGTCCGGTTTTACGATGGCGATCACCAACTGCACCGTCCAGATCATGTGCAATGCAACCTTACAGGTATACGGCGGCGATCTCTACGTCGGCGTTATGACCGTTATCAACTCCATCCGTGAAATTGCAACGCTTCCGGTAACCGGCGTCACCCACAGCGCCCAGCCGGTGCTCGGTTTCAATTATGGGGCAAAAGAATACAGACGCGTTAAAAAGGCGATCGCCTTTACCTCTTTTATTGCAATTTTATATACGACCGGTATCTGGCTGATCGTCGATGGTTTCCCGGCATTCTTTATCCGCATTTTTAACCAGGATGCCGAACTCATCGCAGCAGGTATTCCGGCGATACGCTTATACTTTTTCGGATTCTTTATGATGTCGCTCCAATTCTCCGGACAGTCGATTTTCGTCGGTCTGGGCAAATCCAAAAAAGCGATCTTTTTCTCTATTTTCCGAAAAGTAATCATCGTCGTTCCGCTGACAATCCTGCTGCCAGGTATGTTCGGAATGGGCACCAACGGCGTATTCGCCGCCGAACCGATTTCCAACTTTGTCGGCGGAATTGCCTGCTTTGGAACGATGCTTTTGACGATTTGGAGGGAATTGACGAGATTGCAGAAAGGGAAGGATTCTTAAAGATAGAGAGGTTATTTATTTAAATGAAAATGGCTAAAAGTTTGTGGGACGGACTTTTAGCCATTGCTGTATATAACGATAGTTTTTACTATGTCAAAAATATACATTAATTTTTTCCATATGCTTCAATTCGACACGTATGTTCCTTACTTACCTTATCGTAATTAATTCCAACCAATAAAATATTTCCCATATAATTTAAAATCGATTCTGGATAGTTCTTTTCTTTGATTTGCTGCAGCGCAGTCTGTGCATTCTGATTCCATTTAAGTTCAATTACCAGCGCCGGATAATCATTCTTGTACTCTGGTTTTGGTATAAATACAAAATCCGCAAATCCACGTCCTGTCGGTAGTTCCCGAACTGGTTTAAAATAATATTGCATCGAACTCAGATAAGCAATCGCGAGAACACTGCTCAAAGAATTTTCATTATGATATTGAATAACAGATACATATTCATCATGAATCTTCCCGATCTGTGATGCTACTACTTTTTCATCCAAATCCAGTGTTGCATCCAACAACCTCTCCGACTCTTGCTGAAACAGAAGCATCTCATTCCAGCGTTTACTTTCTACCGCCCTGGTCAACTCCTGCCGAATTTCTTCATTCGGAACAAACGCCATCTTTTTCGTCTGATCATAGCCTAAATACCCCAAATGAATCATATATGTCAGCACATCATCTTTACTCTGAATATTCGAAATATCATTTCCAAATGTTGATGTATCTACCTTCACTTCAACTCCAGACAGCATTTCGATAATTGCCGTTTTCAGTCCGTCATAATCCATATTAATGAGCGGCACAATCGCCTCATAAGACGCGGTTTCCGACCAATAGCTCTTAAATTCACCATCCAACATGACACTCACAACTGCTTTGGGATTATAAACCTGACAATTTCTTAGAACATATCCATCATACCACGCCTTTACCTTATCAAATTCCACCTGATAGCGTTCTGAAAGTTCTTTCACCTCCGCCTCCGTAAATCCAATATACGGAGACAAGCGACCCGCGCTCAACATCGTAAATTCGTCAAAATTGTTCAGTGCCGACTGGGTTTTCTCTTTTTTAATAGGAAGAATGCCCGTCAAATAAGCAAGTTGAATATACTTGGTCGGTTCCGTTCCCTTAAACAATCCCCTCAGGAAACTTATATATTCATCCTGAATTTTCGAATTCGCCGCCATATCACGAATCAGAACATCCCACTCATCAATAATTACAACAAACTTATTCTTCGTTGCATTACAAATAAATGACAGTGCTTCTGGAAGCGAACACGTGTCACTCGGTATTGCTTCTGAATAGTATTTTCTTAATTCCTCAATCGTTTTCTCTGTAATATACGATACAACCCTGTCGGCACCCCCAGCAGCTCCTATACACCACTGGATATCCCAGTGAATCACATCATATTGGTTTAGATGTTCCTTGAAATCCGGGCTCTGACTAATTTCAAGTCCAGAAAACATATTCCCTGAATCGCAGCCCTTACTGTAATACGCTGCCAGCATATCCGCCGTAATCGACTTTCCGAACCTTCTGGGACGGCTATTGCAAATATATCCCTGCAATGTATTCATCACCTTATTGGTATACGTCAACAAACCTGTTTTATCAATATAGATTTCCGAATTCAACGCAACTTGAAACGCTGAATTATCCGAATTCACAAAAATCCCCATATTGACACACTCCTTTCGAAGCTGTTGCTTTGCCTGTTCATAATATTAATCATATTTATATGATTAATATTAACATTTGATAGTTTGAATGGCAAGATCATCATTCAAAACGTTCCTCTACCTCTCAGCCATCCGAATCAGCAACTCCAATATTTTAATTGCCATCTCTTCTTCCCGCATCCAGCCATTATAAACATCCTTCATGTCCTTCAAAATTATGCTTTCATCCGCCATCTCATAAAAGCGTGTATTTACTTTTTCTATGACAGCTTCATCCGGCACATCCTCTTCCATAAAATACATACTCTCTCCATAAATTCCCTTCCTTTTACCACCCATAACATCCCCTAATACTACACTTCCAAAATTTTCTATTCTGCAAGGCGGCAGTTTGAATTCTTCTAAAACAGAATCAAGAATTTTCTTCACTTCATCCGATGCCCCTTTTCGTTTCGTCAAATAACCATCCAGCGCCCCAAACAGGCGCTCCATTTGCCTCTTCAACTCCGTCGGTGTCTGAAGATAGCGGCTGTCCAATTTTATTTTCTGCCACTCAACATATTGTGGATGCGGTATCATCGTCTGGTGTCCCACTCTGAATTCAATAATGGAAGGATATGGATTTTCATTCAATATGTTTCTATGAATGTTCACAAGTTCATCATAAAGCGGTCGATAAATCTCCTGCGCTCTTTTCCTATTCAATTCTTCTTTTCGCTGCTGTGTGTTGACCCATATAGACCCAAGCAATGAAAAAACAGCACCGACAACTGCTCCAAGCAATGTTCCGATTATACCTAATAGGGTTTGAGAATCTGCCCGCGTGAAAAGATTCACTTGTCTTAACAATGTCACAAACATAAACAGGACAAGAATGACTCCACATATATAGATGCAGATTTTGAATTTACTGAAATAATATTTTAGCCTTAAAAATATCATAAATTCTCACTTCTCTTTGCAAAGATTTTTCTTGTATTGTAGCATTTCAAAAAAGAATTTGCAAAGATTTACCCAATCTATTTTTCAACTTCTTTTCTTTTTGCATTCTCCCCTTACATATGCAATTCTATGAAAATAGCAATTCCAGCAAAGCGGTCACTACCGCTGCAAATGAATGTATAGAAGAAAATATCCTAGCCGATTTTCTTCGTAAAAATAAAGCGGAGGCGATTGAAATGTGTCTATTTGAATACGATGAAAAACGTGAAAAAGAATTAATTCGAAAAGCCGAATTTCAAGAAGGAGTGAAAGACGCTACGAAACAAATGATACAAGCACTTCAATTAATTCAGAAAAAATGCAGCCCAAATGAAATTGAACAAGAAACCGATCTTTCTCCTGAAACGGTAGAAAAAATGCTGGAAACATTACATGTCAATTCATAATCGGTTTTTATATCTTTTATGATATGGCATGCAATAAGAGACGGTCGAGGATTCTCACCCCTCAACTGTCTCCTTCTCATCCACACACTTTTCCCGTCCGCTCATCCCCGCCATCACAATCAAAAAACAGAAAAATGGCTGTCTGCAATTCATCAGCATAAAACTTTCCGCCAACAGTACCAGTACCGCCGCGCACTGTGCTTAATTACATCCACAAATTTTCCGGATACAATTCCGCATTTATCATTCGGCGAAAGCCTTCCTGCGCCGGTTCAATATCTTCCTTATAAGTAATTCCAATCCACTTATCCGCTGTCCCAAGTACCTTAACCAAAGCTGCCTTCTTTTCCAGCAACTCCGCAACAATATTCGGAAGAAGGTATTCTTTTTTCTCTGGATGAGCACCCAAATGTTCTAAAAAGCTCTGAAAACTTTCCTTAATATATTGTAAAAAGTCTGGATATCCCGCCCACATATTCATCGAAACCATCGTATCTGGTGTAATCCAGCCTTCTACTTCTGCATTATCGCACCGAATCTTGCCGTCTATCTCCTGAATTCCCGTTGTCTCAATTATCTTTTCAAGATGACCTGTATCATCCGCCACACAGACGCCTCTGGTCACAGCGCCATTCTCACTCAAAGTATTTTTCAGAGAAAATCCCGCCATCGCCAGGGCTATCTTTCCGTCCTCATGTTTTCCCGAAACCAGAAAATCATGCAGCTTAACAAATGCTTCCTTTCCATAATAGTCGTCTGCATTGATAATCACAAACGGCTCTTTCACGATATCCTTACAAGCCAGAATCGCCTGTCCTGTACCCCAAGGTTTCACACGCCCCACTGGGACTTCATACCCTTCTGGCAGATCCTCCAATTCCTGATAAACATACTCGACCGGCATGACCTTAGACAATCGATTCCCGATCACTTCTTTAAATTCTTTTTCAATCGCCTTGCGGATCACAAAAACTACCTTTGTAAATCCTGCTTCTTTTGCATCATAGATTGAAAAATCCATGATAATCTCCCCGTTGGGAGCCATTTTAGCAAGCTGCTTGATACCGGTTCCGAAGCGAGAACCGATTCCGGCAGCCATGATGATGAGGGTTGTGTTCATTTTTATCCTCCGTAATCTAAGAAATCTGATCTGAATCTAATCCCTTTGAAAAATATCTCTTGTATAAACCTTTTCCTTCACATCATCCAGCGAACTCTCATACCGATTTGCTACAATCGCCTGACTTAATTGTTTGAATTTCTTCAAATCATTTACGACAAGTGACCCAAAAAATGTCTCTCCATCCTTCAAGGTCGGCTCATATACGATCACATTCGCCCCTTTTGCTTTGATTCTTTTCATAACTCCCTGAATCGAGCTCTGTCTGAAATTATCACTATTACTCTTCATTGTCAACCGATAAACTCCGATGATCACATTCTTTTCTTTCTCTTCCTCAAATTCATTATCATCCTCATATCCATAATATCCAGCTAACTTCAATACCTGATCAGCAATAAAATCCTTTCGGGTCCGGTTGCTCTCTACGATCGCTTCGATCAAATTTTCTGGAACATCCACATAATTGGCTAACAACTGCTTTGTATCCTTTGGCAGACAATAGCCTCCATATCCAAAACTAGGATTGTTATACTGGTTCCCAATTCTGGGATCCAGGCAGACTCCATCAATAATCTGCTGTGTATTCAATCCTTTACTTTCCGCATATGTATCCAGTTCATTAAAATACGCCACACGCAATGCCAAATATGTATTAGCAAAAAGTTTTACAGCCTCCGCTTCGGTAAAGCCCATTATCAATGTATCAATATTCTCTTTGATCGCACCCTCCTGCAAAAGTTCTGCGAATTTCTGTGCCGCTTTCTTTAAGCACTCATCCTGTAAATCCGTTCCAACAATAATACGGCTCGGATATAAATTATCATATAACGCTTTACTTTCACGAAGGAACTCTGGACTAAAAATTATATTTTTACAATGAAACTTTTCACGAACAAAAGTTGTATACCCAACTGGAATCGTACTCTTAATAACCATAATTGCATCTGGATTATACTTCATAACCAGCTCAATGACAGCTTCAACTGCTGATGTATCAAAATAATGTGTTTTTGAATCATAATTTGTTGGCGCAGCAATAACCACATAGTCTGCATTGCTATATGCCTCTTTCGCATCGAGTGTTGCCGTAAGATCCAGTTTTTCTTCTGCCAGATATTTTTCAATGTATTCATCTTGAATTGGCGACTTTCTATTATTAATTAGCTCAACCTTTTCCGGGACAATATCAACCGCCATTACATTATGATGCTGCGCCAAAAGAGTCGCGATTGACAGTCCCACATATCCAGTCCCCGCTACAGCTATTTTTAACTGCTCCATTTTTTCCACTCCATCTCATTCCTTTCATCTTAAAAGATTTTCAAACATCCTATTCATCGCTATCCCAAAACAGCGCTAACTACGATTCCACCGACAATCAAACCTATTGCAACCCATTTTTTTACATTCATCTTTTCTTTAAATATCGTCACTCCAAAAAAGGTTACATATATATAACTCGTTGCTTCCAGCACTGGTCCCATAGAAAGCGGCAATCCATGATATGCCAATATAGATAAAAATGTTGTTCCAACGAACATCATATAAGCAAAGATTACCAGTGGGTTCATATATTCACGAAGTGGGGACGAATACTGGCGTTGTGCTGCTTTTTTTAGCAGTACTTGAGAAATTGCACTAATAAAAACACCACACAGCAGCAAACCTGCATAATAACAAGCTTTCATCTTACACCTCATCCGATTTTGCAAATAAAACCACTCCAGCGATAACCATGCCTGCACCTATAAGTTTTCCTGGTGTAATTGACTCTCCAAAAAAGAACCATCCCCATACGATTCCCCACACAACTGTAACCGCCTTATTAGCAAACGCTGTTGTTAAAGGAATACGCTTTATCACCTGCTGCCACCCAATCGCATATACCCCAAGAAGTACAATAATGACCGCATAATAAATACAAAATCGAGCATTCAAAAAACTTTCTCCAGCTGCTAACTTGCTGCATATTCCACTCATGGAATACACCACCAACATTCCGTGAAGCCCTATAAGCGTTTTTATCGTAGTCTTATTCATCACTATCCTCTATTTCCTTCGGTAAATACGGAAGCAATTCCTCATAATTTTCTGCTTTCATCAGATAATATCCAAACCTGGCTGAGCTATCTGTTACGATGCCAGAATGAATTGGATGAATATCCTCTTCTACCAAATAATCTGGATGATTGCGTTTCAAATCATTTAAAGCATCGATATCTTTCTGATCAAAAACAAATCGGACTGCCGCCGCGTTTCCCTTGTGCCGTTTTCTCAAATCTGGCTTCTTACCTAATGCAATTTCTATCACCGCACGAACGAAATCAATCCCTGTCGATAATTCCACCAGACTGCTTCCAATACAATCTCCTCCCATTCGTCCGCCAATTTCAATCAATGCAATCTTTCCAGATAATGAAATCTTAAGCTCCGTGTGAGAAGCACTGTTACAAATTTCTAATGTATCCAACGCGTGAAAAACCACTTTTTTTACCTGTTCCAATATCTGTCCTGATACAGGCGCAGGTTCTAAATGCCCCGTTTCAACAAACCCTGGCGCTCCCGTCGTAAATTTTTTTGTCATTGCCAAAAAATGATGTTCACCTTGACATGAAATACATTCAACACTATATTCCTGACCTGTTGCATACTCTTCCACCAAAGCCTCTTTTTCAAATCCCTGCACTTTGGCAGATTCGATTGCTTTTGCAAGTCCATTCAGTGATTCTACTTTTGTGATACCTCTGCTTCCTGAACGATCCACCGGTTTCACAATGACTGGATATTCTAATGTAATATTTTCCAGCTTTTTTGCCGAATGAACCAGAATGCTTTTCGGAGAGGGATCACCGCCCTGTTGAAATGCCTCACGCATCTTGTGTTTATTCGTTGACTTTTCTGTGCATTTCATACTATTTCCAACAAGCCCCATCTGACACGCTACATAATTTACGGTAATAGCTGCTAAATCTGAAGCAATACTACAGATCCCATCAATCCCAATCTCCCGACACTTTTTTAAAATTTCTTCCTTCTCCACAATACTGATCGGATAAAAATAATCAGCCGTCGTCTCCCCAATATCTCCTGCTGCCCAAGCAAAAACATGTGTTTCAAGTCCCATCTCCTTTGCTTTTAAAATCAATGGATTTTGAAGATAAGATGCACCAATAATCGCTAACTTTTTCATTTTTTCTCGCCCGCCTCAACCAATACATTCCAAAAATTGCTTTCCAATTCTTTTTTATAATCCATCATCATATCTAAATAGCTGGTATACTTCGGTTCAAAACCAAAGTCACGTTTTGCTTTATCCATGCTATATAAAAATGAAGGCGTTGAATTTGGTTTTTCTGGCCTATAGACGATCTGGCTTTTCTTCTCTCCACCAAACACCTCAATCACTGCTTTTACCTGCTCATCCAAATCGACCTGAATATGACCTGTCATGTTATAAAGCCCGTATGTCAAGTCACTTTTCAATGCCGCCACATATGCTTCTGCCACATCCTTGACATAAATAATATCCCGCTTAATATGTGGATTCCCCCATATTTCGATTTCTTTTCCCTCTTTTGCATTATCAATAAATGTAGCGATGCCCGACTTTTTCGCTGTTCCATTTACATAAATTGTACCGTGCGGTCCTACGCCATATACCGGAGGAAAGCGGAACCAGGCACACTGCATTCCATGCTGCTGGTTATAATATTCCATTACATCATTGGCTGCATTCCGGCTGATAACATATACCGCATGATCTCCTGTAAATTTGAAATCTCTTGGTTCATCCTCTGTGATCGGACATTTCTTTCCCCATGCACCAGATACATCACTATAGCTGCAATTTCCAATCACTTTACGAATACCATTTTTTCTACAGTATTCCAGTACATGAATCGTTCCAATCACATTGACCTCGAAATAATCCGCTGCATTCTCATCCATATCCAGATTGACTGCTGCATTCGCCGGAAGAAGTCCTGCCAATAAAACAACACCTTCCACTCCCCCTTTCGGAAGTTTGTCAAATTCTTCCTTTTTTGTTATATCCAACGGAAGAAATTCCGCTCCCATTTCTTCCAGTTTTCTTCCAAGCGCCGCATTCCTTCCAGTCGCAATTACCTGTTTTCCCGCTTTCAAAAACGCCTGTGTTGTATACATCCCAATAAAACCAGTTGCCCCTATAATCAATACCATCTCTATCTACTCCTTTTCGTTCAATGCCTCTGCAATTACATACAATGGTCGGTTCTTAACCTCTTCAAATATATTTCCGATATAAATTCCCACGACACCTATCGCAATTAAAAGAAGCCCTCCCATCAAATAAATAGAAGCTACTATCGTTGTCCAGCCACTCAATATATCACCGATAACAAGTGCCCGGAGCATCAGGTATACAATATAAAGAAATGAACAAAGCGCGATCAAAAAACCTGCATGGACTGAAAAAAACAATGGTTTATTCGATTGAGACGTAATAATCTCAAATGCCATTTTCAATTTTCTTTTTAAGTTATAAGAAGAAGTTCCTTCAAATCTGGCATCCGCCTTAAGATCAATCGCTGTTTCCTTAAATCCCAGCCACCGTATAAACATAGTAAAAGCGCGGTTATGTTCTCTCATGCTGCAATAACTATTAATCACTTTTCTTTTTGAAATGCTAAAATTACAGATTGAACTATCAAATGCGCCATCTGTAAAATAGTCATATACTTTATAAAAAGTTTTTGATAAAAACTTGGTTACTGCTGTATCCACTCTCTCCGTTCTTCTGGCAAACACAACATCATAGCCTTCCTGTGCCTTTTGATAAAGCTCCACTATCGCCTCCGGACGGTCCTGCAGATCACAATCCATCACAACAATCCAATCACCTTTTGACTTATCAAGTCCTGCTGTAATGGCTCGAATCTGACCGAAATTTCGTGATAAATGAAATCCTTTTACTTTTTCATCTTTCTGGCAAATTTTCACGATCTCCTCCCAGGAATTCTGAGGGCAATTATCATCGACTAGAATAATCTCATATTTATCTGTTATCTGTGATAAAGATTCCGTCAGCCTTCTATATAATTCTGGCAATGCCGCTTTACATCCATATACTGGAATAACGACTGAAATATCCATTACATATCCTCCTGAAAGAAGGCAATCGTATCTTGTATTGTCCTTTCAATGTCTTCTTTTTTCAAACCATAATAAAGTGGAAGACGTACTAAACGCTCACTTTCTTTCGTTGTATATTCGTCCTCCCCGCTAAAGCGACCAAACTTCAATCCAGCCGGTGCCGAATGAAGCGGGACATAATGAAATACGGTTTGAATCTCCCTTTCTTTCATATAAGCAATATAGCGTGTCCGTTCTTCCAGATTTCTCAGTTTAATGTAAAACATATGTGCGTTATGAACACAGCCATCCGGAATATAAGGAATCTCTATTTTTCCAGCTTCCGCCAGCTTCTCAAATGCATTCCGATATGTATTCCAGCTTTCCAGACGGTTTTCATTAATCATATCCGCATTCTGAAGCTGCGCCCAGAGATACGCCGCATTCAGTTCACTCGGAAGATAACTGTCTCCAAAATCAACCCACGTATATTTATCTACCTGACCCCGGAAAAACTTTGCTCTGTCTGTTCCTTTTTCTCTCAAAATCTCTGCTTTCTCATTATAAATAGGATTATTAATAACCAAGGCACCGCCTTCGCCCATCGAGTAGTTCTTTGTCTCATGGAACGAATAACATCCAAAATCACCGATGGTTCCCAGCGCTTTTCCTTTATACGTACTCATTACACCCTGTGCTGCATCTTCGATTACTTTTAGGTTATACTTACAAGCAATTTCCATGATCTTGTCCATCTCACAGGAAACTCCCGCATAGTGAACTGGCACAATGACTTTTGTACGTTCGGTAATCGCCGCTTCGATTTTATTCTCATCTATGTTCATCGTATCTGGACGAATATCCACAAAGACAAGTTTTGCCCCAGCGAGAACAGCCGATGTTGCCGTACTTGAAAACGTGTAACTCGGCAGAATCACTTCATCCCCTGGTTTCAAGTCACATAGAAGCATCGCCATATCCAATGCCGTCGTACCACTGGTTGTCAATAAAACCTTCTGTGCGTGAAAACGCTCCTCCAACCATATATTGCATTTCTTAGTAAACGGACCATCTCCACAGATTTTTAAATTCTCAACTGCCTGTTTGATATTATCTAATTCTTCTCCTATATACGGAGGTTTATTGAAATTGATCATTTTTTCTCCTATCGCATAAAAGCTTCATCTATTCGTGACTTTGTTCAACCAATTCAGGATATAAATGAATATTTTTCCCATATAGAAGTATCTCGTTTGTATTTACCTTTATAACTTCTTCCGCCTTTTGATAATAAACTTCTGGAATTTTTTCCCCCTCGGCTACTAAAATAAAACATGGACCTTTATGTTTTTCGACATCATATGCATCTTCAGAAATTGCATAGTATTGAATATTCTCTTTTTTATTGACATCAAAAAAATATGGCATCATTGGATCGCCTTGATCGTATGCCGCAATATCCACCTCACTATTACCCGCTATCATTGTCGCGTAAGCATACCAAAAAGTTGCATATCCATACTTTATATTATTTTCTTTTAGTACTTCTATCACACTATCGTGGACTGTCGGATTTACCAGATCCTTCATTCCAACCTTCCCATATCTCGCCGATGCATTCACGTAATAAGCTCCATGCACGATCATTGCGCCAAATAATGAAAGTAAAATCGGCCATTTCCAGAACACCTTACTCTTCTCTTTACAAATCCAAAAAAGGTATGGAACTTCTATCAATAAGTTACCAAAATAGATCGTAATAAAATATCTGCCAGACGATAATCCAAAAAATATCATCATAAAGAAAGTCAATACATTACTCCATAAAATATAAATAACGCAAAAGCGATATAGCTGATTTTCAATTTTTTTTAATGTTCTTATAATTGCTATCGGAAGAATAATGGATGTAAGCACAAAATACAGCAACATAATGCATGAATAAATTGACGATATACTAATCATGCTTTCTGTTTTATGTATCCCAAACAGCTTTAAAATATCTCCGATTGTTTCTCCAGATTGTTTGAATAGAATACTTGGTTCGATAAATCCATTGGAAGTCATCACCCCATCAAACCCAACTTTGGCACATAAATATCTATAATGTAGATAACATACTCCTGTGCATATGATTGTAAAACCAAGTAATGTCAAAAGTTTTTTCTCTTTTAACCATCCGCGAGGATTTCCTCCCTCTTTCAAAAAAATCACAGTGGCATAAGCAAGCATCAACGGAATCAAAAAAAGCAAAAAATTTCTCAGGGATGTCAAATCAGCCAAAAACAATATAACTGCATAAAAAGCCAATCCTAGTATCCACGTTTTCTTACACTGTGATCCAAAATTCTTGTGCAAATATCTGACTGCAATCAATGAAAGCAGCATAAAAAGAATACAATAATCATATGCCCCTTGATAAAATAGCATATCCACATAGGTAGAACTTATCGGCATTAAATATAAAACCGACAGCAAACTCGCCATTTTCTTTTCTTTATAAAACAATACAAAAATAGCGATTATAATTAATAATGTATAACAAATCGTCCCCATTTCATGTATCAGATACTCGTTATCTAAAAAAGTCAAAAATGGGATCATTAGTAGATTTGGAGAAATTCCAAATATCTCTGTTGTATAATGGAATCTATTTGGAAACATCTTTCCCTGTTTCAGCTGTTCTTTTGCAAGAAATAAATATCCGGCACAGTCTGAATTAAAAAGAAATTTCGAATATGCTAGAGTCATATAAATGACGCTACATATTGAACAAATAAGAAACATTATCCAAAACAATTTTATTGATCGTTTACTTTTCATACTCTCTTTCCTTTTATTCCGATATATTTTAAATACTTTTTTGAAATATATTTTTTATCTTTCTCGGAAGCCATACTATTGCTGCTCCAATTTTAAATGTTTCCGTATTTTTAACTTCCTGTATTTGCTTTTCGGTTCTATTATTCGCCATCCAAACCTTTCTTTTTTCCGTGAACCAATCACATATATAAGATTCAAACTGTAGTTTTTCTTTCACCTCAAGTCCTCGGATAGCCTCTTTTTCCTCCGTATCTAGTTCTAAATACTTATTTCTAGCAGATCTGAGCATACTTCTTTCAATACTTAATGCAGTGTCTAATGTATCTTCATCTATATTTTGACGCATTAAAAAATCTTGCATCTTTACAAAACACTTAAAATATCCATATACATGTTCAAATGTTGTTTTTTTTGTCATTACCGAATCGTTTCTATAACGTCTTTTAAAAAAGCATTCATGAATATAGCCCACTCGACCAGCGTTCAAAATACACTTATATGTAAATAAATTATCTTCATGAATAATACCTTCTTCAAATTTCAAATTATAGTTTTCAATGAACCCTTTATTTATCATTTGTAAACATGGAGATACTCTATATTCTTCATTTGCATGCATTTCTTTTAACATTTGTTTTCCTGTATAAATATCTGGGTATTCATATTTTCTCTCATAATAATGTAAATCTTGATTCGCAATTTCTTTGCATAAATTATCATCCCAAAAACTCATCCCATCAAAATACACTATATCCAAAGCATTTGTTTCAGCATATATATACAATTTTTCAAGTGCATCTGACGCTAAAACATCATCGCTATCCATAAAATATAAGTATTTTCCCTTTGCATTATCAATTCCTCTGTTTCGCGCTACTGACTGTCCTGAATTTTTCTCTTTATAGACGCTAATTCTATTATCATTAATCGACCTAACTACCTCTAATGATTTATCTGTTGAACCATCATCCACACAAATAATTTCAATTTCCTGTAATGTTTGCCTTTGAATTGATCTTATACATTCTTCTACATATTTTTCAGTATTATATATTGGAATAATAACAGAAATTTTAGGTGTACTTAGATTTTTATATTCTTTCAAAAGCTGAAATCCATTTTCTGAATAATTTCTATTCCGTTTTTCATAACATTTCAATATATTTGGAATAGACTTAAGTCTATCATAATGCCACGGCATCCAATAATACTCTCTTGGATATCCCATAATATTCATTTTTTGAAATTCTACAGACTGTATCTTTTTATAAATTTTTGTTTTTGCCTCTTGTGTATTCACTGTATCTATATTGTAAACACATCCAGACAAAACAGTCGTAATGAAGCTTTTTTCCAAATCAGAATATATATTTTCTTTATTAAGTAAATCATATATTTCTTCATATGCTTTAAAAAACAATGTAGGGTCATCTTTTTTCAAACTTTGAAGATTTTTTGTTTGATTAACTCTATAATGAACTAATATATCATCTACATATGTAATTTTTTCAGCAACCGCTAATGATGCCAACACAAAAAATACATCATTACTATATTTC
>ERZ779870.551-NODE-551-length-37311-cov-4.12419_pt1 | contig 37311 bp, 19 predicted proteins | sample MGYA00511247_ERZ779870 | MGnify/ENA primary metagenome ERZ779870 (study PRJEB29588, sample SAMEA2149068) | human gut metagenome | biome: human gut; feature: human-associated habitat; material: faeces | place: Denmark | collected 2008/2010 ...
CCCGCGCACTGTAACAGGATTTTGCCGATGCTTCGCATTCCGAATCGGCAAAATCTGAGGCCATAACAGTATCATACGGAATTTTCAGTTCAGAAAATTCCTACCCATAAAAAGTAACTTTACTGCTTATTATACCACCGGAATTTCCCTTTTTCCATTGACATTTCCACCCATTTCCACTAAACTAAAGATACAAAAACAGATTCTTTTATTTATCGGGACTCCTGCCCGGATGCTCCCTTCGTAAATAAGAGCCATGAATCTTACAGGATACGTGGGTCTTTTTTTATTGCACATGATTCCGATACAGCTACCATACCGGATTGCTGCCAATCTTTTTTGATTTGGAAATTATCCAGTAAGTAAGCGCTCGGATCATCCAGATAGAAAATCCCCTGTCAATTTCTGCACAATGCAGTATACCTGGAGGATTGATACCATGACTTTTTATGAAACTTTAGATTCAATTATGAAACAGGATTTTGGCGGTCGCGGACTTTTAGCATCTCTGCCTGCTTCCCCGCTTGCGGCTGTGTCTGCTTCTCTCGCACATGCGAAAAGATCCGTTCTTCTGACCGGTTTCCCGGTTCGAATGCCAGACGGTTCTATTACCGGCGAGACGGATGGACCTTCCGGAACTGCCAACCTCGCAGCAGCGCTGACGGCAGCTGGCTGCGGCGTGTCAGTCGTAACCGACTGGTCTTCTTATCCGCATCTGGAAGCGGCTCTCCGCTTCCGCGCTCCGCAGGCAACCTTGATCCGTCTGCCGGAACAGAATACGGATAACTTTATCCGCACCTTTATCCGTGATGCAAAACCGACCCATCTGATCAGCCTGGAGCGCCCAGGTAAAGCTGAAAACGGACATTATCACAGCATGCGCGGTGAACAGCTCGACGACATGATCACGGATTCGGCTCTTTTCCTGTCTGCTGCCAGAGAAGCTGGTGCCACGGTCATTTCCATCGGAGATGGCGGCAACGAGATGGGAATGGGGACCTTCCGCCGTGAAATTCTCGCAGGTGTTCCACACGGCGAACTTATCTGCACCGCAGAAGCAGCAGACCTGACGCTGGCAAGCGGCGTTTCCAACTGGTGGGGCTGGGGCATTGCCTCCCTGCTCTCCCTGGAATTAGGACGGAATCTTCTCCCCTCTGACCTCACCGAGACAGAACTGCTCCGCCGGGTTGTGGCAGCAGGCGGTGTGGATGGATGCACGAAAAAAGCGGAACTGACCGTTGATGCACTCCCTCTGGAGACGCATCTGAGGATTTTGCAGTCTGTCCGCAAATTGACCGATGAAACACTTAAAAAGCAGACAGCAAAGAGAGAGACTCCTTATTTTTACAGAGAGCGGAAGGTAATGGCAGCTGTTTAGGGACTTTTGGTTTTTTATTTGTTTTCATTTTCAGAATAAAGAATGTGCCTTGGCACATTCGGGCGTCTCGCGCGGTCGCTTGCGACATATTTTTTCTTCGCGCGAGTGCGCATCCCGCGGAGCGTTCTTTGTCATAGAACGAAGTTTCCTATGTTTAAAAAAGACCCGCCTATGTATTTCACTACATAAGCAGGTCTTTTTTTGAATGATTGTTTAACGCTCGCTTTTTACGTTTACAATTCACTTTTATCGTAACTGTTCAGTACCTTCACAGTCACGCGCAAAAATCCATTAAAAATTGCCTACGGCAACGGGATTTTTGCCTGCTGGTCCATGTTTTCGTACGGTCAGCGCAGTAAATGCGCAGACCTACTGAACAGTTACCTTTTATCTTCTCTTTATTTGCTCTTACTTTTCTTCTGCAACCTGATATGCCTGTGTCACATTTTTCGTGATCGCTTCCGCTTTCCGGTCAGCCGCCACAACCACATGACTCAATGCAAGTAATGCCAAAACGTTCGGAATAACCATCAGCGCGTTGAAGAAATCTGCCAGAGCCCATACTAAATTTACCTTTAACATAGAACCAATGACAATACAAATCACTACGATGAAGGAATAAACCTTTGCCGCGCCCTCGCCGAACAGATATTTCGCATTTGTCAGGCCAAAGAAATGCCATCCCAGAATCGTCGAAAATGCGAAGAACAGCAGGCAGATCGCAATAAAAATAGAACCAAAGTTTCCAAAACTCTGCATGAATGCCGCCTGTGTCAGCGCTGTACCATCCTTGCCGGAGCTCATCGCATCCGTTGTCAGGACTGCAAATACGGTCAGATTTAAAATAACAAATGTATCAATAAAGACACTGATCATCGCACAAAGCCCCTGATGATGCGGGCTTTCTGCTTTCGCACGTGCGTGAGCATGCGGTGTGGAACCCATACCTGCCTCATTGGAGAAAAGTCCTCTCGCTACACCAAAACGGATTGCTTCGCGGACGGTGATACCAGCACCAGCACCCATTACCGCTTTCGGATCAAACGCGCCCTTAATGATCATCATAAATGCCGTCGGCACGTGATTGATATGAAGACCAATCAGAATCAGGCTTCCTACAATGTAAACGCCTGCCATAACTGGCACAACTTTCTCTACCACAGCTGCCAGACGTTTGGTTCCACCAATGAAAATGAATCCTGCCAGTACTGCCAGCACAAGGCCGATCGTGATCGGCGGAATATTGATTCCATATACCTGAAATACCTCTGTAAACGCAGCACCGATCGAGTTGGACTGTACCATATTGCCCATAAACCCAAGTGCTAAAACAATAAAGATAGCAAACAGAGTGGATAATACCTTTCCAAAATTACCTTTAAATGCCGCCTTGATGTAGTAGACAGGTCCGCCTGTCACCTCACCATTTACCTCTGTCTTGTAGGTCTGTGCCAGAACCGCCTCGGAGTAGATGGTCGCCATTCCGAAGAACGCGCTCAGCCACATCCAGAAGATTGCACCCGGACCGCCGCCAAACAGCGCTGTCGCCGCACCTGCCAGGTTACCAGTACCAACCTGTGCTGCGATCGCCGTCATGATCGACTGAAACGGGCTCATTTCCCCTTTTTCATGTTTTTCTCCGTTCAGGCTGAAATGTCCAAACACATGCTTGCAGCCCTCGCCAAATTTTCTTACCTGGATGAATTTGAGACGAATCGTGTAATATATGCCCGTTCCACACAGCAGAATCAGCAGAAGAAAACTCCACAGAAAATCATTGCCTTTGTTTACCAGTGTCAAAATCGTGTCCATTTTTTATCCTCCTCTATGTTTTCGTTACGATTCCGGCTCTTTTGTAAATCCGGGATCGAGTAATAAAATAAGAGCTGATACAAATCAGCTCTCCAAAGAGTAGAACATATGCATACAATAGAACTCATCCCCTGGTTCCATTGTGATTGGTTGTATGCCCTGTCCTTTTGCCTGAGAGATCAACGAATACCATGGACGTGCATCCGTCTTACACCTTCGGCGCTCCTTCTTGGAGACTCTCCAGAGTGTCCCTGCCTGACTGACCTTCGATCACTCATCAGGACGGTTCAGTAAACAGGAACGAACTTATGTGAGGTATGCTATCACATTTCTTCTGCTTTTTCAACTGATTTTTATAAATTATACGAAAATCCTCAAAATATTACGGTTCGCGACACGTTTTCCCCCTTTTCATTAAACTGCTCATACTTTTCGCCAATCAAAAGAGAATCCATCTGCGGGTATGCACCATCTTTTAAAATATACGATGGAATTTCCCCTTCTGGCTGCCATCCCGGCTTTTTTCCTCCCCATTCTTCCCGGTTTTGAGCTGCCTCTGCCTCCGTCACGTTCCTCCATGCTGATTCTGCTGCCTGACCACATTTTCCCTGCTTTGTCAGAGGAATCACTTTAAAATGATATACGCCCGCAGTCTGCATCAACGGTACAAAATCGTACTGTTCAGCACTCGTCCGATGCGGATGTCCGACACGCTTCGCATCCCGGTAAAGCATCACCAAATATGCCGAAGCCCCCGGCGCTTTCTTCCACCTGCCAATTCCTCTTTCCGCCCAGACTGCTGCATCCACCGTTCCTATTATCTCTCCGGCATCCTGTAATTCGATCGTCAAAAGCAACGTAGTGCCATTATCTTTCCGAACTGCCTTGCTGCATACCGCGCCAAGCCCTGAAAACTGGATGTCCTCCTGGCGAAGGACGGAAAAAGAATCATCTGCGTCGGATTCCAGTTCTATTTCGTATAGAATTTCCGGAGCAGGTTCTTCTGCATGGATTTCTTCTATCTTTCGTTCTTCTAAAGAAACTTCTTTAGTACCTATATTTTCAGAGTCGGCTTGTATGCTCCCTTTATATTGTTCATTTTCTTTTTTTCCCACCTCTGCCCTATCCATCGCCGGTCCGCTTGCCGGATCACCGGAGATTCGTTCCACACCAGTGACGCTATATGCCTTGTCCCGGCTTTCCGCCTCCAAAACAGGCATTCCCATTTCATCCAGCTCTTCTGCTGCCAGCCGAATCCTGACCCGATCGATGGATGCCGCGGCAGCGGGGAAACATCCCGCAGCCGCCTGGCTCAGTACGGCTGCTCCGAAGAGCAGCCCTTTCGCCATCTGATCCATAAAATCCCTCCCTTCCCTTTTTCTGCCATCTGATCAATTTTGATTTTTCTCTTATTTTTTTACTCCTCCTTGCCCTTATCATTCCTCTCCATATTCTTTTTTATATTTTCCTCCTTTCTTCGCCGTTCTGCGAGCGCCAGCCCTGCCCCAGCGCTCATACATATCAGTCCAATCACCAGTTTCCACTTCCAAATCAGTGAAATTGCTTCATTCAGACGCTCTTTTTCGTCCTCAACCTGATAAGCACCTTCTACTTCCCAGGTGGCTGATTCTCCATATCCCATCTTCGGAAGCGGCTTCATCTGTCTGCCGTCGAGAACAATTTTCCCATCTCCACAGATCGACTCTGGCACGTGAACTGTTAAATAGCCCTCTTTCAGCTCTTCTATCACTTTCTTTGGATGTTCCGGCTGACCGTGTCCCGGTCGCCCCGGCTTCTCCGGCTTCAAACGGTCATACATCCGCACAACCGTCACCGTTCCGCCCTCTGAAACCGTAAATGAAACTGGTTCGGCTTTTTCGTAGCCCTCCGGCGCTTCCAGCTCTTCCAGAATATAGCGGCAGCCCTCCTTTAAAATGCCCTGTATGCATTTCTCCTTTTCTTCAGAAATCCATTCCAATATTACCTTTCCAGTCTCATCAGAAATCCTCAGGTGGGCACCTTTTACAAATTCGCTATCTCCTTTCTGCTCCCTCCATTTCCGCTTCTCCACCTGCACTTCCGTCGGTCTGTCATACATCTTCACCTGATCGACTCGACCGTCCAGTGATACCGTAAATGTCACTTTTTCTGCTTTCCAGTACCCATCCGGCGCTGTTTTTTCTACCAGCACATAGTTTTTTCCAGCGTCTAACTTTCCTTTTATCACATGGGCGCCCCGATCAGATACCCACAAATCAACCAAGGTTCCGCCTTCCTTCTCCTCCCAGAGTTCCATCCGCGCCCCCGGCAGTTCCTTTTCTCCCGTCACACTGTATTTTGTGATTTCCACGTGCGTCGGCTTGTCCTGCATGGAAATCCGCTCGACCGTTCCATCCTCAGAAACAGTAAATGGAATCTCTTCCGCATACGCAAATCCATCCGGCGCTCCCGTCTCGCGCATTATATAACTCTTTCCCGGTGTCAACGTTCCAATTATCTCATGAGGATGATCCGCAGAAATCCATGATTCGATTACATTTCCAGACTGATCCAGAATCTCTATCTGAGCACCCGGAAGCTCCGTTCCGCCCAGATCTGTCTTTGAAAAGACCAGCTTTGTCGGGGAATCTATCATTCCTATTCCATCTATCTGTGCATCGTCCCCCAGAGAAAAAACCATCTGATTCGACTCCACCTCTTCCGTTTTTCCACCGTCCAGTTCCAGCAGTTCAACCAGGCGGTATCTATTCCCACGTTTGAGCACTTCGCGCACCGACCGATCATTCTGATGAAATTCCCAGAGCACTGTATTTCCCTGCCGGGAGGTCCGTCCCGTGCTTCCTGTACTCTTCCACTCGATCGGCAGTCCATCCGGAGTCTGTGCCGGAACTTGTGCCCGAACCTCATAGTTGGTTCCCCACGGCATTCCTGTCAAAACAACCGATTCGCCACAAGAAAGCGTCAGGCTTCCTCCACTTCGCAGCGTTCCCGATTTAGAACCTGTGTACGAAATCAAGCCTGGAAGCTCTTTTCCCTCCGCATTCTTTAAGTATAACGTATATGTTATATCTACCTGCCTTAACAACGCCGCGGCACTTCCCGTCACCCGCCCGGCGATAGCAATTGCGCCCGGAGATAGAATTGGATGGAAGGATTCATAGCTTTTGCCCGTTTTTCCCCATATCGTTGCCGTTACCGTCATACCAGAATGATTTTCCTGTCCGTTTTCATTTATATGCTCTCCAACCAGAACAGCCACCCGCAAAATGCCTCCTGATCCGGCTGCCACATTCTCTATATTCCAATACCAGGATTCACCTATTTGTTCCGCTCCGCCCATCGAAGCCGCTGTCATTAGTTCACACCCAGCTGGAATTTCCAGTCCAATCTTCATATTTTCTTTTTTATCTGACTGGTTCCGATATGTAATTTCATATACAATTACACTTCCCGGCAGCACCGCTGCTCCGTCTTTTCCAATCGGTGAAACGGCGCGGATGCCACAAGGGTCGCTGTATTCCGGATTTCGTATTTCATGGATATATCCCAGGCCATCTCTGTTTTCCGGGATCCAGCTTTCCACTTCCCTGCCATCTGTCTCTTTCTGATGATATTCTTCCAGACGATACCTCGTTCCTTTTAATGTTCGAAGCGTCAGCGGATAATGTCCGTTCTCATCCCAATTCAGACGGAATGTATTTTTTTCTATCGTCCGGCGGCTGCCGTCACTGAACTCAATGATCTCCCGCAATTCGAAACGATGTCCTTCCGCCACCCCCTCTTTTTCACATTTTTCTCGTTCCAGATAAGGCACAGAAGCTTCCATCAGTGAAGAAAGTACAAGTTCTTCCCCACTGTCCAAATCCCACAGAGTTCTCACCAGACGAAGCGCTTTTCTTCCCTGCACCTGCAGAGACGTTATACTGTCAAATAAACCGTCTGCTGTCTCTGTCTCCAGCACATTTGCACCATCTCTGGCTGCGTTAATCCCCCTGCCTGTATCTGACACCGTGAAAATCATCGGTTTCTGCACAGTGTATCCATCCGGCGCTTCCAGTTCTTTCAGAAGATACGTGTGCCCGGCAATCAGCTTTCCTTCTATCACGTGTGTTTTCCCATCGCAGATCCAGGTTTCCAATGCCTCACCCGCTTCAGTGTACACACCATCCAAAACTCCCGCTTCATACACTGCCAGCTTTGCTCCTGACACAAAGAGACCCGTATCGAAATCCAGCTTGGAAATTTTGATTTTCGTTGTTTCATTCGGCACCGTCAGATCATACGTTAGCACCTCGCATTCCTTCTGATCTTCTATCAGCACCTCGTACACGCGCGGAATAAGTTGATATCCATCCGGCGGCATCGTCTCACGGACTTCGTAATGGTACGGAATCCAGCTTCCATTCTCCCCTATCGTTCCGATTGGCAGAAACGGGCTTTCCGCCTGACCGCTCTCGTCTGTCTCCATCTGAACCTTTTCTCCCGTCTCTCTGTTTTTCACTTCAAACACCGCACCTGCCAGTTTTTCCTCTGGCTTTCTCTCATCCACCTTTTCAACCCGAACCCGTCCCTGTTTCAACGTATTAACCGCTTCGATTGTCTCCCCCGAAGCAGCCGCCACCGTAAATTTCTTAGGTTCCATGAGGCGATAACCTGCCGGTGCCGAAAGTTCCACCAGATAATACACTCCATAGGCAATCGGAGAAATCCGATGCGGCTTCCAGTCCCCTGCCTTCCAGCCTGCCGGAATCTCCTGTTTTTCTGCTTCTTCCTCTGTAAATTTTCCATCCGATCCAGAAATCCAGCGTTCCACTAAATATTCTTTTTCCTGCATCAGGCTTCCATCCTGTGCCGCCCGGAAAACAGCAAGTTCTGCGCCTGCCAGATAAATTGCCTCTTCGGATGCCTCTCCTGAGCTTCCCAGCTTGGAAATATAGACAGACTTTGCCCTATTTTCCAGCCCATAAAGCTGAATTTCAGCAGTTTCTTCGACAATCACCGGCTTCGGTGTTGCTTTCTGATAGCCGCTTGGTGTTTTCGTCTCCACCAGAACGTAATAGCCTTTCTTTCTGTTCGAAGCCAAATCATTTTTCGTCGGATTCAGCGGTAAATAATCAATCCGGTGAATCCCATCGGAGGTATCATAACTGACCAGAGTCCCCTCCGTCTGGTAATTCCAGCGGAAATCATAGCTGTAGCCTGCTTTTCCATCCGGCTGCAGATTTTTCGTTACTTGAACAAGCACCTGCGAACCATTTCCCAGATTCCAGAGCTGACGCACTGATTCGCCCTGTTCTGTCGCCGTTTCTTCCTGTTTTTCAGCGGTATATCCACACCATGCAACCGTGTTAAACCTTGTGTGACATTCTGCATACAGCTTCTGATAGCGGGCTGCAAAGCTGTCGCTTCCTTGGCTGTAGGCTTTCGCATCTTCGCTCTTCCAGCTCGTCACCCGTTTTTCCCGGTCATAGCGCGGTGTTCCATCCGCTTCCATGACAATTCCATTTTCATCTGTCACTGCCTCGTACAGGGTCAGCTCCGCCGCATATGCATTCGGCAGACATTCTTTTTTTCCATCCTTCTCCTCATATTTGAAAAAGGCGGTTTTTATATGATCCTCCCGCATCGTGATGAGCTGCAGCTTAGAAGTTTCCTGGATTTCCACCTCTATTTGATTTGTCAGATATCCCGGAGGCGTCTCTATCTCCCCGAGAATATAATCGCCTGCCGGAATCCCCTCCCATGCCATTGGCGTCTTTCCGACGATCCATTTGGCAGTCACTGTCTTTTTCTGGTTTCTCTCATCTAGTACTGTCCAGTTCGCCGGAAGTTCCCCTTTCTTTTCCAGATAATACCCGGACGGATGTGCTTCCAAATCATCACTCGCAACTCTTTTTGCCGGATAGAGCGCTAACACGGCTCCTTCCACACTTGAAAACGTATACCCCCCTTTTCCTTCCTCCCAGGTCTTAGAATCCGATTCATTCAAAATGCGATCATAGTCCCGGACTGGCTGCTGATATTGTTCTGGCGCGTCGATCTTTTCGATCTGCACCGTGATCGGGCGGTTAGTAAGGTACAGCTCCTGTACCTCACAGGTTTCCTCTACCGTAAGACCTGCCGGCATCCGTTTCGCATAGCCGGATGGGGCACGCGTCTCCTCTAAAATATACGTTCCCACCGGGACGCGTTTTAAAACGTCCACCTGCCCATCTCTGATCCGTGTATGGAACGGATCGTTTGGCATTTCATCCCCGGTTATCCAGCTGTTTTCCATCAGATACGCCTCACCCTGACGATGGTACAGTGGTCGGTCATCTTCCCGTTTTTCCGGATCATTTCCAATATCATAGAGCGCTGCTTTCAACTGCAGATCCCATGCATTGGCATTGTAAGCTCTGAGAAGATCGCTGTATCGGTAACGCACATAATCGCCATCCCGATCATAAACGGGATATCCTTTTATATAGGTCTGATCGGAACGCTGGTAATAAACCGGCAGCCCATTTTCATTCAAAACCGGATTGACATGGGGCTGCAGCAGACCTCCGTCATATGTCCCGATCGTGTATTCCTGTTCCGTATCAGCATACATCGTTGCCACGCGGCCAGTCTTTATCTTATCCCTGGCAATCACATTTTCATAGCGATCCTTCGATACCCGGACCACCCACACCAATGTTTTGCCGGTTTTCTCCTCCGTCACATATGCCATTCCCGTGTACGGTTCTACCTCGCTGTCCCGGCTTCCGTCTGATGCCAGATGATAGAATTTTGTCCCGGACGGAACGTATTCAAACCGCCTTTCTTTCCGGCTGTACGCCAGTTCTTCATAGCTGGGGCTTACAATTTCCAGAAATGGAACGCCGTCTTTCATCGCATAGATCGGTTCGCCGTCTTTTGGACGCACCAGTTCGCCCTTTTCGTTATAGGCATACCGCACGCCCCGGAGTGTCGTAAATACCTCCAGAGCCCCGAGATCGTAATATAAAATGTCTGTATCTTCGCGTTCAACCCACTTGAGAATCCATCTGCCTTTCCCCTGGTCGTTGAACCGGTCATCCTGCGTATATCGTGTATAATTGTTATTTTCCCCCTCTTGTTCTTTATCCTTCACATACAGAAGCCGGTTTCCCGCATAACCTTTCTGCACATACATCCGGATCACATTTCCAAACGAATCGCGCACCACATTGACACCGGCATACGCCCGGTCCTCACTGTCCCCGTTCTTCTTTACCTCGATCGCATCATACAGGCACATCGATGCACCTGGAAGATAGCGGTTGAGTGCGTGCGCCGTATCTGGAACCCGATGCCAGATCGCCTTTCCAGTAAAAACCTGATCCTCATAAATCAGGTCAATCCACTCCCCGGCTTCCTGTTTTGCCCTCAGACTATCCAGCCAGCCCTTTGACCACCCATACCCAAGGAACGTTCCCGACGCATTGTACGCCAGTTCCAGATTTTCAAGACCATAACGGTTCGAAAGCTCGGTCAAAGTTCCCTCTCGCCGATCGCTCAACTCAAACAAAATCTCCGTTTCCTCCTGTTTTACTTTCGCGATTTCCAGCCGGATCGGCGTATTTCCTACATAAATCCGCGCCACATCCCCCCGGTCCTGCGGCTTATTGCCATTTGGCTTTGTTCCATCCGAATTCTGGACTGCTTCTCCGTTGCTGCTTATCCGGGTTACCATTTCTCCATACACGGCAGCTGCCACCCGCTGACCGCGCTCTCCGTCCCGATAATACGTCACTTCATCCGAATACACTTCCACCGCTATCGGTTTCGTTCTCACGTATCCTTCTGGTGCAGATAATTCACACAACACATAGGCTCCTGCTCCCAGCGGCTGCGGCGTGATCAGATATCCTGTATTCTGGTTGGACGGCAGAGTTTCCCCCAAACCACCAAAATCCTGCAGCGTCGAATAAACCCGGAATATGCCCGTCCGCGTCCCAAAGGCATCCTGCATCACCACCTGATCGGTTTCACTGCAAATCGGAGTTCCTGCCGGGATTATGCCTGTATATTTTCCTGTATAAGGTGCTTTCCAGGGGTATTTTGACGGAATTAGCGTTTTCAAATCAACCGGCGCGATTTTCTTTGCCCCCATTGCCTCCAAAAATTCCCGGCTGGCTGTCACCTGTGTATCTTTTTCATAAAACTGCACCTCCCCCTCGCTGTATTTCGACGTGTCCCGGCTGGCGGCATAAATAGCGAACACCGCATCATCATGCAGAATATTCTCTCCCGTCTCCGAATCTAGTTTTTCAATCCGAAGCTTTGCAGCATAAAACGTATTCCGGTATTTTCCATCCGCGTAGCCGGTAAATCCCAACGCATCATAGGCGGACTCCGCCGCCGGTTCTGTCACACTGTAAGGCACCAATCCCTGAAAATACCGCCCGTCAAACCCGGTCAGCGCCCCGGTGATTGTCCTGACATGATCTTTCAGATAAAATCCCGCCGGATTGTTATCATCCGCCTTCTCTCCATACGGATATTCCACTGAATCTGCCCACCCTGCCTGCTCTGAGATCGAACCATAACGGTAATAGCTTTCTACCTTCTCGTTGCTCCGGTACCGGCTGTTTGCATTTTCAGACCGATAAATGTCCTTGTACGGCGCCATTTCCCTCTGAGCGGGCGAAAATCCGCTGTAGTCATAGCTTCCGCCTGGATAGGAGATCGTTCCCTGCCGTTTATCCGCATCCAGACCATACTTATAAATCTCATAATTTCCATCCTGTCCATGTGCGCGGATCACATATTTCCTCAAATCCGCCTGATTCGTATCTCCCCACTCTTCGTTCATCCGGATCTGATAGTTCGCCGCCAGCGTTTCCGGCGATGCCGAGGCGTCATATTGATAATCCGCTGACTTTTTTTCCGGAGATACGAGGTTTCCACCTGCCTCATAAACCGACGGGACTTCTATTTCTTTCGGCTGGTCGATCCGATAATGCTGGTTTTTGAAATCTTCCAGTGCTCCCGAATACGGCTGCTGCTCGACTGCCACATAGGTTCCGTAAGGAAGGTATTTCGAAACGCCATAATAATAACCTTCCTCGGATTTTTTTAATTTTTCTGCTGACAACGTTGTTTTGTCCCGATCGGAACCTCCATTTTCCGCGCTGTCCCACTCAATCGCGTATAAATCGTCCAAATCATAGGAGAAAAACGGCTTCAAATATTCCTCTGCTTTTAAAATTGCCTGATGTAATGCTTCATCATAGATATAATCCGGGTAGCCTTCCTGTCCGCCCGATGCTTGAATGTTCTGCTTCTTTACCTCATCCTTCAAATACCAGTCCATCGCAAACTGACGGACAGCATCCGACCGTTTTGCATTTTCTATGGCTGCTTCCGACGTACGGCTCTGGTTCTGTATCGCCGCATTGTTATGATGCGCCGGATCTTTTATTTCTCCGCCACCGGTTCCAAAAATGCCCGTACGGATCCACGCAAACGGCTTAAAGGATGTATCTGCTGCGTCTGCCCGCTGCCATTTATCCCGGTTCGCCACCGCCATCGCATCGAAAAATTTCTCATACTGATAGCCGGAAACTTCCCGTACCGCTCCCGCTCCATCTTCCTTGGTCCGCATGACCGTCTCAAGAAGTCTTGTATATCCCTGATTGACCTCTTTCGAATCCGCGATCTGCCCGTCTTTTCCATATTCATACAGACGTTCCTTGGCCGTCACTGCGCTGCCCCAGACATTGTTATTGATGGAACCAGCCGTCTGGGAATCTTTTTTATGAATTACCTGCGTGAAAATTTTCTGAACCGGAGCAAAGGATTCTCTAAGCAGTGGAAAATTCTTTTTTACCTCCGGCAACGAGACGACTTCCCCATCCCGGTTCATCCACACGATTTCGCCATCCGTATTCCGGTACAGACGTTCCAGATTGGATTTCAAATAGAGCTTAAAGCGGAAATTTGGCAGTGCTGAAGCGACATTTTCGTTTCCTCCCTCTTTTTCCGTAAATGGATCGGTGTGCCCACTTTCCGCATAAGTGTTATGTGCATAGGTGCCCTCCGGTGTCGTCGCTATATTTTTGACGATTTTTATCTTCTGGCGGATCACTCGCTCCAGTACACCCAGCGGTTCTTTCCTTGTCCCGGCATCCTGATAGGTGGTCTCCTGCCCCGGGTACGCCAGTGCCACCGGGACCACATAGGAATCATCCCCTGTCAGGCCGGAACCTCCAGAATCGACATATGCCTTTGCCCGCGCCTGTTTTATCCACGTGTAATAGCTGGAACTGTTCATCTGGTGGCCGGCAAAGAAACCATTTCCCAGCATTGCGGCTTCTTCCTCGTTCAGTGTAACCTTCTTCTCTTTCAATACCGCCTTAAATCCCAGCTCTTCCAGCACGCCTGCATTTGTTTTTTTCACGCCAAAACTGTCGGTAAAATTCGCGTTAACCCGCAGTATGTATCTCCCATCTGCATTCCGGGCTGCTGCCTGATGAACCCATTTTGTCTCCGTTACCTCCCGCTGCTGTGTTTCTGTCTTTTCCCGGTAAACAACCACCTGGATCGGCTGCCCATCCGCATCATACGGAATTTCCCCGGTTTTGTAATAGACATTTACCTCATTTTCCTTCGGAACAATCGTACCATCTCCCTCAATCACAGCATCTGTCTGCAAAAGTGCCGACGCCATCACCTGATTTCCAGCGGTAGTTTCCCTATAATCAGTATACGTTCCAAATGCATCCCGCCCTCGATTATTTGAATATGGTATATACACATAACGCGGACACATTTCCATATTCTCCGGCAGCCACTCTGCCCGGTGAAAAATCAGGCTGTCTTTCTCCGGATCACTTCCCAGTACCATGAAATTCTCCGGTATTCCTAAAATTCCTGCATATACCGTAAATTCAAACGAATCCGAAGACTCTTGCACCGCGTCCAGACCGCCATAGCTGATATATGGATGGGTATGATAAAAATCCAGAACGGAAGTGATCACGTCTCCCACTGTCATTGAGATTCCATCTTTTGTTTTCGGCACCGCAATCGTCTGGACCGGCGAACCATACACCGTTTTTTCTGCCTTTTCTCCCGGCGTCACACCGCTGACGCCGTACACGTCCCGCTCTCCTTCCCGGACGCCCCGGTCAAATACGCCGGTATAGATACTGGAATATACATTTCCACCTGCTCCCGGTGTCCTCGGTGTTATTTTCGCATGTCTGCGGAGTACCCGCTCGGCTTTCCCTTTCAAATAACAAAAGTCATCCACATCAAATATCTTTGCCAGCTTGTCCGCATTTTCTTCCTCGGTCATTCCCGTTTCTGCCTGCAAAAGAACTGCTTCCACTGTCTCCGGCACAAGTTCCTGCACCCGGACCTGGCGCATCCACCCCGCCGCATACTCAATCGGAACCTTTTTATTCATCGGCGTGCCATCCGCATTGTACTTTGGATACTGATAGTCGTTCTCTGCCACTGCCAGTTCCCCGGTATAAACTTTTTCATACTCACCTGTCCCAGCTTCCACCGAAACCGTTCCTTTTCCCTCGTCTTTTCGATAAAAGCTCACGCCCTCCGGCAGCCCTGATACCACAATCTCATAAACTCCCTCTTTCGTGTCCTTTGACTCTGCCGAAAAGAAAATTTCATTCGTATCAGCTCCGCCATCGCCTGCCTGCTCTTCCCCATACATCTGCATGGAAATATGGGCATATCCTTCTCCCGGTTCCAGGACCGCCGCCTCCAGATCCTGTCCCAGGTTTGTAACTGCGTGAAGTTTATTTCCAACCGAAAGTTCAAAGCCCTCGGATCGGCTTAATTCCTTGACATAATATTCCCCCATCAGAAGTGGGCGTCCAATCCAGGCATTCCCATTCTTTGACGTATTGTTATAATAAATCCGCTCCCAGGCTTTATCTGCCGTATAGTCATCGATCGCCGCATCTTGTGTATACAGATTTCCCGGCGCTTTCTTTCGCCATCCATCTGCTGCATCCGCAATCGACCCTTTCGAATAATCATAGGTTCGCCCCGGCGCCTCTGTACATGCCAGAAACGAGGCATCTCCATTTTTGTCTGTCGTCGCCACCGCCACCAGATGATTGGCCCGGTAAACTACCCCTGTTTTCCCATCCGGATGCAGCAGATCTTCTGCTGCAAACAAGCCATACACTGCGCCTTCCAGCGTTGCATCCCCCTGTGAGTCCCCAAGCGCATTGTAAGACTCATTTTCGCCCTGTTTCAGATCCAGATCCTTTTTATTGATATGTACCTCGCCCTCTGTCCGGTGATCGTAGATCCTCCAGGCATCTTTCTCGCCGTCTGCCCCATTGCAATGGCTGAAATTGCCAGCACTTCCCGGCTCTATCGCTGAACCCACACTCGCGGAAACAAGCGCCGATTCATAGGCAGGGAAAAATAGTGACTCTGCTGCCGAACCCGCCAGTGTTTCCGTTCTTTGTGACAACTGCGGATTTTGATACAACGAAGAAGGTGAATGCCAGCTTGTATAAAAACCTGCCTCGGTTGTCAATAAATCTGAGCCGGTTGCCATATATCGCCGAATACTTGCACGTTCCGCTTTTTCTGCTTCTTCTAAATCATCATCCGCTTCATCAATAAACACAAACCCTTTCTGGACACGATTTACCAGATGGTCCGAAATAGATACTTTCATCTCCGAGGCAGTTGCTTCCTTCTTCTCCTGTGTCAATTTTCTGTCTTTTTCATTTATGTCCTGTTCGTTTTCACTTGTCTTATTCCTCTTTCTCCCCGCTTTGTTTCCTGTATCTTGCGATTTTTCTCCTATCTCCGCCTCCGACGGTGTCGCTTTCCCCAGAAGCGCTGCATCCAATGCCGTAAACAGAACCATCCTCTGCGGCAAAACACGCATTTTTAACGGCCCTGGAAATACAGGACTCTTCCCCGCACTTTCTCCATTCTGATTTCCGGAAGCCTCTCCGATGCCCTGACTCCTTCTCACACTCTTCGTTCCCAGCACCACATCACGCGAATATCCGCCTCCAAAGGCTGCATTTGCCCCATGCTCAGATGCATCGGTTGTGATAATCTCAATTGGCAGGTCATCTGCATGTTCATCATGCAGAATATATCCATCCCGCGCTTTAAATTCTTTCCAGGTATAACTGTACTTCATGGAAATGAACTTCTCATACGTCTGCCCACAGTCCTCCTGGCAGCCAGACTTTGCATACGAAGTTTCCCCGTCTGCCCCTGTCGTCGGTCCCGCATCGGGTGTTTCTCCCTCGGAGCCGCCGTCTGACGCGATGCCTTCTATCTCCCCTGCATCGACCTCCTCCATTATCCAGTGGAAATGGACGCCCTCAAAGTCTCCGCCCGCCTTTCCTTCACATTCCTCTTCGCACAAAAGCCAGCTATTTGCCAGGCGGATATTTTCTGCCTGCGCCGCCTCAATCTCTTCCTCATTGATGACTTCTCCCTCTTCGTCCTCCTCTTCCTCTGGAACTGGTACAAAGGTCGGTGCCGGATGACCGTCACAGAACGTCTTGTCATAGTGATAACCGTGTTCCACCGTCTGGGAGGCGTAGCCATCGCCATCTGTTACCGCCGAACCCACTTGTCTGAAACCATCCCAGAGAACCGGCTCATCCTGATAATGGCTGGCATATGGTTCTCCGCCCTCATACAATTCGGCAGCTCCGTCCCGCTCAGTATTTACCCTGTTCTTATCGTCAAAGCGCTCAAAGAAGCCAAACCGCGACCCTTCCAGCGCTTTCCCTGTCTCATGATCGTATTTATACATCTGCAGATTATAGGTGGAAGTAAAATCCTCTTCATGCCTAAATACCTCAAACTGAATGCCTCCCTGCTCCGGTACCGGGGTTGGATCGCCCGCCAATTCAGCAAAATAATTAACCGGAACCATTCCGAGCTCCATCCATGCCATCCGCTGATGAATCCACGGATCACTTTTGGCAGGCGTTCCGCCTCCGTGTGTCCCCGAACAGGTCACACACTCCCAGATTTGAAGCGACTGGTCAATCGCCTCCTCCGCCGAAGCATATCCCCCGCCGCCCGAAGCGTATGGGGTTCCTTCCACCCGGAAACGAATCAGGGCTTTCGACGGTTTTGGATTTGGATTTTTAAATATAATCTGCGAGTCGGTTTTTGTATACGTCCATCCATCGGTCGGAACCGGGCTGAATGAAACACCGTCATTGTTTGAAAATTCAAGCGGTACAGAACGGATAAAATCCCAATCCGAGCCATCCGGCGCAAACGACAGCGTCATAGTCGCCGCATCTACCTGTTTTGCCGTTCCCAGCGAGGTGCTGGAAGCTATCACATTTGGAATCTTTCCGCCGCCGACACCGGTATTTTCCTTTCCGCTGCCTCCGCCAGACAGCATTCCTCCCATTTGCATGTACGCCTCACTATTTGACGCAGCTGCCTCCAGCCACGGATATTTTGCCCGCACAGCTGGAACATAGAGGATTGTTTTCAGATCTTCCTCGGACACCATCCTGATAATTTCCGGTTTTCCCTGTGCTTTTGCTGCCACATTGATCGCCCGGATAAATGTATTTGCCTTTTCATCCCCCAGCGCTGCTCTGAGCGAGAGCATCGCCCAAAATACATATTTCTGTTCCTGACTGCTCAGCGGAACGGATGCCTGGGAGGGACGGTGTGCTTCATAGAGATCCCCTTTTTCTGCAATTCCCCAGATCGCATAACCGCCCTTATCGATACAATAAAGCTTGTGTCCCAGCAGCGTATCGCCATGGGCTGTCGTCAGTGTTGTCTGCTGACCGCTCGCAGGTGCCGCTTTCGCCGGAAAAACCGGGAATCCTGGCAAAAAAGCCATTCCTCCCAATATAATTGCCAGTACAAACGCCATCCCCCGTTTCACATTCTCTCTGTACCGATACTCCCCCATAAATTTCCTCCTCGTTTTTACTGCCCCGCGCCCCTTAACACCGGCAGTCCCTCGTTTTCTTTATTTTTCAGTTCCCCAAACTGATTTCAGCAGCGAGATAATCCCCTTTTCATACTCCTGTCTTGATATTTCCTGTCGTCCCCACTGTTCTTCTATCTGCCCCATCGGTGCCTGTATTTTCTCCCAGGCAGCCTCGGAAATCGTCCCTTCTCCCCGCATACTCAAGGTCAGCGCCAGCACATTGGCAAGACTGTCTGGATCCGCTTCATACTCCTTTCTTCTCTGCTCCCGCTCCTTATTCTCATAGCGGTAAAACTCCGTCTCAAAGTCAACCGGATATGTTTTCGCATTTGAAAATAGCGGCAGGCTGGAGGTCGGATCCGTCGCATACCACTGCGTGCCGATCCGCACCAGGCACGCATCATGGAGATATTCCGGCGTGTAGGTCACACACTCCAGCCCTACGATCTGGCATAGGAACTGAAATTCTTCCGCGAAATCCCGGCAGACGCCAACGCCTCCTTCCAAAACCGGGAAATCCTTTGCCTCTTCCGGCGAACCGTAATGATTCTGGTTAAAACCTCCCTCTCCGTTTGCAATCCGGTTATGCACATACAGAAGACGCGTTTTTTCATCCAAATGAATCCAGTCAAAACTATTGACAAATTTCTGCAGTTCTTCGACCGAAGCCCAGCTATAATTTGCTTTCGGTTCTCCCTTCGTATTCCACCCTGGATTTGCTTCCCCCGGATAACGGACTGCCTCTTTCAGGTAATATTCCGGATCGCTGATCTCTGGGTGCTGCTCTGAAAAAATACTTCCATTTCCATAAAAACTCATCTCTCCATTCTGCCACTCCCATCTCAGACTCTCTGTGTCCTTCCATTCACCGCCATGCGTCCCCTGATTGCCTGCATAAGCGCTGAAACCTCCGGCTGCGATCATGGCTGCTGCCAGTACGGCTGTACATCCCGATTTATTGGTTGTTTTCTTATCCTGTTTCATTTTTTATACCCCCATTTTTTATTCTTTTCGTGTCATTCCACTTCATTTTCCTGTTTGCCTCTGTTTTCTTCTCTTCTCCTCTCTCAGCTTCTCGTCTGTACTATTCCGTCCAGCACCCAGGAACCATCCGCATTGACTACATTCCCATCGGGGGTGTGCGTATTTCGATACAAACGCCCCCTCATTCCATCAGATTTTTCCTGAAAATAGTAACAATGAAACACTCCATCGCTTCCCGGCAGCCAGTTCCAGCCAGTCAGCATACGCCCCTGTGTTCCATCCATTTCCGTCCAGAGATAATATGTGTTTCCATCCACATCCGTATACCAGCCGTTCACCATCCTGCCATCTGCATCAAATCGGAACCAGTCAAACGTACTCTGCCCCTTTGCCGGATCGGCATATGGATTGTGGACAGCCGCCCACTCAGAAGCATAGCTTCTACCGCCCGCTTCAAACTGCCAGCTTCCATCTGCATTCTTCCGCCAGTTTCCAGCTACTACATATTCCGGTATGGCTGCCGCATCCGCATTCTGCCCGGGGCGCCCGGGGCCTGCCTGTCCTTCTGTCAGATTTCCAATACCCGCTCCTGTCAAATCACTGACCCCCGATGCCGGTCCGGTTGCATTCGCTGCACTGCTTCCTGCCGCTGCCCCCTTTCCAGAAGAAGAGCCTCCACCCAAGCCGCCGCCCGAATGAGAACCTCCGCCCGAATGGGAACCTCCGCTGTATGTCTGATCGACCGCCTCATACTGAATTGTGACTGCCGCCCGGTCCGTGAAGCCACCATCCTCGGTTTTCACGGTCACATATGTCGTATGGCTGCCTGATTTTAAGTATTGACGGTCAAGCTCCTGTATCCAGGAAGCCGTCGTATTGACCGTCACGGTTCTATCCGATGATACATACAGCGAATCATCACTTGCCTGATATGTCACTTTCTGGTTAAACGCCTGCGCCGGAAATACCGACGCTGCCAGCTTTTTCGCACCGGTTCCCGTCCATGCCTCCGCCGGACGATAACCTGCCCCCGTCCGGGTGCGTTTGATCTCGTATTGCAGCGTTTTCGGTATAAGGCTGATGCCTTCCACACAAATCTTCGATTCGTCCACTGTCCGGAAATCCACCTGTACTCTGCACGATGCCGTCTGCCGGTTTCCAAGCATATCATCGCCGATCACTGTCACCTTCGTCGTGCGGCTGCCGGAAGCTGTCTGTATTTCATACGGTGTATTCACATGTCTGCCCTGATCTGCCGCGATCAGATCCCGGATCCATTTTGCATCCTTTTTCGCCTGCACACCGGCAGACTTGTCCTCTCCGTCCACCGAAATCAGTGCTGCGTCACCGACAGTCCACGATATATCTTTCCGGTCAAAATAATCGGGTGTAAAAGACGCACTCAAGACCTGCGGTGCCGTAACCCGGATCGTTTCATCTGGATGTTTCCGATTTCCGTTTAATGTCCGCACCACCTCAAATTTCAACTGATCCTGATTTAGTGCCGCACCTTCATTGGCTACATAGGTCTGATCCTTGATCTGGAACGTAACCTCAATCCGCGCATTTCCCCGGCACGGCTTCCCATCAAAGCTCGCTGCCGGTTTCGTCTCTGCCGTCAGCACCGCTACGCCGCCGTTCTGATACCCTGCTCCGTATATGTCGCTTCCGATCGCATACTGGTATCCGCGGTCTGCCTGCTCTTTTTCCAGTTTCCGGACTATATCAGTGATAAACGAACTATTTAAATTTACCTGGACTGACGCGCTCTTTTTCGTATAACCACTTTCCTCATCGTCATTTGGAAGTAACGTAATCAAATCTGAATCATCGATACTCCAGCGCACCGATGCATCCGCCACATCATTATTCCGATCCACAATCGCCTGCACCGTCACCGGCTGCACCTGTGTTCCCGCCTGCAGATTTCCATGGATGTACGTCGCAATTAATTTTCCATTTCCATCCATCACGCGTGTGACTTTCGTCGGATGTTTCCGGTTTCCGGTCCGCTCCTGCACCACCTGGAATTTCGTCACGCCCGGCGTCAGACCGACCGAAACTGCCACCTTTTTATAAACCGCCGACACCTGCGTATTTTCCTCCGGCATCGTAAAACGGTACTCGCCGCCATTTACATAAGTAGTATCTTTCCGGCTCTTCCCACGCGTATACGTCGGAACTCCCTCCATCTGAAAGCGCGCTTTTTCCGCCTGCTTTGCCGAGGTGCTGACCGTCACCGTCTTTCCCGGTGCCACCGCACCGCGGTGTTTTTTATCGAGTGTCCGGTAATACGCGCCATTTCCCCGTGCTTCCAGCACTGCCACATCGTAATAATTCGTTCCATTGGAGACGGTATCGACCTGCGGAATCGTAATCAGATAACCACGGACCGGGCGTCCCGCATCATTTGGTGCAAAATGGTCAAGATCGTACCCGACCGACTCCGCATCCATCTCCCCGCCCAGCTCTTCATCCACAATTGAGAGAATCCCCTGTTCCAGTTCTTCATAAAAATATCGCTCGTCCACATCCCGCGTGACACCGCCGGATACCAGCGTGAAGAAATTGTCCTTCGCGTGGGAATATCCGATGTGCGCCGCGTATGTATACTGGTTATCATCTGAAATGCCGCTTCCACAGACATTGTTTGCGATTTTCGCCTCCGTATCCGCAAACAGGTACGCGATGTCATCCCCATATTTAAAATAATTAGCTGGTGCGCGGTATCCGATAAAGGTTCCTCTGTGTCCGGCAGCCCCGGTTCCCGACTGACCGATCATTCCCTCAAACCGCCCCACTTTCAAGTCTCCGCTGATTCGTTCTCCAACGAGTCCTCCGACATTCTGGCTGCCAGAACCGCCGATCGTGCCATTTACATAGGTATTGTAGAGAGCCGCCCCATTCTGAAGCCCCACGATTCCGCCGACAGTCGCATCCGTTCCCTGAATCCGCGAGGTGCTGTTATCCCCGGTGCGGACCTGGCAGTCAATGATACGAGAATCATCCGCCGCTTCCCCGGCGATTCCGCCCGCAAGCGCCTGCGCTCCGGCTGCACGTCCCGTCGTTCGGACGGTTACCTGTGCCATTCCGTTTTCCACCGTGCTGCCTTCCATGTGCCCGATCATTCCACCGACCGCTCCGGTTCCTTCCACATCGCCTTTTACCTGACAATTAAAAATCTTGGAATCCTTCGCATTTCCTGCCAAAATTCCCACCTGACGCACTCCTTTGACCGGCTTTCTTGGTTCCAGCATCAGATTTCGGATCTCCGCCCCATCCAGCGCTCCAAAGAATCCAACATTCGGCGAACTGCCTCCTGCAAACCGGAAATTTGAAATCTTATAACCGTTTCCATCCAGATTTGCCGTAAACGGGTGCGTCACCTCCCCTGAAAATTCCGAATCATCCCGGTAATAACCGATCGGATTCCAGTCCATTCCTCCCAGATCGATGTTCGCCGTCAGCTCAAACCATGCGCCCCGGTAATCCCCCACTATCTCTTCTTCCACCTCGCCGTAATCCGGCTGCATGCCAAACGCCGCCAGGAAGCTAAGTCCCATCAGCTGATATTTCGTGCGTATCTGATACGGTTTTTGTTTCGTTCCAAGTCCATGTGTTCCATCCAGAAAGCTCAAATCCGCCACATCCCAGTTTTCCCAGAGATTTCCGAGGCTGGCGCTGACGCTAACGCGCGGCATGATTAATTGTGAAGGAGTTGCTTCTATGACTTTGGAAGAACGTAATTCAGAGGGAGTTGCCCTCACATCCGCATTCATAAGCTCACTGGACGATGCAGCCAGTTTCTGCCATTCTTTCCGCCTTTTTATGGCATCGTCTGTATCATCCAACTTTTCCTTCCTTTCCGAAATAATCCCCACATCCCAATCCTCAAACACAAACCCGCTCGCCGCAAACGCCGGCAGCGTCGCCGACAAAAGCATCGTCGTCATTACCGCAAATGGAATCACTTTTTTCATCTTCTTTTTCCCCATACACGTTCCCCTCTTTCCCCAAACATTAGATTGATTTCCCCTTGTCCAATCTTTTCTCCTAATCAAACTGCCAAACAGCTTCACTCCCGCTTTCCAAGCTCAACAAGTATTCTTTTTTACATCTGTGACAGTGCAAATGCCGGACGTACTCCATATGTCTCACTGTCCGTCCTCACCGGACGCAGACAGCCATTTACCAGATCAACGCCATAAATCTGCTGATTATAAATGAATTTCCCGTTTTCATCCTGCAAATAAAAAGGCGTCCGCAGATAATATCCCTGTGAATAGGCACTGATCTGACTTTGTGGGTTATCATCCCCGGAATCAAACCGCCATAGATATTCCCGGTACGCAAGTGCCTCTTCCAATGACAGGCAGAAAAGCTGGTCGTTCATAAGCTGAAAACCAATATCATGACGCACCAGTTCCCGCCCGGACGTCTGCGAAAATGCACCAGCCGCCGTGCTTCCCATGTACGCGGTCTGGATTCCCGTATGGATCGGTTCCAGACAGAAGCTGCTGTTCTGACTGTTTTTCTGCAGCCATGCGCGCACCTGCGAAGTTTTATAATTATTGTCTTTGCCAAACGAGAAAATCTTCATCTTTTTTCCCGGTGCCGTGTCCACATCCGCCCGGATCACGCGGTCACAGAGAAACAGCGCTGCTTTCCGGTGTTCATTCTGCCAGTCATGGTAATCGTCGTCGATACAGGTAAATGACAAAATCTCTCCGCCCACCTCGCGCAGCTGGACATCGCCCTCCTTCCAGATCACTTTTTCGGGCATTTCACTTTCACTCCAATCCACGCTTCCACAGCGGTCACAGATTTGATCCCCGTTTTCATCCAGGTGCCCCAGCGCCGGAAGGCGCTCTATCTTTTCTTTCTGACATCGTCCGCAGACATACACTGCCCGCCCATTCTTTAAGCAATCATTTTCCTCCCACTCCCATTGGCTCCACTGATGCGTACAAGTACGGTCATCCCAGTTTCTCCGCACCCGGATGCGCGTGATGATATATTCCTTTCCATCCACCGAAAAGGAATCCTCTTCCACCTCAGAATAAACTGCGTCGTATTCCACCCCGATTGTTTTTGCCGACGGTGTAAAATCCTGACCAATCAGATAAAATTCATGCCACGCTGCATCCCCGATCGCAGATACCAGATTCCGGATCCTGGCATCATTTTCCGACTGATTTTGAACGGTCAGACCGGAACCGCTGCCCGATACCGCCGCATCCTCGCGCCCAAATATGGCGCACTCCGCCTCCCATGCACTCTGTTTCCATCGTTCCAGGCGTTTCCGAAGCGCCAGCATGGCGGTATCCTCCTCTGCTCCCATTTCTGGAACCTTGCCGCCTCTTTCATATTTGATATAAATTTTTTCAGTTCCTGTTCCATACAGTTCAAATATTTGCGGTGACTGTACCGCTGATTTCCAGATATGCCCGTCGCTCCCTATGATTTGCTCTGGGAAAGATACGTTCAGGGAAGTTCCTTCCAAAACTTTGCCCGTCTGCGTATGAAATATAAGATGATTTGCATTCTCAGCATCTATAAATGAGACGCTGTAGCCGACTATGACAGCTGTTTCTGCCTGTTTCACTGCATTTTCAGCTGCCAGCGCCATTCTACCGGATGAAAATATCAATATCAGTGATATTCCCAAAATGGTACCATTCCGGCAGCGACACCCTTTATGAGCCCCCATGTTTATTTTTAACAACTCAAACCTCCCCCCCTCAAACCTTTTTCACATCCCTTTTCTTATCCTCTTTCGCAAGTTATATAAGGTTACTGTTCACGCATACGTGCCCAGTAACGGAATTTGCCGTGGCTTCGCATTTAAATACGGCAAATTCCTGCTGCCACCACGTTTTCTTACGGCACTTTCGGTTCCAAAAGTGCCTACCTGTGAACAGTAACTATATAAGTTCTAATTTGATTCAAAACACACTCTCACTCTGAGTCAGACAGCGGTTCTTTCCGTCTATAAAAAGCTTTCATTTTGCATTGCATATATCATATAATATATTGCACATTTTTTATAACGATACAGTTATCCGATTCTCCCAAATTTTCCTAAATCATCGAATTCTGTGCGAAACGCACCTCACAAATTACCAGAATAAAAAGATAAATTAGAACGAAACCACCTGCGACCGCAGTTCATTTCGATAAGATATATTGAGTCTAACACATCTATTCTCTAAATGCAAGAACTCTTTTGGAATTTTCACAACGAAAAACACCCGCCCCAGAAAATAAAATTCATATTCCAAATTTCATTTTCCAGAGCAGGCACTTTCCCACTAACTCATATATAAATTCCTATTTATTTTATCTCAGCCACATTCTCCCAAGGGTATCCCACATCAATGCCGATGCATCGAGAACGACGCCATATCATACGCCTTCAGGTTCTCATGTACTTCTCTTGCATCTGCCTCGGCGATGAGTTTGTCTCTCGACTTCTTCGCCTCCATCTCGGCTTTGTGCTTGCTCGGTCCGCCGACACAGCCGCCGACGCACGCCATACCCTCGATGAAGTCCTCCGGCAGACGTCCCACTTTCAGAAGAAGAAGGGCTTTCTTACACTCAGCCGCACCGTTGCAGCGCGCTACCTTGATATCGGTATTCTCACCAGACTCCTTCAGACATTCTAATACCGCCGCTGTTACACCGCCGCCGTTGCCGAAGCGTTTTCCAAATACACTGGCTTCCTGCATGCTGTTCTCTTCCGGCTCCAGATTTACGTCTTTCGCCCGCATCATCGCACGGATCTCTCCGTAAGTCATCGCATAGTCCGCATTGCCCTGGATATTCAGATCCAGCGTCTCGCTCTTCTTCGCGATACACGGTCCGATAAAGACAGTGACAACCTCCGGATCCTGCGCCTTCAGCATACGGGAGATCGCACACATCGGGGAAACCGTCGTGGACATATTGTCAAGCAGCTGTGGGAAATGCTGTTTGATCATGTTGACAAATGCCGGACAGCAGGAGGTCGTCATCTTCTTGCCCTCTTTGTAAGCTTCCGCCCACTCTTCTGCCTCGGCTGCCGCGGTCATATCGCCGCCCAGACCAACCTCGATCATATCTGCAAATCCAATCTTCTTTAAAGCTGTTTTCCAGCTTGCAAACGTGATGTCCGGTCCAAACTGGCCTTCGGTCGCCGGTGCCAGCATCGCTACGACCTTTTTGCCTGCGTTGATCAGGCGGATCACATCGACCATGAAGGTCTTGGAACCGATCGCACCGAACGGGCAGGAATGGATGCAGGCGCCACACTGGATACATTTTTTCTCATCGATCACACATACACCATACTCATCGTAGGTAATCGCATCCACTGGGCAGACCTTCTTACACGGGCGCTCCAGATGGGCAATCGCATTGTATGGGCATGCCTGGGAACACTTTCCGCACTCGCGGCATTTATCTGGGTCGATGTGCGCCTTGGTATTTCCCATGCTGATCGCTCCAAACGGACAGGAGTTCTGGCAGGCTTTACCCATACATTTACGGCAGTTATCGGTGACTGTGTAGGACGCAATCGGGCACTCCTCACAGGCTGCATTGATAACCTGTACGACGTTGTTTGTATTGCGGTCAGACGGACATTTACCTTCTGCCAGACGGATTCTCTGGCGGACAATCTCTCTCTCCTTGTATACACAGCAGCGGTACTGTGCCTGCGGACCAGGGCTGATTTTGTACGGAATATCGTCTCTTCCGTCCTCTAACTGATCATTCCAGGCAAGCTTTGCTACCTCATAAAGTATCTCATGTTTGATGCGCAGAATTGTCGCGTCATTCGTTACCATGGTTTATCCTCCTTATTAATAATACGTTACCGTAACTTTCTTTCCCATACCTTCGACTGCTTCTTTTAGCTGTTTGACCAGGTTCTGGCGGATTCCCAGATCAAACGCCAGCCCTGGATTCTGGTAGGCGCTGTTCGCCGCCGTTCCCACAAACATATGTAATTCCGTGCAGTCTTCTATCAAAATCTTCGCGATCATGGACGCACCATTTTTCTTGTCCAACTCGCTGAAAAACTCAGAACTTAAATCGCATTCGATCAGATAGCGTTTCAGAAGTTCGATCGCTTTCCGCAGCGTCAGGACTCCCTCCGTCACCAGATCGATGCCTTCCATAAAAGCGATCGGCGGAATATCCGGGTCGCTGTAATCCATTGATACCCGCAGCGGTCGTCCCAGCTCCCGCGACAGGATCGTCGCGCTGGTTCCGCCCGATACAATGTGCTTTGCCGACTCATCTTTCATAAAATCCGCCGTGATCGTCTCATCGTCATTGCGGTCGAGCGGCGGTCCCGTCATCAGGTTGACCGGTTTCCGGTCAATGATCCGAGCTACCACAACCGTCGTATCATCGCCCGGTTTTCCCTCGTAAATCTGGCTGCATTCCGCACAGAGTGCCGCCGCCATACGTGCCGACGAAAGAGAGGTCAGGCATTGTTCCGAAACAAACTCTGCCACCGACTCCCACGGCCAGCCAAATTTATATTTTCCGCTCTTTCCGACTCCCGCGTGCGTCACGCCGTCGCTGACAAGTACCAGTGCATCCCCCTTCTGAACCTGGAACCGGCACTCACTGATCTCCTTGTCCTTGACGAGACGCTTGTATTTCTGCAGCTCCACCACATGACCACAGCGCAAAAAAATGCATCGCGGGTTATCATATTCAACTAAATATACCTCGCCGTTGTTGAAAATCTGGAGAATCGAGAACGTCGCATACGCCACCTGTCTCGTCTGACAGATCGGAAGCGTCTGCACAATCGTCTCCACACATTCCTCCAGCGTGGCTCCATTTAAAAACATCGTACCCAGAATCTTTGCCGTCAGCGTCGAAAGAATATTCGCCTTGACGCCGCTTCCCATGCCGTCCGCCAGAATGATAACGTCCGAATCTTCCGTTTTCAGGCACTCTACCGTATCGCCGCACAGGATCTCTGAATACTTATTCAGACTTTTAAACGTGACATCTACGGTTACTCCCATTTATCGGACCTCACTTTCGCTCTCATCGTCAATCAGGGAACAAAGCTTCATCAGGGTTGTCTTCGTCTCCGCCGTCGTCTCACCCAGGAGTCCGGCAATATTCTGTGCAACCATCATCTGTTTGTAAATGACATTCTGTGCCAGATCAATGGTCGCCTTTTTCTTGGCATATTCCTGTTTTGCCTGTTTTTCCTCGCGCGTCACATCAATGATCGTGGCAATGACAAAATTGCCGTCATCGATATACGCAATGTTTTGAAGCGTCACAAGATTCCGATCCGGATAGATCACCTTCCGGCTGTGGACGCTTGTGTGCGTCCGGAATACCTCGCGGACATCCTCGGCGTTGATAAAGTCCTCCAGCGGTTTTCCCTTGATCGCCTCCGGTTTGACGCCGAAATACATTTCTGCCGCCACCGAACACTCCCGGATCCGCATATCATCGTCGATGATCATGATCAGGTTCGGGGACGTATCCATCACCAGATGAGACAGCGACTGCGCCCGGTCATGCAGGTACGGAATACACATATCGACCTCCGCCTTTTTCTGGAAAACAGCGATTGCCTTCTCCCGGCAGGTCGGATAACCGCACGCACCACAGTTTAATTCCTGCTCCGGCGTCATCTTGCCCGTCTTTTTCAAGATCTCCCGGATCTCTTCCTCGGTCGGAATCCGCTCCTTCTGGGAACGATCCACAAACGTCCGGTGAATCTCCACCTGGCGCGCCGCCTCATGCATCAGGGATAGATCTGCCGGTTCCTTCGGAAGCATCGCTTCCAGATCCAGCTTAACTTTAAAACTCGACACTGAGGTCGCCGTGGACGGTCCATTGACACAGCCTCCATGACAGGCGTTCATCTCGATGAAACAGCCAGCCACCTCGCCGGTTTTCATCGCCTCACAGACATCCAGGCAGTCCTTCACGCCGCTGACGTAGAACTTGCGGTACTTGTCCGGTTTCTTCTGGGTCGCCGTCACCGCCGTAAGCAGTCCGCCGCTGACCGGATAACGCAGATTCGCGCCCGGTTCACGATCTTCGAACGGTTCTTCCTCACATGCTTCGATCTCGATCTGTTCCTCTGACAGCCACTGTTTTAAATCCTCAAATGTGAGGACTGCATCGGGCTTCACAACCCTGTTTTTCTCTTTTTCCGCGATACACGGTCCGATCACGACTACCTTCGCCGCCTCGCCGAACTCCGCGTGCAGCATGCGCGTATGGATCCCCGACGGAATCAGCACCGGTGCCAGATATTTGATCAGTTCCGGATAATGAATCTCAATCAGGTTCACGATACTCGGACAGGCAGTTGTGATGATATTTTTCATCTCGCCCTGCTCTAATAAACGGACATACTCTTCCGTCGCCAGCGCGGCGCCCTCCGCCGCATCACAAACATTCGTAAATCCCAGCTTTTTTAATGCTGACTTGACCTGCCCCCGCTTTTTATACGGCAGAACTCCCATATAGGAAGACGACAGCGATGCAATAACCGGTGCGCCGCTCTCAATCAGCTTTTTGACCTTGGAAAGTTCGCTCGGAACACGTTTTGCCGACTGCGGGCAGTTCAAAAGGCACTGCCCACAGAGAATACAGCGATTTGGCATGATATATGCATGACCATCCCGGATCATGATTGATTTCACTTCGCAGCCCCGCACACATTTATAACAATGCTTACACATCGTCGCCTTAAAATCAATAATCGGCATAGACTCTCCCTCTCTTTTTGCCGTTATATGTAAACGATTACGCGTTCAGGCGTCCCAGAATCTCCTTCTGGAAAAATTCTTCAGTTGTCTCCGGTTTTACGGAATACAGTTCTCCATCTACCGTCACACAGACACCTTTACGGCAGTTGCCGCTGCAGAAATCTCCATTTAAATCCACCTCACTGTCCAGATGATTCTCTGAAACCAGCTTCTGCAGCTTCTGGATTACCTCGCGGGATCCTTTCAGATGACAGGCACTTCCGATACAAATCGATACTCTCATATAATGACCTCCTCACTATCCGTTATAAAACAGACGCAGCCCTTCACCGGAGATTCCCGGTCAAAAAACTGTCTGTTCACATGCATCTTCCAGGGGAATTTACTAAAAATGCATCTTTCCCCATTCTTCTTCATTATCTCATATTGTGATATTATTATCAATCAAATTTCTTTCTGATTTTGTATTTTTTTTAGACCATAAGTGCCTGATTCCAAAACCTTTTCACTTTCTTTTCATCAGCTTATGACTCTCCCGGTGTTTTTTAGGAAAATAATCTTTTTATCGGGCACCTTGCACTGCTTTTCTATAATATTTCCATCTCCCCCATGTACGCCCGCAGCCTCTCCACATTCCCGTCCGCAAAACAGTAACCATCCATGCCGCAGCCCTTCGCGCTGTCGATGTTATCCTGACGGTCATCGATGAAAAAGCATTCTTCCGCTTTGAGATGAAATTTTTCAAACAATCTCTCATAGATCGCCGGATTCGGCTTCGCCAGCTTCTCCTCCGCTGAGACAAGCGTGCCGTCAAAATATTCAATGCCCGGAATTTCATGCTCGAACACACGCAGGCGCACGGAACAATTCGAGCAGAGGTAGATGCCGCAGCCCTTTTCTTTCAGTTCCTTCACCAGCTCTCCCATCCCCGGCTTCGCCCAGATGTTGTACTCATGCCAGTGTTCCAGACTTTCCTTCGCCAGCCAGCGCAGATGTTCATTTGGCAGGCGTTTCTGCACCCGCTCCAGCGCCTGTGCATCCGTCAGCGTTCCCTCGTCTAAAAGCGACCACTCCTTCGAATCAAACAATTCGCGGCGCATCCACTCCACATCCTCCGGATTATCTGTGTACTCCCAGCACACCTTGACCGGATCATACTCCAGTAATACCATTCCCATATCAAATACTATATTTCGAATCATACTTCTGCCTTTCTCTATTCCCGCAAATCTGCCGCCATTCCTGCGGCAGATGGAATTTTCAGTCCAAAAAATTCTCACCTGCAAGCAATCATAATCATTTATATTTTAACATAAATTTCTCATTTTTTTATTTCCATTTTCATAAATTAATGGTACAATAATAGAAAATTTTTCAGGAGGTACCGCTTATGAAAATGATTATCGCAATCATTGGCAGTGAGGACGCCGATGATTTAGTATATGAATTAAACCAGCACTCCTTCTTTGTCACCAAGCTTTCCACGATGGGCGGCTTTCTGAAAAAGAAAAGTACAACCCTGATGCTCGGTGTCGAAGATGAACGCGTCGAGGACGCCATCTCCATCATCAAAAAAATGTCCGGTGCCCGCGAGCAGCTTGTATACACGCCGCCGACCATGGCCGGAAACTGCTGCCCGACTGTCAATATGACCGTTCCGATGAACATGAAAGTCGGCGGAGCAACCGTATTTGTAATAAATGTAGAAGAATTTCAGAAATTCTAATTTTTTGATTTATATTACAAATCCGAATCACAAAAGGGGCTTTCGCTTGCGCGTCTGCCCCTTTTTGATTCCTTTTATAGAAAAAGAAAAACTCCCGGAGAAATCATCTCTGGGAGTTCCACGCTGCACTCAGGTTCTGCAGCTAATCATGCAGAAGAAGGGACTTGAACCCTCATGATGTTGCCATCACACGGACCTGAACCGTGCGCGTCTGCCAATTCCGCCACTTCTGCGTAATTTCTAGTGCGGGCAACAGGACTTGAACCTGCACACTCTCGTACCAGAACCTAAATCTGGCGCGTCTGCCAATTCCGCCATGCCCGCTTGCTTGTCTTTCTGACTCACAAGTGAGTTTATTATAACATAGGGTAGTTCAAAATGGAAGAGTTTTTTTTATTTTTTTGAATTTTTTCGAAAGTTCTTTTAGAAAAAATGTGCGGCAAATTCATCGATACTGAAAGTCCGTGTGATCTTTCGTGTGATCCTTGTACCGAAACGTGTGTACCTATAACGGAATATTTTGTTCCGCTTGAAATCTTAAAAACACAAAAAGCCTTGAAAACAACGGAAAAACCAATGTTTTCAAGGCTTTCTCTATCATGGAGACAACGGGATTCGAACCCGCGACCTTTGCGTTGCGAACGCAACGCTCTCCCAGCTGAGCTATGTCCCCGTCCAAACTGTTATCATTATAGCACAACTGGAATGAATTGCAAGTAGAGAATAAAAAAACGGAAACCCTTGTAAATCAAAGGCTTCCGTTCTTTTCTAGCAGAGCTGCTGACGGGAATCGGACCCGTGACCTCCGCACTACCAATGCGACGCACTACCGACTGTGCTACAGCAGCATCTTTTTGTTTTCGGCTCATCTCTAAGCCTCGATTAGTTTATCATGATACAATCGTTTTGTCAACGGTTTTTTTGAATTTTTTTTATTTTTTTAAATTTCCCGTTTTTTTCATCGGATGCCTCCGTTTTCATTCGCAGACATCCGATTCTCATTTCCTATCTTTTCATATTTCTATATGATTCCAACGGGGAGGGGAATAGCGGAATCGGTTGCCCGATACCTTTCACTTCCCCTACATCATTCTCTGACGCACAATCTCATATGCCAGCACGCCAGCTGCCACCGATGCGTTCAGGGAGTCGATATCTCCCTTCATCGGGATCGATGCGATGAAATCACATTTTTCCCGCACCAGACGGCTGACACCTTCGCCCTCATTGCCAATCACCAGACCGATCGGTCCTTTTAAGTCGAGGCGGTACATGCTCTCTCCTCCCATATCGGCACAGACAAACCAGAGTCCTCTCTCTTTCAGCTCCTCGATCGTGGCTGAAATATTGGTTACCTTCGCCACCGGCGTATAATTCAGCGCTCCCGCCGAGGTCTTCGCAACCGTCGATGTCAGTCCCACTGCGCGGCGTTTCGGGATGATCACGCCATGTGCGCCTGCCAGATTGGCAGTACGGATGATCGCACCCAGATTGTGCGGATCCTCAATGCCATCCAGAATAAAGAGAAACGGCGGCTCGCCTTTCTCTTCTGCCAGCTTTAGCATATCTTCCACCTCTGCATAGCGGTATGCCGCTGCCTGTGCAATCACGCCCTGATGCTTGCCGGTCTCAGAAAGCTGGTCGAGTCTCTCCTTCGCCACATAGTGGATGATCGTATTCTGCTTTTTTGCCTCTCTCGTGATCGTCTTGACCGGTCCATCCTGGCAGCCATCCAGCACAAACAGCTTATCCACCGTCTTGCCCGAACGGAATGCCTCTAAAACGGCGTTTCTGCCTTCGATCATCGTCTCTTCAAATCTATTTTCCTGCTTATTTTCCTGTTCCATCTATCTTCCTCATCATGATTTATAACGATATTTATAGCGTTTCCGGCGGTACTTCCGCACTCTCACTGTTATTTCTCGTTCTCTGCTTCCTGTAGCGCATGCGAATCTGTGGATGTTCCCTCTGCCTCCGCCAATTCTCCCATCTGTTCCAGCCCTTTTCCCAGAAGTTCTGCCATCCTGTCAAACTGCTCGGTCAGATAGAGATAGCCCATCAGCGCCTCAAATCCGGTCGCCATCCGGTAATCCTTCATCGTCGCGTGCTTCGGCATCGTAAAAGATTTCGCATTGCGTCCGCGTCGGTATGCCGCCTTCTCCGCATCCGTCAGCTCTTCCTCCAGAAGCAGATACAAACGTGCCTGTGCGTCCGCCTTGACCAGGTTCGCCGTCTTCTTGTGCATCTTGTTGACCTGCATATTGCCGCGGTTCATGACAAGGGTTCGGATCGCCAGCTCATAGACCGCATCGCCGATATACGCCAGCGCCAGCGGGGAATACTCCCCCGCCTCAACATGTTTTAAATGCAGCGCTTCCTTAAACGCATTTAAGCCCGTTTCCATTTGACGCCCTCTCTCGTATCTTCCAGAATAATTCCCATATCGAGAAGCTGTCCACGGATCTCATCTGCCAGTGCAAAATTCTTGTCTTTTCTCGCCTGCTGGCGTTTTGCGATCAAGTCTTCTACTTCGCTGTCCAGAATCTCTTCCTTCTTCTCCGTGATAATACCGAGCACATCGCAGAGTTTGTCCATCGTCTCTTTGACATAGGAAACATATGCCTTCGTCGATGCTTCCGAAATCGTGGAGTTGCTCAGGCGTACAATCTCAAAAATAGCTGAAATCGCATCTGCGGTGTTGAAATCATCGTCCATCGCCGTCTCGAACTTCTGAACCAACTCCTCGACTGCTGCCTGATTCTGCTTCTCCTCTGCCGTCATCTCGCCCTCTTTCGCTGCTTTCAGGCAGTCTGCCTGATGCTCTGCCGCAGTGCGGATGCGCTCTAAGCTGTTTTTCGAAGCTTCCATCAAATCCGCGCTGAAATTGAGCGGGCTGCGGTACTGGGCGCTCAGCATGAAGAGACGCAGAACCTGCAAATCGTATTTCTCACTGATCTCACGCACGGTAAAGAAGTTTCCAAGAGATTTGGACATCTTGCGGTTATCAATATTTAAGAATGCGTTGTGCATCCAGTAGTTGGCAAAGGTCTTGCCGTTCGCGCACTCGCTCTGCGCGATCTCATTTTCATGGTGCGGGAAGATCAGATCCTCTCCGCCTGCATGGATATCGATGGACTCGCCAAGGTATTTCTTGGACATCTCAGAGCACTCGATATGCCAGCCTGGACGGCCCTGGCACCACGGAGACTCCCAGAACGGCTCTCCTTCTTTTTTCGGTTTCCAGAGAACGAAATCGGTCGGATCTTCCTTGCCTTCCTCGCCGGTTACCTTGATCTCACGGAAGCCGGACTGCAGATCGTCCAGATTTTTATGGGACAGTTTTCCGTACTCTTTAAAGGATTTGGTGCGGAAATAAACCGTGCCGTCAGCTGCCACATACGCATGTCCTTTTTCGATCAGCGTATTGATCATCTCGATCATACCGCCGATCTCCTGAGTTGCCTGCGGATTCTTCGTCGCCGGTTTGACGTTCATCATCTCCATATCTTTTTTGCACTCTGCGATATAGCGCTTGGAGATCGTCTCCGCATCCACGCCCTCCTCGATGGCTTTCCTGATGATCTTGTCATCCACATCAGTAAAGTTAGATACATAGTTTACTTCATATCCTTTGTACTCAAAATACCGGCGGACCGTATCAAATACGATCATCGGTCTTGCATTTCCAATATGAATAAAATTGTAAACGGTCGGTCCGCACACATACATCTTAACCTTGCCCGGTTCGATCGGCACAAACTCCTCTTTTCTGCGGGACAATGTGTTGAAAATTTTCATAACCTCATTACTCCTCTTCTATTTTAAATCTGCTTCCGGTGCTGCCTGACAGCCGCCACAGCCGCCGCAAGCCGCTGCCTGCGTCATCATTTCACTATCATAACAGTAATTCTCCACTTCCGTCAACAGGGTAATCGCCTGTGAGGAAATGCCCTCGCCGCTGCCTGTAAAACCAAGCCCTTCCTCGGTCGTCGCCTTGACACTCACACGGCTGACCGGAAGCCCCAGCGCATCTGCAATATTTTCTGCCATCTGTGGGCGGTATGCAGCCAGTTTCGGGCGCTGCGCAATGATCGTGGCATCGATATTTTCAATCACATAGCCGCGTTCCTGCAGAAGTTTCCCTACCTTTTTCAGAAGCTCGATGCTCGACGCACCCTCATATGCCGGATCCGTGTCCGGAAAATGCTGTCCGATGTCGCCCAGTGCCGCCGCCCCTAAGAGCGCATCCATCACCGCATGCACCAGCACATCCGCATCCGAATGTCCTAACAGCCCCTTCTCATACGGGATCGTCACGCCGCCTAAAATCAGTTCCCGATCCGGAACAAGTTTATGCACATCATATCCCTGTCCTATTCTCATCGTATTCCAGTTCCTTTCTTGGTCATTTTGTAACTGTCCGGACTGCCCGCAGTTACTTTATTTGATAAATTATTTTATACTTTTGAAAAATATACACTTATCCAACAATTTTTAATTTACGCTCAATACAGCGGACTTCCAGATTGCTCTGGTACTGACAGCTCTCGCCGTCCACGTGAACTGCCATCGGGCATTCCGTGTAGATCTGGACCTCCCGGCAGCTGAAGCACCGAAGCCCCCGGTTGTGGGAGCGCCGGAACAACGCCCGGAGCAGGGTTCCAAGCACCTGCCGCTTCGAGGCATGGCTGACAATGCAGACCTCCAGGTTGCCGTCGCTGCTGTCCGCCTTCGGCGCAAACCAGAATCCGCCGCCCTCGCAGGGTTGAATCTGTGCACTGATAAAATAAATATAATTAAATTCCACCCGGCGCGTTCCATCGAGCAAAATATACCCCCGGATCGGTTTCGCCTTCAAATACTGTATAAATCCCAGTATCCGGTACGACAATCGCCGCAGATGAATCCGGTTGCAGATATTTTTGATCGCCGAACGCTGCATATGCTGGCATACTTCCGCATCCAGCCCGATCCCCGCGCTGACGATAAAACGCCGATGTCGGAGCACATCATCGCCGTATGCAATCACACCATAATCGATCTGCCGGATCCGCCGCGCCTTAAAAATCCGGCGCAGTCCGCGCATCGGTCTTCTCGAAAGCCGGAGCCCGCGTGCCAGATCACTGCCTGTCCCCACCGGAATATAGCCCAGCGTCACCATGTCGCAGGAAACGATTCCGTCCACGACCTCATTCATCGTCCCGTCACCGCCCACGACCACAATCACCCGTGCCTCCTTGCAGTGGGACGTCAGCTTCCTTGCATACTCTGTCGCCTGCCCCGCATATTCTGTCAAATATGCCTGATACTCAACCCCGTCCCGCACAAGCCGCTGCTCTATTTTCTCCCATATCTTATAGCCGCGGCCACTCTGTGAAGCGGGATTAATAATGAAATAATACATTACTCCATCCTCATATTTTGCCATAACGTCCCCTGCTTTCCGAAAATACAGAAACTCCCCTGCTGGGGCGTTATATTTTATCTTTTACCCTGCCAGAATACCTGTCACAGGATACAGCGCCATTACAATTTTGCATGAGATAAGTATACCATACTTCCTTTTAAATGATAAGAAAATTTCTATAAATTATTTTCTCAAAAGTGTTGACAATCTTGAAAATTTATATTATACTTGCAAAGCAGTCGCGATTTGTGTGAGTGTCAGCGGGATCTTAGCTCAGCTGGGAGAGCATCTGCCTTACAAGCAGAGGGTCACAGGTTCGAGCCCTGTAGG
>ERZ779870.569-NODE-569-length-36871-cov-14.0278_pt1 | contig 36871 bp, 55 predicted proteins | sample MGYA00511247_ERZ779870 | MGnify/ENA primary metagenome ERZ779870 (study PRJEB29588, sample SAMEA2149068) | human gut metagenome | biome: human gut; feature: human-associated habitat; material: faeces | place: Denmark | collected 2008/2010 ...
CCTCGTCCTTAGCCGTGATTTCGACCGTGTCTAGAGTTTCGTTAAACCCTTCCTCGTTGCCGTCCTTAAAGAAACGGCGAAGCATGGTTTTAAGACTTGGTGTCATCTTTTCGTCCATAATTCGGCAGGTGCTTCCGCACCGCCCTTCTTTAACAATCGCAAGGTGGTTTCCCACAATGCCCCTGATATGCCCTTGTCCGTTTCCGTCATCGATCACCTGAGCGTCATACCCACAAGAAACCTCCTCATAGGTGCCGCCTTCGACAAGATCGATCCCGTTCTGCGCGGTCAAAAGCAAATCGGCGAGAAGTTGGTCGGATCGCTCCCCTTCTCCTCGCCGAACATTCTTTAAGACCCCTATACTTCGCCGTTGCCAGTTACTAGGGTCGACAAACTCGGAATGCCCGATAACTACGGGCTTGCCCTCAAAACTTGCGATAGTCTCGGGGTTAAACAACTCTTCTTCCGAGCGCGAAACAAAACACTTGCCAATCGCGTTAGGCTTAATTCCGCTTTGCTCGGGCGAGTACTCAAAATTTCCAGTCCGAGAAATCGCGACGTCTTTGCATAACAAAAAGCCCTCGGGGGTTTTCTCCTTCCGAGGGCTTAACTTTTCCGTTGTGTATATCTTTGAATCTTTAAATCGCATTTATTCTCCTCTGCCGTCATCAAACATCGATTCAGGGAATAGAGGCGAAGCCGTACATCTACAGTTAAAGACGGTGCCTGGGTGGGCGCGTATCGCTTTTCCGTTCTTGCCTATATCGCAGATCGGTGGCTCGTCCCACTTATGGAACGTTCCGTTTAGATGGGCGTGCATGCCACGAACGCGACCGTCTCCGCTCGTTTGCCAGATATAACCTTCACTGCCTACTGCCCTAGCTCGCGCCTCGGTAAAGTTGGCACGCGCTCGAGCGCATTCAGTTCGGGCTATCCTTCGCGCCTTGTACTCGCCTATGTCTTTCCAGTGCGTACGAATGTCTTCTACGAAGTCTTCAAATCGAACGCCCTTTCTCATCGCCTCTTGCGCCCATACGTGAACCTTCTCAGCAGCGAAACTCGGTAAGGTCTTAATAAGGCGTTCTTGCTCCTCTTGTAAGGTATCGAACACCTTGCCAGTCCCTGCCTCTCGTAACTTATCGGCGACCGCACGGTTTAATTTCTTGCCATGCTTGCGCCACTCTCTTAAGTCCGATTCCGATGCACGCGTTAGCATTCGTTTAGAAACGTCTAACGCCCAATCGGTTAGATCACCCTCGAGGACGTCCATACGAGAATAAAAAGACTTGAGGCGGTTAAAGTTTCCACCCTCTGAGGCGAGTTGCTCGATCGCATCGCGGATAACGTCCACCACGCTAAACAACTGACCTTCGTACCATCTAATCGTTCGCTGTAAGTAGCGATCTTCTTTAAATGGTTTCCGTCTTATCTTCCTCATATCGATCACCCATCATTAGGTCGGCTTTCTCTTGTTCGGCGGCCAGTGAGATTTCCTCATCGGTAATCGTGGCAAATAACCCTGTAACGTCCGATTGCGCCTTCAATTCCTTAAGCGCGGTTTCGAGGCTAATTAAGCCATCGGCGTAAGAGTCCTTGATCGCGTTAACAAGAGAGGTTGCAAGTACCGCCTTATCGGTTTGGGTAACCTGCCACAAGCTCTTAAACTCAAAGGTCAAATCGTTTGAAGGCTTATCGCCCGATACGCTTTGATAGACGATGTTAAGAAGGCGTTTTACGGCACTACCCAACATCATGGTTTGAAGCTTCTTTACCGAATCGTAGTAATTGCGAATATCGCTTTCGCCAGTCGAGTTAAGCCCCGCAGGGGATTGCCCAAACAAGCGCACAAGTGGCACGCCTAAGCCCCCTGAAATCTGCTCGCCTAACTGCAAGAGAACTTCAGGGATACCAGTAAAGGTATAAGAGAAGGTCTGGAACTCGTCCTCGGTGTCGCCTACGGTAATGCCTTCGATGTTCTGAAACTGGCGGACGATATCCATTTGGTTCAAGAACCCCTTTCGGGCTTGCTCGTTAGTCAAGATCTGGCGCAACTGCTTAACCTTGTAATAACGTAAATAAGCCTTAGCGATTAATTGCACCGAGCCTTGTGTGGCTAGGTCAAAGCCCTTGATGTTGTTATAGATCGGCTCAAGTACACTCGCGCCCCAACCTTGATAAGCTCGGCGAATGTTGTACGGAACTTTTCGACCCTCTAAGCGGATTACACGGCTATAGTGAATCTTCTTATCGATATCGAGTTCAAGATCACTATTCACAACGTTGTAATAAATCGGTTCGCCGAAATGCTCGCCCAACTCTTGGACTGGTTCGGCTAATGAGATATCCAACTGCCAACGATCGAAAACGTACAACCCACGGAACGAGCCTTGAGGGATATAAGTAAGAGGCGTAGAGAGGTCTTGCCCATCGATCATGATCACGGCAATAGCTCCACCATAGAGGCGCGACCACTTAATAGCGTCATTAAGCTTCTCGAAAACACCGTACTCCGAAATAACGCGTTCCATCGCGCCAACGATTTCGGGGGCATCGTGCTTGATCGTAATGCCTTCGCGTGTCATATCTTCGGCGATCGTGTCCACGGCAACGCCACACAACCAAGAGGACTGATAAGCCCACTCTAATTCTTGACGGTTAAGGCTCGTAAACTGAGGGCGGTAATTTGTCGCGCTAAAGGTATTGAGCTGATCGCCCCCAATGCGCAAAAGAGGATTACTCACTCCGTCCGCCAACTTTCGCATATTGCGCGCCGTAGAGTTCGCTCGCGCCTGTTGATTTCGTCTTGTCATAGGTTAGCCATCTGTTCCCAATAAATGTTTTCGGGGTTCGTTATGTAACCGTCTAGGGCGTAACGGATTGCGTCTATACAGTGATTGTGCTTGTCGACTAAGATCGGCAACACCTCGCCCGTTACCTTATCCACCTTGTACGAATAAAGTCGGAACTCGTCCGCCGTGTGCTTACATCGCGGATCGATAATGATCTCTTCAAACGACTTCAAGTAGGCGATACCATCCTCGACCGACCCCTGCCACTTCTTGGCCGCCGATATGCCGTAGCCGTGGCGATGAGCCAAATAGCTAATCGTTTCGGGGCGCGCGCTATCCGCTTTAAGCGGCCACTTTCTCGATAGCGGTACGGTATCGAATAACGCAGGGGTTTCGTCCAACTCAACGCCCGTGCCGTAGGCTTCATACTCGATATACAACTTGCGATCGATAATGAAACAACGGACTAACGCCGTTGGGTCTGTAGCAAAGCCCCAATCCGCGCCGAAGAACAATCGATTAGCCTGTGTCCACAAGTCCTCGGGGATAGGCTCGATCTTGTACTTACCCCTAAAGACCTGCGCTTGGCTTACCGTTAATGGGAAACCTTCCCACACGTGCAAGTACTTTTCGAAGTCGTGCTGCTTGTCGTACTCCATTTCCTTACGCAACACTTCAGGGAAATACGGATTTTCCGTATAGTTCACCTTCTGCACGTAAGCGTCAGGCGGTGGCGCGTCTAAGAACTTGTTCGTTGGATCGTCAACCGTTAAGGGGTTAAACGTTAACCAAAGCTCCGAAGAGGGCTTGCGGATCGTAGGAATAAGGACGTCCCACGATTTTTGAGAAACGCTAGAGGCTTCTTCGACCCAACAAATATCAATACCCTCTTTAGATCGAATGGAGTTCTCATTGCGCAATAAGCCCGAAAAAATGAACTTACTGCCTGTTCGCTCATTCACGATCTCAGCTTCTTTAAACGTGAAATGGTCGAATAGCCCTAGCTTTTCCGCCATATCCTTCAAGATCTGATAACTAGAATCTCGAATGGAATTCTGTACCTCACGGCAACATAAAATACGAACGCACCCGTAATCTGCGATTAGCAGCAGCGCACGAGCAACAGCCCAGGACTTTCCAGAACCGCGACCGCCATAGAACACTTTGTAGCGGTGAGGCTTAAAAAGCTCTGAAAACAATTCGTTCATTTTTGTTTGCCTGAAAGTCGGTTTAACTCTGCATAAATTCCTACTAGACCCTGCGGCGCCTCGCCCTTTTGGGTTATCTCGGCTTTAAGCTCGGTTTTTTCCGTCCAACCACCTTGCGTCTTTAAGAAAAAGATTTGTGCCGTAACGTTCCCTGCCTTACATTGCTCAAAAAGAAGGTTTGACACTTGGGCAATACCTTTCGCCTTCCCCCTTTTTATAGCACCCTCAAAATCCTTAGATTCTCGTCTTCGGCTCTCTAAAGTTGAAAGTGATATTCCCAGAGCTTCGGCAATCTGTTGAAACGTTAGCCCGCGCGAGGCGAGGGTTTCTACCCTACGCAAATCTATTTGTATTTTTTGTCTAGGCATTCTTCGCTCCAGAAATCAATTACTCGGCGTCTTCGCCTTCTGGCAAAAGATATCTTTCTGGGATATCTACCTCAATTTCTCCACACCACTCTGCGGCCTTCTTTGGGTCGCCCTTTACAAACACGAGGACGTTCTGGTGTGTTTTGCACAGTTTTCTAGACCCGATAAACGGCTTCGAGCAACGAATTGCGGCCGTGGCAACTGCGTTAGCAAGTATCGCCTCGTTGTAATACTTAAGCCCTGAAGATCTAAACGCCTCAATGGTGTCCGCAACAAAGTTGTAATATCCGCCGTCCTTACTTCGGACTTCTCCAACAACAAAAACGGCAAAGCGATCTTCTTTTAGAAGTGAACACGCCTTCTTGATAATGTCGAAATAGGCTTCCTTGAACTCTGAGTATTCGAGCGTGGATAAGTCTTTGGGGTCGTCGCTATAGACCTCAAGATCAGCATACGGTGGGCAAGAAAAGACCAAGTCGGCGGATACGTCTTTGCACGTTTCATTAATAAAACGGCTGTCTCCGCATATGTATGCAGGCGGATAATCATCGTCTGAACATATTTCGGACACTTGCTTTTTGTTTTCTTCGACTTGCTCTTTTCGGAGTTCGCAACCGATATACTGTCGGTTTAACTTAGAGGCAATAACTCCTCTAACGCTTCCACCTGCAAATGGGTCTAAAACCGTAGCCCCCTCGTGGGTAAACCAACGGTAGACGAGTTCACACAAAACGGGGTCAAAAATACTTGTTGTGGATAGAGAACCATACTGATCAAACTTAGTTAGGTTGTCTGAAAACGTTAGATTTTCGCTTCGCCCTAGTTCGCTTTTAATGCCGTAGGTATTAAGCCAAAACCGCTTTCGTTCCACCCAATCGCCAGTTCTAGAATTTAGAATTGAAAACGGGGGGAATAAAAATTTATCGCTTAATGCTCCGTTGGTTTTTGGTTGTCCGTAGTCCCCACCCTCATCATCAGGTTCTTCTCCGTTAAAAATTTCGTCTAGCTCGATTTCAGGAAAACCGATAGTTCCTAGGTCGAAATCCATTTCCTGTAGGCTTTCCAATTCCGCTTTGAGCATTTCTTCATCCCAACCAGAATTTAATGCCAGTTTGTTGTCGGCTAAGACTAAGGCTTGTTGCTGCGCTTTAGTAAGCCCCGTTAAAACAATGGATGGAATTTCGGCAATCCCTAACTTTCGGGCCGCCATAATTCTGCCGTGCCCTGCTATTACATTATTTTTTTCGTCTACGAGAATAGGGTTAGTCCAACCGAACTCGCGAATTGAACCTGCTAACTGGGCAATTTGTTCATCGCTATGCGTTCTTGCGTTTCTTACGTAGGGGATAAGGTCTTCTACGTTTTTATAGGTAACTTCGATTTTTTTGGTCATTTTTGCTGCCTGAGGTATACGGGGTCGCCCTCCATGTTGTTCGCTCCTTCCTTGCTCATCAAGGAAGCACACCCCAGCACAGACAGACAACAATGGAGAGCAACCCACAACAAAAAAGCCCGCTGATAAAATCAACGGGCTAAAAAAATTGAGGCAACATATATTTCCTGCCTATAAACAAAGTTTTCTTTTGCGTGGCCGCCGAGCCTAGACTTCAAACTTTGGCTATAGATTGATATATGATGCCTCGTACCATTACTTTCTCAATTGTTTCAGGCATGACAAACGCGCCATACGGCGCAATCATTTGTCATAAGGTCTGCTCTTATGAGAGGTAGCAATTGATACTCTCAAAACTACACACCTTTTTTGGATTTGTCAAATTTCGCCAAAAAATAATTCTTGACCCTCCAAAATACGGCTTAAGCGTTCCTTGGTGATTTTGATCGATTCGCGTCCTTGTCTTGTGGATAACCCGCACTGACGGCACGCCGAAGGGAAACTTACCCACCACGTGATATAGACCATCTGCAAAAGCTTAATCGCTTTCTTATCGTCAACGCGGACTGAGGGTAAGGCGCATATTGCCTTGTCTATCCTCATCGCTTCGGCTTCGTCAATTTGGGTTCTTATCGCCGTAGGTGCCGCCCGATCATCTTCGCTGCTTGATCCTTTTCCGCCGTAAAGCTTTAAGCGGTTAAGCACGATCTGAATGTCAGAAACGCCTTTACGCGTCCTATGGTCATCGTATGCCCACCGCCCCCAATTCCCTAGAAGCCGTTCGATTTCGTCCATCGGATTAATCCCACTTCGTTAAAAAGCACTCCTCGCCAAAGCGATCTGCGCCGTTGTAATAATCTGGAGCGTTGGTGAGTTGCCACATCTGAACGTACGCTAAAGAGACCGAAACCCAATAAAGAGGCAAATAAATGCGTGTAGCAGTGTATCGATACCCGAAGGCAATGACGTCAACGCTAAACGTTCCGCTCTCTTTTCTGCGCGCCTTCTGGTGGCGGTCAGCGCGCTTCTCGTATCGAAAACGAGCGTTCGGCTTTAAGGCAAAAAGGCAATGCTTACCCTCTTGCGGATAATTGCCCCCAAAGCCGTTCTCAGTGTGTTGCCATTTTTCATGGGTCGCATTAGACCCCTCGATTTCCTTGCTTTCCATCTGTTTAAGCTCCCTTCTTAATCAACTGTTTCAACCGTAACCACAACTCTAGGCGTTTCGCCGTAAAGCTTATTTGCCCGAATGTCGCACACCAAAGAATCATCGGTAAATAACGCCTTGTTCATGCCGTCCATCACCGATTTAACGAGGTTATCCAAATCGGGTTTTTTGCTATGCGCGACACCTACCGCCTCTCGTTTTTTCTTGCTACTCCATGACTGTGGGATAGGCATGTAGACCGTAATAAAGACCTTCACTGGCGAAGAAATAAGTCCTGGACTTTGTGTTTCGCTCAAGGCTTTTTCCGCTTGCCTATGAACGAGTTTTTCGTAGTCCGTTGTTTTCTTCGGCGTGTACACACTCCCAAACCGAGTAAACCTAGGACGCCCTTTAGGTACTACCGCGCCCAAAACCTCAAAAGATAAGATCACGCTTAGCCTCTCTTTTTTGGTTTCCACTCGTCATAAGGTCTGACTTTCGGGTTCGAGTACATAAGCGCAAAAAGGCGATTTCCACCCTCTTTTCTCCCTGCGTAATATTCCCGTTGTTCCTCTTCGCTATACGAGGCGATAAGGTCGTTTTGCTCGATGGTGATCACGCAAGTTTCGCGGCCGTCCGTGTAGCCCTCGACCCAACGCTTGGACTTATTAGAAATCGCGATATCGTCCTTCTCGTCCCACGGATAAATAAAATCTTTCAATGCATCACCTCAGAAAAAAGCCGCAATAACGCAAACCGCAATAACAAACCAGTGAACTATGTCGTCCGCGTCCTTGTCGCGATAGCTTGCTAATAGCAACGTGCCAGCGATTACGGCAATACCAACGCATAGTGCCGTTCGTAATCCGTCCAATTTTCACTCCTCAAAAATTAAGCCCTATAGAGGGGGCGACAAAAGCAACAAAACCCCCTCTCTAGGTCTCGTTAAAAAATCGCCTGTAGCATGGTTTAAAACACCACAGTCGCGTCCGTTATCGTTCCTTGATAAATCAGTCGAGCCTGTGTCTTAAGTCGTCTATACGAGCTTTAGCCCTCTCAACGTCTTCGAAGACTGCGGATACGTTGCTTTTCCTGTTCTCCCTCATAAATGCGCTTTTTGAGTTCATCAATAGCGGTTAGGGATACTACGCTCGATGTCTTCGCGTTCTTCTTCATCTAAATACTCCACAAGTTCCGAAAGTAAGAATTCAGCGTCCCCCAAGAAGTTGAGGCTTTTCACCTTTTCCTCGTCCGTGAGGGTAAGCCCTGTATTCGTCTTTTCCGATTTGATTTCCTTGATCGCCTCTTGAACATCGTCATAGGCAGCCGCCACGTCATCGGCGTTCGGGTTATCTCCGCAGCGAATATCCTTGATCACGCATTCGCCGTACTCGGTTTTTTCGACCAAGAAGACGAGGCGTTTTTGATTGTCGGCGACCAAGGACTTAAACGCCCAAAAGTTATTAATCCGATCATCGTATTTATCCATCACAAGCCTCCCTGGTCTAAACAAAGAGTTCATCTAACGGGATAGCGTCCGCGCGCTTGGTGCCTCGGTAATCGCCCCACGTGAACGATAGAGGATAGAAAAGGGTTTGTGCGCGACTTTCCAAAGCACCGCCGAAGTACTCAGAAAGCCCCTTAATCCCTAAGTTTGTGATTAAAATAGTGGGGTAACCTTTTCTAGCCCGTTCGTCTAAAAGCTCGAGCAATTGGTTACGCTCAAAGTCGCTACCTGTCGTTCTGCCGATTTCATCAACCAAGAGTAATGGGCAGTTCGATAGGTGCGCATTCAACGCGTTAGGGTCAAGGTTCGCTGCTGGACGGTAGAGGTTGAACAACGTCAACGCAGTAACGCAAAACGGCTCGAAGCCCTGCGTCTTCACCTCATTCACGATCGCGCTAGCAAGGTGCGATTTCCCTGTGCCGTACTTACCGCACATGAGAAGCCCAAGCTTTCGCTCTTCGGGCTTTTTTTCGATCATGCGCCGCTTAAAGGTGGTGGCGAATCGTTGGGCGACAAAAAGGGCTTTTGCCTGTTCCTTGGTGCCGCCGACCGTGTAGTTGGCGAAGGTCTTACCCTCTTCGTATGGGCTAGGCAACGGACGGTTTAAGAAATCGATTAAACGCTTAGAGTTGGCATGAAAACGAACCATTGCGGCCAGTTCGACTTCCTTTTTTGCCTTTTCCTTTTCTTCGCGGATCTTTGCGCATTCAGGGCATTCAGCCGTAGAAACGTCCGAACCGTTCTTAACCCAAACCTTTTGTTCGCCGTGCTGAGGGCAAACGAGGGTTTCGATATGTTGGGTTGCCAGTCGTTCTTTACGCTCCGCGATCTGACCTTTGATAATGTTGACCTGAATTGCACGTAGAGTAGGCAAGGTCGTAAAAAATCCGTCAACTTCAATGCCTAAAGCGTGCGCCTCTTCAACTAACTCTTCCAAATTCTGAGAAGTCATAGCTATCGTTCTCGCAGTCTGGTCCGTATTGGTTGCTGTGGTGATTGCTGCTGTTGTCATACTTTCCCTCCAGGGTTTTCAAAAAGTTCGCGGCTTTGATAAGCCAGTCAAAATCAGCTCTCCAGTCCGTCTTTCTTCCCGTCAAGAAGTCCGAACGCTTCACACGCTCAAAGAACGCTTTGAAGTGGGCAATGCCCGCGTCCTGAGTGGTGATGCCTAAGCGTGTGGTCTCTTCGATCCATCGCGCTCTAAGGGCTTTCTTGCGTCCATCGCTCATGCGGGTGATGGCGGGTAGTTCGGGTAAGCTCTCGTTAAAGAGTCCCTTAATCCGTTCGTAAGGACAGGGCAACCTGTCGGTCGAGTCAGAATTAAACTCGGAGGAGGGCTTATTTTCTTTAGATATTTCTTTATCTATATCTTTAATCTTTAATCTTTTATCTTTTAGGGTTTTTTTGGCTTTGGTTTGGGTTTCTGGAAAAAACCCACTGGTTTTTTCTGGGTTTCCATAATTAACCGAATCGGTTTTCTTTGGGCGACCGCCTTTTGAGCCGTTAGCCTTATTTTTCAAGGCTTTCGCGTGGTATTTCTCGATTTGGTCGTCCAGAATAGGTAAACGCCACGTTTCACCGTCCTTAATGAAGACCGCGTTAAGCACCGAAAAAACGCGTTTTTGGGTTTCTTCTGGGAAAGCGAAAATAACCCACTGGGTTTCGATGGGTTTTTCGCTGTGCATATAACGGCTAACCAATCTGTAGAAAATCCCTTCTGAGACTAGGTCTGCGCCGTGCATTAACGAATTAAAATCGCCAATGCTAACCATGTAATAATTCATTTAAGCCCCTCTGCAAAAAGAAGGATTCGGCTTAATTCGGACGATCTTTAAGGCTCGATCTGACAAGAAATAAGCCCCGTTTTCTTCAACGAAGAATTGATCTAAGAGGTAATTAAGCGATTCGCCTTCTTCCTTAGTTAAGCGTTCGCGGATCATTTGAACCTTGGCCGCACTAAGCGCAACCTCGAAGTAAACGACTTGATCTATAAGGTCTTTAAGCATTCCGCGTTCTGCAAGGGTAAGCAGCTGTGTTTTAATTACCCAATCGTTTATTGAAAATTTGTAGGTTTCCATAACCCGCTCCTTTTAAAGTTAAAATCCACCAAAACCCACTGGGTTTTTCTTGGTTTTTAAATTTTCAGGCGATGTTGTTCGCCGTTGCGTTGCCGTCTTGTTGCCGTCTTGCGTCCGTTGATTCCTAGCTACGTTATCTACTAGCCTAGATACGTGAGTTAGTTCTTCTACGTATCGATCCAGTGCCACTAGAACAACGGCTTGTCTATCAACCCCTCGGGCGATAGATTCAGCGTCAAGAATGGCGACTAGTTCTTTAGGGGCTTTAATTCGTATTTCTACGTCCCCTTTTCGCAATCCTGGGCGGAGGTACATTTCAAGTCTCTTTAAGTGGTGGGAATTCTTTCCACACCTTCAACTTAGGAAAGCGAAACCGAAGATCGTTCTCGCGTGTTTTTCCTATTCCGTTCTTTAACCACCCTGAAATAGATGGCTGTTTCACGCCGACCACTCTTGCCGTTTCTGCCTGAGTTCCGACTTCGTCGACTAGGGCGCGTGCGATCTGTATTGATCGGGCTGTCATAGAGATACCTTTAGAAAGTAGTTAAGGGTATAGGATAAACTATAGCATAGTTCGCGCAAATTATCACCACGTCTAAGTGATTTTTTTATAGGATTTCCTATTATGAAAACACTATCTGAACGAATTTCTTGGCTTATGGCAACGTACCAATTAAGCCAGTCCGAGTTGGCGAGAGTTGCTAAAGTCAAGCAGCCTTCAGTGAATGCGTGGATTTCTGGAAAGACCAAAACACTAAACACCGAAGCGGCTTTTGCGATTTGCGCCAAGTACCCTGTTATGCTCACGTGGTTACTAAACGGCGAGGGCGAACCTATTGTCTCTGGCAAAAAGGTTATTGAAGCCGATGTGGATCGAGGGGAAATAGACGATTCCGACCTATCCGAGGAGTTTGTGATTATTAAAGCCTCTAACGTTCGTTGTAGTGCAGGTAACGGTTATGCGCCGAACTACTATGATTCAGAAACAAAACAAGGACGTGTATATAAGCGGTCTTGGTTACAAAAGAACCACTTGAATCCTAAAAACTTGATGATCTTCCCTGTTCATGGTGATTCAATGGAGCCGCTTCTTTTTGATGATGATTCTATTACGGTAGATACTTCTCAAAAGGACGTGATTAATGGCCGCGTTTATGCGTTCGTGTTTAACGGTGAGTATCGAGTAAAGCGATTGCGAAAACTCATCGATGGGGGCTTATTAGTGATCTCAGATAACCCATCATGGGGCGATGAGAAGATTGAAGCACAGTACACTGAAAACGTTTTTATCATCGGTCGCGTTGTCGATAAGTCTGGATCTGGAGGACTGTAATAGGAAAACCCCTAGAAGGTTTTGAAACCCTAAAAATAGGCACAACTCAGTTTTCAGGCTCTGTCTTTTAGTAAGACCAATAAAACAAAGGCTCATCTATACGATGGGTCTTTTTTTACACTTTTTTATAGTCTAGCCTATACTTTTCCCCACTTATGTGCTATAGTTTGTCTTATAGAAATTCAACTTGATTAGGAAACACCCCATCATGAGCTACTAACCCTTCTCCGCGTCGCTCTCAGTTCGCTGAGGGCGAAGACCTGAATAGATACGAGCATACCAGCTTAACGATTTCGGGTAGACCACTAAGACCTACACACGGCAGTGTAGCGAGTGCGAGTGAGGCTCTACGACCTGAGGGAGCTAATCCTAGGAAGTCTTTATAAGACCGTGCTAAGGGTTGAATGGGTGCGATAACGGCACAAAAAACCATTCAATAGTCTGATGTCTAGGGTGAAAGGGTCAATTTAAGCCCTTGGGTAACGCTGAGGGCTTATGTGGATTCTTTCATTAACCAAAAGGAGTTTTGCAATGGAAGTATTAAACAGGGTAGAAATGGCTCTTAATGATATTCGCAGTTTAGCGAATGTTATAGAGCAAACTGGCGACGACCTAGAGTCAATGATAGACGCCCTTGACAGCATTAAGCGATCTATGGACGGCGATGTTGAAGATGAAAAATTATCCTCCGCATTAGATAGTCTCCGCACGAAGGTTAGCAGCGCAGTTTTAGAACTTAACGACCTAGAGTTAAACCTTACTTCGCATATCACCAAGGTTGAAAACGCTATGGGTGGCGAATACGAGGCTAACGGCGAAATCGTTATCAAGGTTTTACTGCCTGGGTACAAAAATGAATAAGCCGTTTCCCAACTTAGACTTCGTGAGGCTTGTCATGAAGGATTTAAGAAAAACGAAGTATCGCTTTCTAATCATTACCGCGTTCCTTAAGGTAGCTAGAGATCAGCTAGAGGCGCACGGCGATGAATATAAAGATAATGAGGCGTTTATGTACCTGATCAATAACCTTCGAGATTCTGACTGGAACACGGCAGAGATTCTTGAAAAAATGGGAACCCTTGACGAAAAATTGCTCTTCGTTATGGAAAACGTAGATTTCGTTGTTAACTCATCAAATTAGGTTAGAGCCCTGCCTAGTGCGGGGCTTTTCTTTTAGGAGGATCAAAAATGATTGATTTCCTCTACACCCTATTTGCTGGAAGACATCTTCCAGACGAAACAAAGCGCGAGCAACTGACCTTCCTTGTCGGTATCGCGCTTTTCTTTTTGCTAGTCCTAACGCTCTGCTACCTCAAAGCTAATTACGGCGTTGAGTTAGCTCATTGGATCGAGGCGAACTATCCCTCCCCCCTTCATTAAAAAGGTCGCAAAAATGAAATTTTTCTCATCTACTCGAATTAACGCGAACGATGACCGCGTTAAGTGGTTATCGATCCGTAAGCACGGTTTAGGCGGTTCTGACATTGCCGCCGTCCTCGGACTTAGCAAGTTTAAGTCGCCCGTTGATGTATGGGCGGATAAGACTACCGATGACGTGCCGACCGATGATGTTCCAAGTGAGGCTGCTTACTGGGGGATCGTCCAAGAGGATATCGTGGCTAAAGAGTTCCAACGCCGTACGGGCTTAAAAGTCCAACGCGTGAATTACCTTCTGCGCAGTGGCGATGACGGTTGGCAAATCGCCAATATCGACCGTGCGATCATTAACCCTGCGATCTCTGGCACGGTTCGAGTTGTGGGCGAAGGTCAAGCTAAAGCCCTCGGACGTTGCCTAACGACTAACTGGGGTCTCGAATGCAAGACCGCCAACGCGTATTACGCGGATCAATGGGGGGCTTCTCAGTTGGACGAAATCAAGGCAGGTAAGATCACGAGCGAACACAAGATCCCGATCTATTACGAAACCCAAGTGCAGTGGTACATGGCTGTAACGGGGCTTGAGGCTTTCGCGGTCGCGGTATTGATCGGCGGTAACGACTTCCGTGTTTACTGGGTCGAGCGCGATGACGAACTTATTGAAGGGCTTACCGCAAGGTGCCACGCCTTCTGGGTCGACCACGTGTTGGCTAAGGTGCCGCCCGAAGTAACGGTCGCCGAAGACGTTAAGAAGCTATTCCCGAACGATAACGGCGATATGCGAGAGGCTACGAACGATGAGTCCGCGTACATCAATCAGATTGCGGTACTCAATCAGCAGATCAAAGAGTTAGAGGGCAAGAAGGGCGAATATCAAGATTTGCTCATTACATCGATCAAGGACGCCCAAGGCTTAACGGTTAACGGCGAAAAGGTTTGTACGTACAAGACGCAAGAAAGCACACGCTTCTCTTCAACGGACTTTAAGAAAGCCTACCCAGATATGTACAAGCAGTTCTCCAAAACCTCAACAACGCGCGTTTTGCGCATTTCCTAATTACCTCAAATAAAGGAGTTTCTACTATGGCTAATACCAGTCAAGACTTAAAGAACGCCCTCTCAGTTGGTGGCGGTTCTCGAGTTGGCGCAGTTGCCCACGTTAGCGAAAAGAAGACGCTCGAAGATCTTCTTAAGGGGTCGCAATTTCAAGCTCAAATGGCGATGGCTATGCCGAAGACGCTCACGCCCGACCGCTTAACCCGAGTTGTTCTTAGTGAGTGCATTAAGAACCCCGAGCTTTATAAGTGTTCGAAGCCGAGTTTCTTCGGTGCAGTACTTAACGCCGCCTCGTTGGGATTAGAGCCTGGGGGGTCGTTGGGGCATTGCCACCTTGTCCCGTACAAAAGCAAGGGTCAAACACTTTGCCAGTTAATCATCGGTTACCGTGGCATGATCGCCTTGGCTAGACGTTCGGGTGAGATCATCAGCCTTCAAGCTTACGCCGTCCATCAGAAAGATCACTTCGACTGGGGCTTGGGCTTAAACCCGTACATCGAGCATAAGCCGACCAAAGAAACCGATACGGGGCCGCTCGTTTACGTTTACGCCGTGGCTAAGTTAAAGGGTGGCGGTGTGCAGTTCGAAGTGTTATCCGCAACCGAAATTAACCGAATTCGCCTTCAGTCGAAAGGTGGGGATTCTAAATTCAGTCCTTGGGTTACGCACTTCGAAGAAATGGCGAAGAAAAGCGCAGTACGCCGATTATTTAAGTACCTGCCTGTGAGCATTGAAGTAGCTCGTGCCATCGAGTCCGAAGAGAAGACCGAGCGCGACGAGCCTACAACCCCTCACGATGTGGCTACGGCGGTTTTCGCCGACACGGGGCGCGATATTGAGGATATTAACCCCGTACCTGCTGGGCAGATCACGCACGAAGATCAAGCAACGCCTAACGCGGAAACGGTAGACGATACCGCCGAGCCTGAACCACCTCACACGTGGTCGGCTGACGATCCGTATATGCCAGATCCTGAGATTGCTTAACTATCACGGCGGCCTTGGTGCCGCCTTTCTTTTTTAGGGTACAAAATGGAAATGATAGATGAACGGGTCTATACGATCTTCGAGCAAGTTATGCCTTCGGAGTATTTCGATGGTCAGTATTAAAAATCCCTACAAGCAGATCAATAGCACGCACGACTGGGACGGGGTATCTCACACATACCCCGATCCCGACGAAGGGCGATTGCCTCCCGAGCTTAAGAAGGTCAAGCCCTCTTTCTGGCGCCGTCTTCTGGCTCGAATCAAAACCTTATTTTTTATTGGAGACTCACAATGAACAGTGATTCTATGACTTTCGGTGCTGCGCTCTTGGCAGCACGAGAAAAAAGCAAACTGACCAAGACCACTATTGCTAAGTTAGCCAAATTTAGTGGTGCTACTTTATCTCGACTTGAATCTGGAAAAACGACTATCCCTTTAGAAACTCTGGAGAGTATCACTTACGTCTATAACTCCCTAGGGATCGATACCAGCAACTTTGAACGATTAGCCCATGAGCATAACGTCCGACTGACCAGAGAGCGAAAAATGCGCGCTGAGGATAAGTCGACTGTGACCACGGATAAGCTCCCAGAGACTCTCTTTGAGAACCCTACTGTGGCTGAAGAAACTGAGTATCCACCATTATATAACGTTAACCTTGAGGCTATTAAGCTAGAGATTATTAAGCGCATTATTGATATGCCTCTAGGGGAAGTGGAGCTACGAGACATTAACAAAGTCTTGAATATCGTTGAGTCTTAATTTGCATAAATAAGTGGTTGGGAAGCCCGTCCTGAGAAAGCTATTTACCAACCACTAATCTAACAACTTCCAACCACTTATTTTACATACCCAAAAGATTAATACCTCACCTACCTGCCATGGTAGTAATTTTGCCCCTTCGGTCACGTCGACTGAGGGGGCTTCTTTTTTTATAGGAATTTCAAAAATGGCTTCTATGCTGAAAGCTACATTGATCGGTTTCCTCGCAGGAAACCCAGAGAAAATCGAATACAACGATGGGACTTCTGCTTGTTCATTTACCGTTGCTGTCAATAAAAAAGAACGCAACAAGGACGGCGAATGGATCGATAACGTGGTCTGGGTGAATGTCAAGGCATGGGGGAAAAACGCTGAAAACTTAATGAATCTCGCGACCAAAGGTACGCAAATTTACATTGAAGGCACGCCATACGCTTCAGCTTACATGAGTAAAAAATCAGCTGGTGTTGCGGTAGCACAGTTTAACGTCAACCTCAGCAACTTTACTTTGCTTGGTAGTCGTCCTAAAGATGACTCAAGCAACGTCACTTCACAGAAACGTACCACCGATGCTTCTAAAGGTGTGGCGACGATGGACGAAGATGTTCCGTTCTAACAACATAAAGTCCAGAGAGGGTTATGAATGCCTGTATCTAAAAAACGCCGAAACAAGCCCTATAAGCCGAAAGGGGTCGCCGACCTAACTTTCCAGGCTCGGGCAACGGCGCAACTTAAGCAAAGTATGTTGTTGCTCGAAACAGTTTCTTTAATGAAGCTCAAGTTTGGCAAGTTGGATAAAGAAGAGATCATCGCAATTCACAACCTCTTCAACGCGTGCCAGTTCATGTTCGCTAGACGTAGGGCTTTAGATGAGTACAAGGGCTGGCCGCTTAACGATTACTACGAGCAAGTTCAAAAGGCTAATCAAGCGGTTCAAAACGCTTATGTAGCGAAGGAATCGGGCGCAACGACCGCCTATGTCTTTAGAGGGGGTGATATCGATCTCGTTCTCGATAGCGTTCAGGCTTGTTGCGACTTCTTAAAGATTGAGGTCGAAAAAGCCCCGATGTTGCTGACCTACGATTACTTCGGGGGCATGCTTATCCGCTTGGGGTACGACAAGACGATAACGAAGTGCAACCAATACGAACGTTATTTAAGTCAAGACGTCATCGACAAGGTGTTTGAGAAAGCTAAACAGGTTTGCCGTATGCCGACTAAGCAACGACAAGCGTTTATGCGCAAATGGGGAATAGTTGAGATTAACTAATGAGGGAAAGGTAGAAAGACGATGTATCAAAGCCTACAAAACTATGGGAAATCGACCAAGAAGAAGGTCGAAATCAACATTGAAAAAATGTTTAGCACGCGCTTAGATCGCCTTAACGAGGATTTAGGCACGGCAATTTACCACGCGAATAAGGCACGTAAATCGATCGATAAGATTAACGCCTTGCGAAAAAACGGACGTAACGCCGAAGCCTCACTCATTGAAAGCGAAGTTAAAAAGAGTTTGGCTGCGCTTCTCCGTGCAGTCGACAAATTGCCTAACGATGTGGTCGAGGCGACCAAGCGTTTCGAGAGTAATGGATTCAATTAATGGAGGGTTCTATGGCTAAAGTCGATATGCGAGGCGTTCGCCAACGGCTTATTGGCGAGGGTATCCATAAAGAGGATGTGGGCGAGTGGCTAGAACGTGAGGAAATCATCAAGTATCTCAACACATCTAATTCGGCATTCTATCGGCGAATACAAAAGGGCATCTTGCCACGTGCCACATGGTATAAAAGCCGTAAGTGTTGGAACACCGTACAGTGTGATCGCGCATTTGCTGAGTACTCGGCTAATCAAGCGAAACAACGAGCGATTAAAGATCGCCGAATTCTTACTTAATACACGACCACAAAATTGGGGGCTTGATGCCCCCTTTTTTTATGCCTAAAATTTTTAGCTTGGCTTGATCTCACCAAACAACGCATCAGCCCATTCTTGCATCAGTACGCGTCTTTGCTCGAGCAGATCTGAACGTTGATAGGCTTGCTCGACCTCGTTACCTGTGGCGTGCATTAAGGCTTTTTCGGCAAGTATGCGGTCTTTACCGTTCTCAGCGCACCAATCCCTGAAGGTCGATCTAAAACCGTGCATGGTGCCGCGCCCGTTCATCGCCTTTCGAATAACAACGCGAGGGGTATCACGACAAATGCGCCGTCCGTTAATCGCGAAAATAGGCATATCTTCACGAGGCTCGCCGTTTAGTAACATGGTCAATAAGACAATCGCTTGTCGCGACAATGGCACACGGTGAGGATACTTCTTGCCGTCCTTACGGCGTTCTGGCGGACAAGTCCAAACCGCATTATCAAAGTCGATCTCGCCCCACTTAGCGAACAAGAACTCCCCGACACGCGCTGCCGTAAGTATCCCGAACATCACGCATATAGCCGATACCGATAGCTTATCTTTCTTCGTCCACTTATCAATAAGGGTTCTTGCTTCGTCAAAAGTTAAGGCCACATGGTGCTTGACGTTCTTAATCTTGCTCGGTGGCGGTAAGAAGAAATCAAGGTTACCGCGCCACGTGCAAGGGTTCGAAGCCGTTCTATGGTTCTTTACTATGGCGTAATTAAAGACGGATTCTAACCGCCCTCTTACACGGCTAGCCGTTTCGTTCTTAGTAAACCAAATAGGCTTTAGAACATCTATGATGTGGTCGCGTGTAACGTCCTCGACCTTCATCGATCCGATCACTGGAACGGCATAAGTATTTAGGGTATTGATCCACTGTTCTTTGTGCTTGGCGTTGCGCCCTTGTTTGGTCTCCAGGATGACGGGTACGGCTTCTTTAATCAGATCGGAGACCGTAAATTTTTGTGCTTCTAACGCGGCCTGTTTTGCTCGTTCGGCTTCTTCGAGTTCTTTAATCCTATCCTTTGGGTCTATCCCCTGCTTAAGGACGGCTCGATAACTAGAGGCTATTTCTTTCGCTAACGCCATAGAGATATCGGGGTAGCAACCGATCCATATCTCCTTAGCCTTTTTATTAAACGTGTAATAGAAGATCCAAGCAGGGTTAAAGTTACCTGCTCGAACTTTTAGACGAAGATTAGGGGCGATCGAGTGTTTGCCAACGGGCAACGTAGGAATAGATTTTTGCGAGGTGATTTTCATTTTGCGCGAACACCCTATACCTGAGACCCCAACTGAGACCCCAACTGAGACGGGGAAAAGCGGGGGAAATCGGGGAAAAGTGGGAAAGTGGTACAGAAAATGATACCTCACAATGGGCTTAAAGGAGTCGAAAATATGCGGTTTTCGGGGATAAGTGAGAAAAAGTGATAAGAATACGAGGGAATAAACTGGCGGAAGGAGAGGGAGACAGTGTTTACTGTGGCACAGTCAAAGAGAAGAGATTGGATTTCTGAGACCCCAACAGAGACCCCAACGAAGAAAAAGCTAAACCCTCTTCTCAATTTCGATAAAGAGGGCTTATAAAAAAGCGAAGCTTATTAGACAACGAGCCCAATATTTTTCTATTTTAATTTCTCTTCACTATTTCCTCAAGGGCTTTTGTGACCGCCACCTTCTCCTCTTCAGTGACCACAAGCTTATCTAGTTTATCTAGTATCATCTCCACTGCTCTGACCTTCAATGTCGCTGTGTAGGCACAGTAGGCAAGGTAGCCCAGCCCTAGCGCAATTGGGGCTAGCCCCAAAAGTAACAAAGTTATTGCCATTTCTCTATCCTTATCAATGAGTCGTGTTCTGCTCCATGCTTGAGTAGAAGTCTTTCACCCTCTGTAACCAGTCCTGCACCTTCAGTGAGTAGTTGTGAGCATCGGGCAAGTGCTTCTCGGTCAGCGCTTGCGGGACTGGCTTTGATTCGGGCTTGTAGTTTGGCGTTTGCGTTGCGCAACCGTTCAACGTCAGCGCCACGAGCGCGAGCAAGATCATTTGACTGGTTAAGCTCGTTACGCAATAGGTTAGTCGCTTCAATAAGCCTTTCATTATGTTCTTTCCTTTCGGCTTCTTGTGCCTGTAAAACGGCGATTTCTTTAGCCTTAATCTCTCGATCGTAACGCTCCGAGGTTATGGCGTCTCCTGCCGTATACCCTGCGATGAAAATAACGATTACGACCACCGCGCCGATAATGTATGTCCTAGGATTAAACGTTGTGATCACGGTTTTGTTCCTGTATAATTAACTACGGATCATCAAAGGTTCTCTTTATAAAAGACGCCCGATAGTGTGCATTTACTCCTTTTGACACTTTCGGGCGTTTTGCTTTTCTAGCCTTCTTCGGTATCGAAATATTCCCTCTCTTTTTTCCTACGGTTCATCAGCCCCTTAGACGGTTGCCCTTTAACGTAAATCCACTTGGCGAACTCTTCGCTAGCGTGTGAATAACTTCCGCTATTGAGTAGACGTAATAGGGTTGATTTCTTGAGGTTACCAACCCCCACGTTATAAGCAAAAGACAAAAGCGCGATAAACTGCCCTTCGGTAACACCCACATTAATAAGTGGCGCAACATCGTGCTTTAAGCGGACTAGGTCGCCCCATAGAAGCTTCTCGGCTTCGTCCTCGCTGATCGTCATGCCTTCTTTAACGCCTTTTGTGTGTCCGTAGCCTATCGTTAGAACACCTGCTTGACATTTATAAGCCTTAGATCTAAAGCCCTCGAAGTCAGCGATTAACTGCTTGGCTAGCTCCAACGAATCACTACCCCATTGCGTAAATGGTTTGCCTTTTTCGATCACTGCTGCTTGCCCTCGTCATCTAGTTCGCTGAGGGTCTTCTTATCAATGCCAAGGCGTTTTAAGAATAAGTACTTGATGACTTGCATGGCAAGCGTGCCGAACCAACCTGCGGCACCACATAACGCGCCCGATAAATTCACTGGTGCGCCAAAAAACTGTGTTATCTGATAGGTAATCACACCTGCCATCGCGCTAATCGCTAGCTGTAAGAGAAATTCCGCAACTCTGAACATTTTCCCCTTCCTCACTCCGTCTAGATAGGATAGCCCCCCACCAATTGCGGCAAATAAACCGCAAATGAAGATATTGAGGATCTCATCGATCTGCTCTGGTTTCAACATCTTTTCTAACCTTAATCCAATAAAAAAGCCCCTCATTGGTAGAGGGGCTAGCGTCATTAATTACTTGCCTTCGCCGTTATCGTTGTTTTGCTGTTCTTCGCGTTCTTTCCGAGCCTTTTCTTCAGCTTCACGTGCGGCCTTAAGCTTTAACTGCAACTTACGGCGAAAACACTTCTTATTTGTGCAAATGCCTTCTTCATCCTGAGCCGAACGGCAAGTTGGGCAATGGTTCGATTCAAACATGCTTATTCTCCTTCGCCCGAAATAAGGGCTAAATATACAGATCGAGCCTTCTCAGCTTCTTCCTTATCGCCCATGATCGAGTAGGTAAGGTAGTCTTCTTTGGCGGCCGCCACCTTCGCATCGTGTGCGCTAAGTTCTTCTTCAATCAACTTAGATTCAAGTTCTTCCGCAGAAATTTCTTCAACCGACCAGGATGGGTCTTCGCCCTCACCACGCACTAAACGATGGGTTTCCGAACCGTTCGTTAATGACACCATCAACGCTTTAAGCTCGGTATCGTGAGGGGTATCGCTAAAGTGAGAAACCACCACGCCCACACATTCCGCAGCACTGCTCGGCTTCTTGATCTGAACCCACTTCTTGCCGTTCCACTTAGCCCAATTGAGCGCGTCAAAGTTAGGCTTAATATCCGTGGCGTTTTGGGGCATTAACCAATCGCCATTTTCCTTTTCGTTCTCTTGTGCAAGGCTTTCTTCTTTGTAGAAGCCTTCACTGTCAAACACATATACGGGTTTAGTATTCATGTTTCCAAACTCCAAATTGACTAATAAAAAATTGGCGGACTTGGTGCCGCGGTTAAAACGATATACCGCTAGTGTCGGGTACGGTCTATCTCTTCGAGGTCACCAAGCAGACACCGTTCCGCGTTCAAGCCCTTTTCTTTTGGTCGTGCTTAACGCTACTTAGACCGATAGGGGCGGTAAAAATAAAATGGGGCTGGATAGAAGGCGATACCCTCGTTATTCCGCCCCAAGAAATGAAAAAGCGTAGATCCCACCGAGTGCCGTTGAATGCACTGGCGTTATCTACGCTTTCCCTTGACTTAGCCCTTTCCCCAAGCCTTCGTGCCTTCTACATCATTAAGACTTGATGATGAAGAAAGCCCTCATCGATGCGCTTTGAACCGTTGATGATTTGCCGTATACGCCGTTAGCCCTGCTAGCAGAAAACGCCAATTCCCCATACGTATTGCTTGTTTTCGAAGGCGAATAAACCGAGTAGCTGAGAGAATCCGTGACCGATCTAGTAGATAACGCGCCAGATGCGGCGAAGGCAACCCCTGCGCCAGAAATGTTCGTATCTAGCTTTGTAGCCCCCGTTATATTCGGTAACCCTGCTTCCATGTAAACGCCAACTTGACTCGCGTCAGTCGTACCTTCAAGCACTCGACCCATCAAGTTCGGCAACGTTACCGTAGTCGATCCGTTGCCACGGAACGCAGGTACGCTTGCCAAAACCGCGGCCAATTCGGGATATTGCGAACGCCGAATAGTCGCGCCATTACACAACAAATAACCCGAGGGAACGGTTCGACCTGCCCACGCAACGAGAGTGCCTGGCAGCACACGTCCGCCAAACGGCGCGTATCCCGTCAGCGTATTAGTAAGAATCGCGTTAATTAAAAGCTTCGCAATTGCAGGGCTTAACAAGCGATCACTTACCGTTGTTTCTACGGTCGCGTCACTAGCCGTTGCGTAAACCGTGTTGTTTAACTTCGGCAACGTTACCGCGCCGTCCGCGATCTTTGCCGTGGTTACCGACTTATCCCCTAACTTAGCCGTCTTAATCGAAAGATCGGCGATAGCGTTAGGCACGTAATTCGAAATAGCCTGTTTAAAGTTCGCGTAAAGCTCCGTTGCGTTAATCGTTGCGTTAGCGTTGGTGTTATCCGCAACGAACTGACCGATGGTGTACCCTGCGGCGCCACCCTGAGCCAAAATAAAATTAAACTGCTTAGAAGAGGCAATGCCCGAACCAAAGCCCGTTTTTCGAGCGTCTAAGTTATTCCATTCCTCATACGCGATCACGTTCGCCGTATCGCCGTTGGCAAATGGTAAAAGTTGATTTGTTGCCATTATTAGCCCTCAAATAAAAAAGGCTAGCCGTTATAGCTAGCCTGTAAATCCTTATGTATTCGTTTAAAGTCCGCCTTCAACCGAAAAGAAGGGAAACCACGAACCGCCGTCCAAACCTTGAACGCTTGCTGTTTGATAATCGAGACCAAACCAAGGGTTGTTATCCGTGATGTTCACGCCAACCCCTGCAGAAACGATATCGATAATTCGGCGCGTGATTAATTCCCAAACGATGATCGGGGTTGTTCGCTTCGTGAGGTTAATTGCGATCTCCATCGTTTGGTAGTCCTGCAGATCGATCACCTTGGCGTCTACCCCGAAGTGGGAAAGAATCTTAGTAATCAGTTCTGGCAACGTGCCGTTGATACCGTCCCAATGGTTAATCAATACCTTCGACTTAAGGACGGCGCGATAAATCTCATCGTCTAATCGGGTAATCCCATCATCTGGATCGTACGGCTGTTTCCATACGCCTAAATCTAGCCCGATACCGTCCTCATCATCTAAGGCGAAATAAACCCCTGTGAGGCGTAAAGGCAACTCGCGCGATACCCCAATACGAACCCCTAACGCGTCTAGTTGATCGCCTATTGCGTAATCGAGGCCAAAATCGCGTTGCATGTCGGCGAGGCGTTGTCGCTCGATCTCGTTATGCTGAGTGAGCAAATAAACCAACTCTTTAAACTTCGGCTTATTTCGGTGCGCCCCTGCGATTAGTTTCGTGTATTGGTTTTCATGGGTCACGCTTGCACCTCTACTTGAATGTCGTCAACGGAACACTTCGCCGCTTCGTTCCACAAAACTGGAATACTCTTAGTTGCGAGGACTTCACCCTTTCGGGCTAAAGCGATATCGAGCAAGTCGAAACGAGTGTCCACATCTTCGGGGTTTACCGCCACCGAAAGCGTGCGAGCCACATTAACCGCTACGCCAATCGGCAAGCTATTTATGTAGGTCGCAATGCGGTTTTTAATCTCGTTATCGACCGAACTAAGGTAATCCTGCGAGGGCTTAATCTTGACCTTAACGGCAATGTCGACCACCTTCGGACGGCTAAACTTAACCGTGTTTGGGTAACCGTAAGAATCTTGATAGACCTTAGTAATATCGCCGTGCGTGCCTGTACCCTCACCCTTCTTGACGTAAATCGTTTTGGCGATCTCCTCGGCGTCTCCGCCGTCCACAATAAGCGCAACAGTATGTCCTGGCACTCCGTGGTTATCGATCGCGCCAGTGTCGTTCTTAACCCCTGCTACTCGCGTTACCCCTTTAAGGTTGAGTAGCGAAGCCTTAATGCCGTCCCAAATCGATACGCTAGGCAATGCCGTGCTTCGGGCTTGTCGCGCTCGTAATGCGCTATCGGTTTCTTCGTTCGCGCCCTCGATCGCGTCCTCTTTATTAAATACGCGCTGCCACCCTAGGGTCGGCGTCCCGATCTTATTGATCGATCCGCTTACGGCTTTCGTTGCTCCTGCATCTTCGGCGATTGCGGTGACCGTGATCTCGCCCGATGTCGGAATAACCACACGTTCAGGCAAAACCCAACGCTTATTAAATGAATCGATCGCAACGCCGTTGATGATCTCCGCCCCTGCTTGCCCGATTAAGGTCAAGTCCGCTTGCGACTTCGTGGCATGGTGCCGCACTACGCCGTTTTGAGCGCACACACTATCAAGCCCTAAGCCCTTAGCAGTACGAGGCGAGAAGCTCGCATACGTGGCTGCACACTGCGCGTTGGCGTTGTGGCGCGATAAGGCAATGGTCGCTAATAGTTGCCCGTCCGCGGTATCTGGATCGAGGTTAATATCTTCGCCAAAGATACTGCGTAGCTCGTTCTTAAAGTAGTCATAGACCTCTTCGTAGCTCGGAACTTTAACGCCGTCAGCTGTAAGCTTAAAAACTGGATCTTCAATCATTACAAAACCTCTTTAATTTCAGCTAGACCGTAAGGCGTTAAGATTTCAGCCGTTACCGTTAAACGGCGTTCGTCAGGGTTCAAGATCGTTTCAAATCGCGTGATCGATAGAACACCCTTCGTTTCTAAAATACGGCTTCTAAGAACAACGTCCACCGCGTCATGCTTGCCTAAAATCTCTTGTAGCCACGGCGTGCCTTCGTTTAGGTCTAAGAACCATTCCCCACGCCATAACTGAAGGCGAGTAGATACGTTCTGCGCAACCCCTTCGGCGGTGTCTTGGTAGAAGTCCATAGCCCCATGACCGAACGAGTAGTCGCCGTTTTCGTCCATTTTCCGAACCTTCATTTTTCCCCCAATAAGAGTTATTTCGGTGCGCTCGTGGTGCCGCCACTATCGCCAGTGTGAACATGGCTTTGTAGGCTAATGTCTCCTGCCTTAACGTCCTTACTCGCGTTAATGCCACCAGTGAAGGTTGCCGTAGCCCCACCACTGCCGCCTCCTGTAATCTGACCATTAAGCGCGATGTTCGGAGCGGTAATCGTTGCCAAACTGCTAGCGTTAACCGTGAACGTGTCGCAATTAATAACCGTGGTCTTGGCGTTAACCGTGAACGTATCCACGTTAGCCGTGAACTTGGTCGGCGTGGTCAAGGTGAATTCATGGTTCGAGGGGTTAAGCTCGAAGAAGGCGACCCCGTCATTCGATCGCAATTGAACCGCATTCGTGCTTACGTTCGGGATAACGTTCGGTTGCGAGTAGACGCCCACAATCGCGAAACCGTCCGATAAGTCGTGCATGCGGATTTCGACTGGCGGTTGAACCCCTCCGTTTTGCCACCATAAGTCAATAGCACGGCTAGAGAAGACCACCAAGCACTCATCGCCTTTCTTAATGGGAAAGGTTAACGAGCAACCACCACCACGAGGAAAGACCACAGGGCAATCTAAAAGCAAGGGTAAATTCACGAGTTCGATCGTGCCGTCTTCTTTAGGTATCTTGCCTTGGATCGAGGGCTGTACCTCGCACGTCATCGCTACGCTATCGAAGCTCTGGACGATCGCAGGTAATGCCGTCCAAATCAATGTTTGTCGACTATTAAATAGCTGATCGAACTGCAGGGCTTCGTTCTGAAAGAAAACGTTAGGATTCATTCGCTCATTACCTTCTTAGCTGTTCGCCATGGTCGACATAACGGTGGGCGTCATCGGCTTAATCGAAGCGTTAACCCCTTCGCAAATCAAAACGCAATACCACTCGGTGCCGCGTGTATCCCCTCGGATTTCGCGCGAAAGCACTCGATATAAACCGTCCGCGCTTTCCATGGCGTTAGTCGAGGTGTTAATAGTCTCGACCCCTTGGTTGACGTCCGTTTTATATGCCTCTCGTTGAATCGAAGCGTTATCGATCTGGATTAAGCTATGAAAATCGAGGCGCGGATCGAGTAAGCAAGTAAGCTCAATTCCGTTAGCCGTGATCTTCGGGCGACCGATTAGCCCCGTTTGTGCATTAAGAACGATTACGTCTTTATCTTTGTCGTACGTTGGGGCTTTAGGCACGGCAATAATCCCATCGTTACCGTAGCCCCAATAAAAGCCGTTCGTATCGCATATGCCGTTCATTGCTCGTTCACTGAGCATATAAAGGACTTTTCCGCGTGGTAACCGCCCTTCCATCGTTTCGTCTGGGTGGGCGATTTCCTTCACGCCTTTATCCTTCATCGACTTCGCAATAATCCCGAAGACCTCGTTTTGTGTAGCCCCTTTAGGAATAGAGGCGTTAACGACCGCGTACTGATGGGCGTGATCGCCAGTAGCGCAAACCAACCGCATAAACGTATCGGTTTCGCTTTCGCGGCCAGTCGATTTCCACCACAAGTCCCCTCGGAAAATAACCCCGTGGTCATTCTCGTACCCTGCCTCGATGATCACCTGTAGCTTATTCTTCGGGTCGTACGTGGCGTTCGGGTCGATATGAATGCGATCAACGGTAGATTTAGCCACGTTATAAACCGTGATTTCAGCCGTGCAAGGTTTGCCTACTAACTGCTGAGAGATACGAAACTTAACGCGAAAGTCCGAAAGGTCTAAGGCTTCTTTATTGTCGTTATCGGTCGCCACGTACAAGCGAAAGTAACGAAGCCACTTCGCGTTATTAGTCATCTTCATCGCTCCAGTAGAGGTGCAACGCCTTGCCCATATCGCTATAGCTCGGCTCGGCGTTCTTGTCGCCGTCATAAACTGCATAAAAATGCCCAAAGCCTAGGTGCTGATACTGCGAAAACAAATCAACCCCACAAACAAGAGGCACGCCATAAACTGCACGCCCCTTATTTAAGCTTTCTACGTCCATAAACCAACCGCCACCCACCGCGTTAAGGTAGATAAACCGCAACTTAAAGCGGTTATCTCCTAGCGTTACCGTGAACGATTGCGCCCCACTACTCAAGGGGATCTCCATAAAAGCCATGACTTAAACCCCTTATTTAGTTAATGCGTAGCAAGGTCTTTTGTGCTTGTGTAGCGGACTTATTCCCTTGATCGACTACGCCACCAGTTCGGCTAATATCCTGTTGGATCGAGGCTAGGGCAACGGTTCGCGTGGTCGCTAATAAGATCTCTTGGAACGTTACCTCGATGATGGCCGCGTTCTCAGTGTCGACCGTGGTCGTTGTCTGGATCTTGGTAATAATGACGTTGTCATAAACGCGCTTGCCCGTAGAAAGCTTTAGCTGTTGCCGTTCTTCCTGCATTTTGAGCAAGCGTTTATAAACATCGTTAGCCGATTCAAGCCCTCGGAAAATCGAGCCGTCTAAGACCGAATTTAAGAGGCGAGAGGAATTAGACCAACCAAAAGAACAAACCACGGTCGCTGGTTGTTTATAGGCGTGATCGCTAATCTGTGCGCCTGTATCGACTGGGTGGGTCGTAACCGTTACCTCATCACTATGAAACTCGGAAATAGTTACATCGGGGATAATAGACTCCCCTGTAAGACCACCTAATAGATCGCTCGGCTCAATCGAACGCTTCACGCCTAACAAAAGGGCTTGTAAAGAAGCCATGATTTAGTCCTCTTACATCGTTACGGACGGCGCACGGTACAAAGCCTCTTTCGTGTGCTTCTGCACTTCGTCAGATACGAGCTTAGGATCTCGCGCCCCGTTAACTTGAATGTTCTGATTAATCACTACGCTATTGCTCGAAGCCACCTTCTTGTCCGAAACATCGTACCTAAAGCGTTCTTTCGTCTTAGAGGCTTGTTCCGCTTCGGCATAATACGCGCCCTTATTGACGCCCATACCGAGCATGTCGGCGGCACCACGACCATTTTCATGGTCAATGATCGCCATCGTTAAGGCGTACAACTGGCGAGGATCGCTAAGATCCAATCGAGAACGACCGCCAATATCTGCCTTAAGCGTCTTACTCATCGACTGCGCGACTGCTTGAATATAGGCTTGCGTGTTGTTTTCGTTGCTCGGCGCATAAAGACTAAGCAAGCTTTCAACGTTTTCAAGCCCTGCGTTCTCGTAGCGTTTGAGCTGTTGCATGAGCTTTAAGACGCCCTCGTTCATCGTGTCGTAGACGGCAAAACGTCCGTCAGATTTTTCGCCACGAAGCGCTACACGATTGCCAGGATTGTTGTTGCGTATGCCACGAGCGCGCGCGATCTTTTCGCGTTCCTTATCGCCCTTGTACATTTCACGCAATAACTGCGAATCGAGGCTTTGCCCTTGTGTCGCTTGGTTCTGGCTCGGGGAATTTGGTTCCATCTTGGGGGTCGCGTTTTGTGGCTCCTGCTTGCTCTCTTCCTGCGCTTTAATCTTCTGTCGCGCTCCTTCGCGGTTAGCCTCGATTTGGTCTGCGCTAGCGTCCCATACGCGGTTAACCTCGGACTTGCTGAATCGGTCTTGGCGGTAATCTTCAATATCGTCATACCACTTCGCCATGTGGTCGATCCCTAAGTACTTCGTGAGCTTATCGCCCCATCCTGTACCTTTAAGCGCGGACTTAATCAGCTTTGCGCGACCGAGCGCTGCATTCTGGATCGAGCCAATGCCGATTTGTTCGGCAACGTCTTTAAGGAATTTAAAGCGATCGATCTTCTTGCCGTCCGCGCCAACGCCACTAAAGAGGCTATTCATAAAGCCCAAGACTTTCGGCGACTTATCTTCGACCCATGAGGCGAGGTTTTCTAAGCTCTTATCAAGCCCTGTTTGCTTAATAAAGTCGACCGTCATTTGCTTACTCGCCATACCTAGCGAACTAATGATTCGATCGAAGGCGTTAGAAAGGCGGTTCGCTACAACGGCGTTATCGTTTAGCGTGTTGCCAAGCCCTGCGTTCGCAACCTTGGCTTCATTGATAGCCTTCAAAAAACCATCGCTGATAATGTCGTTATATGCGCCACCTAGCCCGATCGCGTCAGCTTGCATTTTTGCGTAGGCGGCACCATGGGACTGCGTTAAGTCCACTAATCGGGTTCGTATGTCCAACATAACGTCCGACATATCCCGAAGGTTGCCCGTGGCGTCATAAAGATCAACGCCTAAATTCTTCTTTAGGTATTGTTCAAATGGCGCGCCTAAACTAATAATTTTCTCCTTGAGATTGGAGAATGCCCCTGCTACCGCGTCAACGTTTCCGCCCGACCGTTTCATGGCTTGCAAAATATTCTGCATGCCCACTAAGGACGAACCCACGTTACGCGATTCAATGTAAAGCTTATTTGTGTCGTAAACGGATTTAGCGAAAGCGGCCGTAACTGCTGTTCCAACCGCTAACGCTCCCTTGGCGATAGATTTAAAACGAATGTTCGTTTCTTCTACGCTATTGTTGAACTTCTTCAAGCCGTCCTTATCGACCGAGAAGCCGAGCTTGACCAAGAAGCCTTCTAATACGCTAGCCATCGTTCATATACCTCGCGATCTCGTTCTTGTTGTGTATCTCGTTATCTAAATAAGCGTTCATTAAAAGAACGTCCTCAAGGGTTAACGTGCCATTGATTAGGCTTTCATATCTGCACATACCCTCGCGAACTGGGCGCATTAAGTAGTCCAGCCCATCGGGTAACGTAAGTAACCGGCTTTCAAGCTCTGGATCGATTACGCCGCTTTCTCTTCGTTCGAGTTGAAAAAGACGGCGATAATAGGGCGGATCTCACGAGCCAGTACGTGCATGACGAGCTTTAACGCGGAGACGATGTCGAGATCGTCATACATCAACGCGCCATCGACTACCAACCGCCCAAAGCCTCGATCGTGCTTAACCTCAACGCAACTAAGGCAAGTATTAACAACGCTCTCGAAGTCGCTGCGTGCCATCATCGAAAGGCGATAAAGAGTAGGCTCGGAGGCAAGAAATAGGTTCTTAATCTCGTCAACGTACTCATCGGGCGAAACTTGGTTTTCGTCCTTAGACGCTTCGATAAGTTTGGCAACGTGTCCTAAGACCTCACCGAAAAGTGAGGGGGCTAATGGGGCGATCAATCGTGCGACATGTAACGCGTCAGAAAGACTAAGCTTTCCAACGCGGTACTCACGAGACCCGATAACAATAGTTTCAGGCTCAATTTTCATGATTAGTAAGTTCCAGTGATCGTGTCGATCTTGCCACAGTCAAAAGTCCATTCAAGGGTCGTACCGTCTTCGCTATAGGTGCGATCGGGTTGCTTCTTGAATGCCACGCTTCGAGCCGTTACGAGTTCCTTGTTACCGCTATTGGTGATAGCGATAGCGTTGTTACCCCACGCGCTAGATGAGAGGGCTTGTGCGTCATACATCGCCTGTAAGATCTTGTTCACTGGCGAGGTATACAACAAACGAACCGTGATCGTTCCCGATTTGTCCTTGCGCAACGAGTGCATAACCTCGCCATCAGCCCCGACCGTCATGTTGTTTCGGTCTTGGTTGAGGGTAACGGTAATGCCTTCTTTTGCCACGGACGAACCGTTGCCAAGGTTCACCACGCCACCAACGCCAGTAAGTGTGGCGTTAACGTCCATAAAAGAATAAGTAGCCATTCTCTAATTTCCTCTTATCGGTTAACCGTAAGCGTTACGTCCACAAAGTGAATCGCGCCCTTCAACTTAATTGCGCACTGGATCGGTGGGGCTTTACGTGCCTCACGATCTGCCACACTCTGCTCGTCCATCGGCGAGATATAAACGTAGTAGCCAGTCGACAAGGTATCGCCACGTTCTAGCGCGCCGAAACCGTCCGAGTTCCAAACCCCTGCGGAAATAAGACCATTTGCCACGCCTTGATCCAAAGCCTTGGAGATCGTAGCCACCAAATCGGTCGAACCCGATTCGTCCTGCCCCACCTTCTTCGCGCTGAATAGCAAGTTCCAAACGGCGGTCTGAACATAGTTCTGCAACCAGTCCAAGCCGTGGCGTTCGTCAATGTACCAACCGCCAGACATTGCGCCTTCCTGCAAGATCGCCGTGTCGTTGTCGTAGTTAACGAAAACGTTGACGTTCTTCTTCTTCAAAGAAGCGGCCTGAGAGGTGCGAAGGTTTTCCGCGGTAATCGTGGGACACTGCTTGAACTTGAGTGTAATCGTGGTATTAGACCCTGCGAAGTTGATCGTAGACATGCGCCCGAAAATGCTCACGGCCGCATGGCGGTTTGTCGAGCTATAAGCCGTAAGGGTTCTATTAAGGGCGGCTCCTGCGAGTTTAGCCCCCAAAGAGTTATCCTTAGTGCCGTCAAGTTCGGCGGTATCCGTCAAGGTGAAAGCAACAATACGGCTGGGTTCAGCAGCTTCAATGGTCGAAGCAACGGCTAAGGCGTCCTCTTCCTTACAGTCCACTGCGACATACAAGGCGTACCAAGTCGGAAAGTCGAGCAACTTATTCACTGCGTCAAGCAAGCTTTCGGCTGCAACACCGCTAACCTTGGTAGTGCCTTTATCAAGCCCCATGAGGGTACTGAGTTCGGTTGCCGTGGCGTTAGCTACTTTCGATTCAATGCCAGTACTAGAGGCAATGATCGAAAAACGCTGACCATCAAAAACGCACTTACCCTTTCCGTTTAATCCCTCGGTAATCTTTGAGGCAACGCCGTTAAGGTTCGATTCTGCGCTAAGGTTGACGTTCTTAACGCTAACCTTCGAGCCGTCAATCTCAACGTCAAAAGCCCCTGCGGTAATAGCATTAAACGGCGCGATTTCCTGCTGATTAACGGCAAGGATTGCACCCTTCAAAAGACCACTAGTCGCCTTGTTCGCCCAACGCCCGATCTGCACTTCCTGCGGTTTCGGAGATTGAGAGAAGAAAGCTACGGCGGCCTGATATTCGGGCGAACTAGAACCGAAGGCACTAGCGATATCGCCTAACTCGCTAGCACTGTAAGAAACAATTCGAGTATCGGTATCGATTGTTTCGCTCGTCCCCAAAATCAACGTAGCCCCGAAATTACGAAGGGCGGCCGCTTTGGGCGACATTTCCACTTTCACATTAACGACCTGTGAAACTGGTAAAGTAGGTTTCGTCATAACTTACCTCTTTCGTCTGTAATAAATTCCACGTCTGCACTCGCGATCGAGCGCACACCATACGTTCTTGTTACCGAACGCCCAACGGTAAACACCACGCTAAAGCCATCGACCCACTGCGAGTTCACTAGTTCGGGTACACGCAAAATATCGTCCGCCACGCTTTGAACCGTTAGCCCATAGCGTTTAAGTTCGCGGTTGTTCTGCGTAACCTGTATGCCCTCGCGAAAGGTATCAGCCAATAAAAAAGCGTTGCCACCGTAAAAAGTCGCAACGCATTTAAGAGACTGAAAAGAGGTTTTAGTGATGTTGTCGTTCGCCCCTGCCTTATCGGGCTTAAAGCCCTTTTGGTATGGTGTGCCGTCCGTCTTAATCGAGGTGATACCGATCGCGCTCCAGTCCTCGCCGATCTTCGGTTGGGTGCCGCCTTTCGGTTGCCAACGCTTACGAACCTTCGTTTTATCTAGCCCCGTAATCGAGGCAAGGTAAATACGCAAAACGTCCGTAGGCTCGTTGCCATCACACGTAAGATCTGGCAAAACACCCTTTCTGGTCGAATCTGTAGCGCGGTTGATTTCAACTTTATTCATCGTCTACTACGTCCTCGGGGATACAAATAAGGCGAATCATTCCTTCGCCAAAGTGCGAATAATCGACCTTATCTTTAACCGTGTAACGCCGTCCGCGATACTCCAACGAATCAAAGCCCGTAGCCGTAAACCCTTCGGGGGCTAACTGCGCTAGGTAACGAACGAGGATCGATCCAGTACGCCGTAGGGCTTCTGGTAGTCGCTCGATAGTGTGGATATCTGCCGTGACTACGGCGTTAATCTCAGTACTAACACGCTCTTCCCATACTGGGTTACCGTTCTCGTCCGTGGTCTCAACTCGGTTAATGAGGCGAATCGAGCTAGTAAAAAGAGGATCGTTAAGAACCTCAGATAGATCTAATAACGCCATCGCCTTAATCCTCTTCGATCACAATGCCTTGAATCGCCTGTCGCAACGAGCCAGTATCAATAAGGGGCTTCATCGTTGCAGGGTCTTGGTTCGGGTTGCGCTTTAAACGTTCGCGAATAGTCATCGGCGAAAGTGGCGCAAAGTCCGCTTTAACCATGTACTCTTGAACGCTGGCCGCAGCGGTTAGTGCTGCCGCCTCCATGCGCTTATCAAAACCCTTTAGGTCGTCACTTAGGGCTTGTTCCATTGCCCCTCGCATTAACCCCGATATCGTCCCCTTGTTGTACTGTACCCCTGTCTGTAAGAAAGGGCGGGGCGGAATGTTTTCGTATGGCGAGCCGAATTCATGCTTAAAGCCAAGCTGTGAATTGGTCGGCTCATCGCCACCGCGAACATCGCCGTCAGCCCCTTCGGCTACACCTACATAAATACGCGTTCGGCGTATTTTGTCGACAATGCGGTTAAGGTCTCCAAGTCCGCTTTTCGTTTTGGCGATAGAGGCGAACGGCTTGTTGGTCATAACTGCACGCCCCCTGCGCCGAAGAGATACATAAGATCCCAAAGCTCGCGACCGTATGCGGTTGTGTTGTACAACCCTGCGTCCGCATTAGACCCCTGCGAAACGTCAAAGCTCACACTTGCGCCATCTACGGACTTGCTATTAACCACACCCAAGGCGTTTCCATCAATGCCGTTACCACCCGAAGATGACGAACCCACCATCTTAAGAAAGTGGGCTACGTACAAACAAATCGCGTGTTCGCGCACAATGTCGTCCGCCCATACCTCTGGATTAAAGAAGGCATAGGCAAGGTTTAAGCGGATTTGAACGGCGGTATCGGGATAAAGTCCTTCGGTAAATTCGGGGAAATGCTCCCTAAACTTACTGATCGTTAGCTTTTCCTTTGCCACGGTTGCTCCCTCGCTTAGTAGGCTTTTCGGTCGAGGATTCGGGCGCTTCCGTCTGCGGTTCTTCCGCCTTGGTGCCGCCTTCTTCCTCTACGGTATCCGCCACGTTCTGGGCTTCTTCGTTAGGTGGTTCTGGCGTTTCCGTCTGCGGTTCGACTGCTTCGGGTGTGCCTAAATCCTCACAAAGAAGAGAACGTGAGCGGATAAATGCGTTTTCGGCGACTTCGTCCTTGACCTCGTAGGGTTCGCCTTTCTTGAAGAAGAAATCTTCATTAGGCACGCCCTGCTTGCGCAAGGTAAAGAACACTGGACACTTTAAAATTATCCGCTTCATCGTTTCGCTCCTTAGTTGGCGAGAACGCCGTAAAAGACCATTTCGGGACGGACGAACTCGACCGCGCCCATTGCGCCAAAGTACGGAACGCTCTGTTCAAACTGGTTGTACTGCACTGGCAAGGACTGCAACTGCACCAATGGGAAACGAACAACGTCCTCTTTCTTCGTGTAAGCCACGATACGAGGCTTATCAAAGAAATCTTCGCTATCCAACCACTTGCAAGGTGCAATGGTCAACTCGTTTCCGTTAGCCTTCGTCAAAGAGTTTTCCAAAACGAAGTTCAAGAGGTTCATCGAGGTATTCGGCAACTGAGTACTAACCAAGCTAGCAAACACGGACGGTGGCACCAAGATGTTGGTCGGCAAACGGGTGTAGTTCGTAGCCTTCCAAGCTTTATCAAGAACGCCGTTAAACTGCTCGATAACGCTCTTAGCCGAAGCTGTCGGATCGAACTTGCCGATGTTGTGAGCCATAACTTCGTCATCGTTGTTAAGCAAGCCCTTAACGCCCAATTCCTTATCGCCCACGTAAACCTGAGCATCGATATCGAGCTGATGTTTCATCTTCATAGCGTTGTACTTCTGGGCGTCAATCGGGCGACCTGCCTGTTGAGCCTTCATAAGTTCAAGCACGGTATAAGAAACAATCATCCCCCAAGGGGTCAACGGTTGCATTTTCTTTTCGTTGGAAACGCTAACACGTGCAGGGGTATTGCCAGAAACGGAAATCCAAGACTTGCCGCCGTTAGACGTGCCAGAAAAACCGCCAGCGTAGTTAGAAACGATGAAAGAAGAAACTTCATCGGCGGCCGTAACGTCAGATCGCAAATCGATATCACGCGACCACGTGGTATCAATGATCGGTTCGTAAAGCGTCTGATCAAGGCGTTCAAGTTCACCAATAAAAAACGCGCCAGTAGAAGTTACGGCCGCGTCATTAAAACGTTGCGTCATAAGGTCTCACCCCCTTATTAGATGTTGAAAGAGATTTCAGCCAAGCCGTCATCGTCAACCGCGCCCATGAACTGTGCGCCTTCGATCGCCGTCCCTGCGGCTTCTGCCGTAACTTCGCCCTTGGCGGTCAAATAGACCTTGTCGCCGAGTGCAGGCGTTCCGCCCTTGCACTTAACGGCTACGTAGCCCTTGCGCAAAACGCCAATCGGTGCGCCTTCGGTCGGGTGCTGATCGCTCGTCTGAGCTTGTCCATAGAAGCGGACGGAAAAGCCGTAGACCTTCCCCGCGTCTTCAGCCGACTTGCAAGGGGTGATGGCGTTCTTTGCGTCATTCACCTTCACAGGAAAACCAAAGGCGACCACTGGGGCTGCCTTGTCGTTGAGTTTCGTTTCTACTAAGTTCGTGTAGTACGCACGCGTGAGTTCACCTGCGAATCCACGCGGCATGCTAGTGCCAATAAATTGAGCCATTACTTGTTACTCCAAAATTTGTTGTACATAGCGTTGAGTTCGGCGTTAGACTTGCGCCCCGAGGGTTGCGTCATCTTGCTGTCGCCGATCTTGAATTTCGGGTTCTTGCTAGCGCGTGCCGTGGCAAGCGTTCCCTTGAAATAAGCGTCCAAGAGTTCGCCCGTTGCGCCATCGACCGAATCCCCGAACTGGTTAAAGCCCGATTTCTTGATGGCGTTGCGCTTCAAGCGTTCGAGCATGTTCACGGTGAAACGTCCGTCCTTAGAGTCGGCGGTCGGCTTCTGAATGCCCTCGCACAGTTCCTCGGCGTCCGCGATCACCTGCTTTGCCTCATCGGGGTTCACGGCTTCTTCGTCTTCGTCCGCGACCTCTTCCTTCTTTTCCTCTTCGGCTTCGCCTTCTTTCGGCTCTTCCTCATCGGCTAAAGGTTCTTCCTTCGGCGCGTTAAGTCGTTGATCGATCTCGGCGAACTTCTCGAGGATCGAGGCAAGTTGCTTTTCGATCGCGTCCAAACGGCTAACTTCGGGTTCGGGCGTGGCGGTTGCTTCTGCCTTTTCGGGCTGTGCTTCTTCCTCGTCCTTAGCCGTGATTTCGACCGTGTCTAGAGTTTCGTTAAACCCTTCCTC
>ERZ779870.579-NODE-579-length-36525-cov-2.97529_pt1 | contig 36525 bp, 34 predicted proteins | sample MGYA00511247_ERZ779870 | MGnify/ENA primary metagenome ERZ779870 (study PRJEB29588, sample SAMEA2149068) | human gut metagenome | biome: human gut; feature: human-associated habitat; material: faeces | place: Denmark | collected 2008/2010 ...
GATGCGCGCGCGTGGAGGGGCTTGTTTTCGTGTTTCCGGAAGCGTGCATCGACGAAGAGCGCGAACGGGTAGCGGTCCTGATGCGGAATGCGTCCCTAGGGATTCCTTGGAAGGTTGTCGCTGGCGGAGCGTTGCGTCAAGACTCCGTCCGAAACGGCTTGTCCGCTTTGTCGGATGATTGCATGGAGGTCCTGATCCACGATGCGGCAAGACCGTTTGTTTCGCCCGTGCTGGTCAACCGGATACTGGATGGGCTGCATGGTGAAGCTTCGGGGGAGTGTGTCGCCGCATGTATCCCCGGCATTCCCGTGGTGGATACCATTAAAGTGATGGATGAAGAAAAAAAGGTCGTTGCGACACCTGATCGGAAACATCTGATGGCGGTTCAGACCCCGCAAGGTTTTTCCCTCGCTTTTCTGCGGGCTGCCCATCAGCGTGCGGAACAGGAAGGCTGGGTTGTCACTGACGACGCCAGTTTGCTTGAACTGTGCGGACACGCCGTGCATGTCGCGGAGGGAGAAGCGGGAAACAAAAAAATTACCACGCCCGAGGATTTGGAAATGTTGCGGATGACAGGAGAGCGTATCCCGTGTGTCGGTTACGGGTATGATGTCCATAAGTATGCTGATGGCAATGAAGCGAGACAGCCTGCCCGGCCTATGCGGTTGGGGGGGGTGCCCATTGCCGGTTCGCCGGATGTGCTGGCCCATTCCGATGGAGATGTCTTACTGCACGCGTTGATGGATGCCTTGCTTGGGTGTATCGGGGGGGGGGATATCGGAACATTTTTCCCTGATTCCGATCCTGCATTCGACAATGTCAATTCGGCTGTGTTGCTGGACACGGTTCTGGAGCACGTCCAGAAGGCCAATGTGCACATTACCCATGTCGATCTGACTGTCATTGCTCAGATTCCCAAAGTCGGCCCGCATAGGGAAATGATTCGGCGGAATGTGGCAAGGCTGCTCGGGTTGGACATGGGAGCGGTAAATGTGAAGGCGACGACGGAGGAAGGGCTTGGTTTTACAGGTGAACGGCTGGGGATAAAGGCCGTCGCCGTGGTTACGGGGCTTCGTGGCAATAGAGACGCATAAGACTTTAAATTATGTAAAATTTAATATCCCGACAAGTATACTGAAAATAACAGATAACCCTCTGGGTTGAATGAAAGTTCCATGTCGTTCTTGTAAAACTTTGTATGTTGGTGTAACAAGCAGTACGGGCCCTTTCCGTGGGGTAATTCTAACCTTTTTCGCATCGTGAGCCGTTATGAGCGACCTTCAGCAGGGCATGGACTGTCCTTGGTTTTCTTCTTACGACAAAGGTGTGCCGCATGACATAGTCATCCCCGAGGGAGGGCTGCAAAATATTCTCGACACTGCGGCGGAAACATACGGACAGCGTGAAGCCATCGTCTTTCAAAATACGCATATTTCCTATAGGGAATTGAAAGAATTAGCTGAAAAACTGGCCGCTTCGCTCCGGCGGCGCGGGGTCAGGCCGGGAGATCGCGTTTCCATCATGCTCCCGAATCTCCCTCAGACATTCATCGCATTCTGGGGTGTCATGAAGGCCGGAGCGGTCGCCGTCATGACCAACCCTCTCTATATGGAATCCGAGCTGACGCATCAGATCAAGGATTCCGGCGCAAAACATCTCATCACCCTCGATATTTTTTGGCCCAAGATCGCGGCTCTGCGGGAACAGCTCGAACTGGACGTCTGTTATGTGACGCGTGTCCGTGATGCGCTGAAATTTCCCTTGAGCTGGCTGCAGCCGTTTTCGGCCCGGCGGCAGGGTACATGGGTTCCCGTTCCGTTTGACGGAAAAGAGGTCGTAGCGTGGAAGGACCTTTTCAAAACGACCGAGCGCCTGAGCGTGGAAGTGACGGATGCTCATGAGACCATCGCCTTGTTGCAATACACGGGGGGAACTACGGGGCTTTCCAAGGGGGCCATGCTGACCCACGCGAACCTATTGGCCAACCTTACCCAGCTGATGGCGATCATTCAGCAGCCCCCGGAAAAGGAACATGTGTTTCTGGCCCTGTTGCCTTTGTTCCATGTGTTCGGTTTGACGATTACATTGTTGCTGCCCGCAAGGATGGCCGCACGAGTGGTCCCCATGCCGCGGTATGTCCCCGCCGACATGTTGGAGGCATTCAAAAAGTACCAGTTCACGGCGTTCATCGGCGCTCCTTCCGTCTATATTTCCCTGTTGCAGCAGAAGAATCTGGCCCAGTACGATCTGCACCATATCATATTCTGTATTTCGGGATCAGCCCCCATGCCTGTCGAATGGCTGAAGAAATTTGAAGAAGTGACGGGCACGCCCATTACGGAAGGCTTTGGGCTGACCGAGGCTTCGCCCGTTACCCATGCCAACCCCGTGTTTGGGAAGCAGAAGCCGGGTTCCATAGGTGTGCCGGTTCCCGGAACCCTCGCCCGTATTGTCGACACGGAAGACGGTGAAAGGGTTTTGGCTCACAATGAGATCGGGGAGTTGGTCATCAAGGGGCCGCAGGTTATGAAGGGCTATTGGAACCGCCCGGAAGAAACCGCCCGGACCATCCGCGACGGCTGGCTGTACACCGGCGATATCGCCTACATGGATGAAGAAGGTTATTTCTACATTGTCGACCGTAAAAAGGATTTGATCATCGTTGGTGGTTATAACGTCTATCCTCGTGAAATCGATGAAGTCCTCCACACGCACCCCAAAATTCGGGAAGCCGTTACCGTGGGCGTTAATCACCGCTCCCGTGGTGAAACCGTCAAGGCGTATATCGTCCCGGAGGAAGGGGCGAATCTGACCGTACCGGAAGTCGTGGCCTTCTGTCGCCAGAAACTGGCTTCCTTCAAGGTGCCTCGCTTGATCGAATTCCGTGAGGAACTGCCGAAGACGATGGTCGGCAAAGTGTTGCGGCGCATCCTGCGGGAAGAGGAACTGCACAAGAGCGACACGGAACAGGATAAAGAACAGCTTGTCCCCGAAGAAACCTCGAAGGAAGAGGTTTCCGCTCCGGAGGCTGGAATCGGAGAAAAGGAAGCAAAAACGCAGGGCGAACCCGAGAAGACGGACGGAAACGCATGAGACTGCTTCTTCAACGGGTCCGTGAGGGAAAAGTCACCATTGAAGGTCAGAACGTGGCATCCATCGGCAAGGGCTTGGTTGTCCTCGTTGGTTTTGGCCCGGAGGATACGATTGATCTGCGCGGCGGCAAGCTCTGGAATACGCTGATCGAAAAGATGGTGGGGCTCCGCATTTTTCCTGATGATGAGGGGAAGATGAACAGAGGGATAGAGGAAGCCGGCGGAGAAATCATTCTGGTTTCCCAGTTCACGCTGTATGCGGACTCCCGAAAAGGGCGGCGCCCCTCGTTCCACCTGTCGGCGCCTCCGGGCGTGGCGGAACCATTGTTTCAGCATTTTGTGGAAGATGTGCGATCCAGGCTGCCGGGACGAGTCCAGCAGGGTGTGTTCGCTGCGGACATGGACGTTTCCCTCACAAATTGGGGGCCGGTAACGCTCTTGTTGGACTCGGCGGATTTTTAGCGGATAAGCGAATGTGACAGCTCAAAACAAAAAGGACGGCTCGTTGAAACGCCGTCCTTTTTGTTTTGAGTGATTGGGAGATGGCAGCGGTTACGCTTTGAAAAGCTGGGTGGAGAGATAGCGCTCGCCGGTGTCGGGCAGAACCGTCACAATGCGCTTTCCTTTCCATTCCGGTCTGTTCGCCAGAAGAAGCGCCGCCGCGACGTTGGCGCCGGATGAAATGCCGCAGGAAATGCCCTCTTCCGTCATGACGCGCCGGGCCATTTTGATGGCTTCCAGGCCGGGGATAGGCAGCACTTCGGTCAGCAGGGAACGATCCAGCAACGCGGGAACGAAACCGGCGCCAATGCCTTGAATAAGGTGCAGCCCTGCGGGATTGCCCGAAAGGACGGCCGATTCCGCAGGCTCGACAGCGAACAGCCCCACCGAGGGAAGGTGTTCGCGCAGGTAGCGCCCTGTCCCCGTGATGGTTCCGCCTGTGCCGACGCCCGCAACAAAGGCATCCACCGTTCCGGCGTCCGAGAGGATTTCCGGACCCGTCGTGCGGTAGTGCGCTTCCGCATTATCCGGATTGGAGAACTGATCCAGAAGTACATAGCCTTCCGTGGCGGCCAGCCGCTGGGCTTCCTCAACGGCCCCGCCCATACCCTTCGCGGCGGGGGTGAGAATGAGTTCCGCCCCAAAACCGCGGAGCAGGGCTTTGCGTTCGTCACTCATGGATTCCGGCATGGTCAGGATAAGCTTGAACCCCATGCATGTGGATACGACCGCCAAGCCGATGCCGGTGTTTCCGCTGGTCGGTTCGACAATGGTTCCGTTCGGCTTGAGGGTGCCCTTTTCGAGAGCCCCCTGAATCATACGGAGGGCGGCACGGTCTTTGATGGAGCCGCCAGGGTTGCGGGATTCGACTTTGACCAGAATCTCTGCGTCAAGACCTGCGGTCAGTTTGGCGAGCCGTATCAGCGGCGTTTTTCCGATGCTCTGCAACAGATCCATAACGTTTCCTTTTGCTCCGAGAGCAGGTTACAGGACGGAATGATATACTTTTTCCAATTCGACACATCGCGCTTCGACGGAGTAGCTTTGCCCTCTGCGGGCGCTGTTCGCTCCCCACAGTTTCCGGCGCTCAGGATCAGAGGCCATTTCCTGTAAGGCTCGCGTTAAGACTTCCGTATCATCCGGCGGAACCAGCAGCCCATTATTTTGAGCTATTTCAGGAACTCCGCCCACTGTCGCCGCCACTACGGGCAACCCCATGCGGATGGCTTCGAGAAGCGTATTGGGAGCCGAGTCCATATTCTTTGAAGGGAAGACAAATGCATCGGCTATCTGGAGGTAATCGCTGACGCGTTCGGTCTGCCCTATGAGACGGACTTTTTCTCGGATTCCCAGCGTATCGCAGAGAGGAAGCCAGAGATCGGGGTTGGCTCCCACCATGACCAGATACGCGTCAAGGCAAGCGGAGGAAAAAGCCTTCAGAAGCGGTTCTATCCCCTTGGCAGGATTATTGTTTCCCACATAGGTAAAGATAAGGGCTTGCTCGGGGATGTCCAGTTCCTGTTTTACGGCGGAGGCGGGGCGCGTGGGAATCACGCGATCATCGGGAATGCCGTTTGGGATGACGTGGATTTTGTGCTTGGGGCAACACCAGCTGATTGCCCGGGCACAGGCTTCCGAATTGGGAAGGAAGGCCTTCATTGAAGGCGAAAGGTAGGGGAGGGGATTACCCGGGCGGTATATGACGCCGCGATGTGCGACGCAGGCCAGCTTCCGGTTCCGCCAAAACAGGCCCCACCATGCAACGCGTTTTACAGCCTTATTGTGAAAGGCGTGAACGATGGTCGGCGTATCCGGCGAGGGGAAGAGGCTTTCCACATAGGTACGGTGTTGCGCCGGATCTTCCGGCAACATATTCCAGAGGGGATTGGATGCCGCATTGGGCAATTCCCAGAGCGTCGAATCATGGGGGAGACAGAGTGCCACATCATGGCCCCGTTCGCTCAACCCCTGGGCTTGATAGACTGCTTGGCGTGTACCGCCGCTGCGGTTGCTGGACGAGGTAATGATGATTACGCGCATGACGTCCTCTCTTTCGGAGCGCTGTGTGTGAAAACGCGTTTGCTCAGATAAGATGGCGAAAGATATCGGTATAGGTGTTCCGCATGAGCAGGGCCAGCTTGAGCCGCTGTGCCGCAGTGTCTCCAGGCTTGCGCCGGAAGAGGGAAACGATATGCCCGCTTACGGTCGTAAAGTCCGTATCGCCGCGCTCCCCGAATTTGTCGATATACGATCGCACGAGGAGATCAAAGGCGTTGGCCTGTTCCCGTTCTTTATTGGTATGTGCCTGTTCGTATAGCCCAAGCATGAAACGTTCGAAGAGGAACTCGCCATCGGAGGGGAATGAGCGTTTCAGCCCAAGACGCCAGAGGCCGATACCCATGGCGCGCAGTTCCCGGATGGCCCGTTTTCTCTGGCGAAAATGCAGTTTCCGTATGCCCAGGAGCTCGAGCTCTTGGGCAAAATCCATACTTTCCAGTATGGCGGAGAAGTTTCCCAGCACCTCTTCCGTCATATCGGGCAGAGAGCCTTGAGAGACTGTTGACACAATCCGCTCCGGAATCAGTCGGAAGGTTTGTCGGAAGAACGTTTGCGCCCCTTAAAGCCGCGGCCGCCTTCGCGCTTGCCTTCCTTGGAGAAGGGCTGGCCTTCGCGTCGGCCGCCTTCTCGGCGAGGACCGTTTTCCCGCGGGCCACGCCGCCCGCCGCCGGTATGGGGCTTGGGGGGCCGCGCTGCACCCTCCGATTCCTTACGCGGCGTACCCGCCGGAAGGAATGCCGTGGGGTTGAGGCTCTTCTGGTAACAATCATCGAGAAGCAGCGTCAGCAAATGCCGTTGTTCCGGATCTTCCGCGATGCTTTGCACCAGCGGCTCAAAACGCTTCATGCGTTCACGTTCCAGCCCGTTGAGCTGCCGGAAACGGGCTTCGAGGAGGGCCGTAACCCGCATACCGACCGCATGGGCGACTTCTTCGTCCGTAGGGGCCATGTGTTGGGTGAGCGGTACCTTGAAATACTTGGCGATCCGCTGGAGTTCCATTTTTTCCATGATGTCGACGAGGGAAATGACCACACCGGCGGCTCCGGCGCGCCCGGTGCGTCCCGCCCTGTGGATGTAGGATTCCCTGTCGTCCGGCGGCTCGTAGAGGAACACATGGGAGAGTTCGGGAATGTCAATGCCGCGTGCGGCCACGTCCGTGGCGACGAGGAACCGGATGGTGCCTTTGCGCAGCCGGGAAAGGACATCTTCGCGGCGGCTCTGGGACAGGTCGGCGGACAACTCGTCGGCGTTGAATCCAAAGCCTTGCAATACGGCGGTCACGAAGTGCACCGTAGCCTTGGTATTGCAGAAGATGATGGCGGAGGCCGGGTTTTCGACTTCCAGAATCTTGATCAGCGTGCGATCCTTTTCCATGCTCTTGCATTCGCAATAGAGATGCTGGACTTCCGCCACATGGATCTGCGTCGTGGACAGGGAGAGCATCTGGGGATCGGTCAGGAATTCTCCCGCCAGCTTGAGCACATGGGGCGGATAGGTAGCCGAGAACAGCATCGCATGGATGGACGTTTCGGGCAGGTACCGCTGTATTTCTTTCATATCCGGATAGAAGCCGATGGAAAGCATACGGTCGGCTTCGTCAAAAATCAGAGCGGAAATATGATCAAGGTTGAGCGTGCGCCGCAGGAGATGGTCAAGCACACGGCCTGGCGTCCCCACAACAACGCTGACCCCCTGACGGAGCGCGTCCATCTGCTTGCCGTAGCCGACCCCGCCATAGACGGCGGCCACGGTAAAGCCGCTCCCTTTGAAAAGCGTTTTGGCTTCCTGTTCCACCTGAACGGCAAGCTCGCGGGTCGGAACGAGAATGAGCGCCTGTACGGCGGGCATGGCCGGGTTCAGGCGGGCCATGAGCGGAAGCAGGTAGGTTCCCGTCTTACCGCTGCCCGTACGGGACTGGACCATGAGATCCCTTCCTTCGAGCAGATAGGGGAGAGCGCGGGACTGCACGGGCATAAGGCTGTTCCACCCGGCCTTGGCGCAGGCTGTCTGAAGCAATTGAGGCAGATCGGCGAGGGAGACTTCCGGGAGGGCGTTTTCGGGCTCGTCGACGGAGATGATTTCAGAAGACGTCTGGATGGTGTTGGAGGGGTGAGACTTGGCTTTGGCCTTCTGGGCAGCCGGGGTGGCCTTGGCCTCTTGCATTTGTTCGGTCATGTGATGTCCAAAAGTGAAAAGGTGAAACGAGAACTCCGGGCTCCGGGAACGTCCCTATTTGATAGGTATCGGAAAGCCGAATCGACATAGCACGATGGTTGCCCGGTACGGAGCGGAAATTTTCTCAAACAAAAAACGGCAAAGGCGTTACGAAGGATTGTCTCGTACGGTCTCCGGCAAGCAGAGCCGACGGCATGTTGGGCAGCCAGTCGAAAAAAGAAAAAGCCAAACCTCAGCAACGCAAGCGAAGAATGATAACAGACCTGCCACACAAGGCAAGCTCTGAGAGAGGCCGTTTCGTGGGTATTTTCGGGAGAGCAGAGCCATGAAGGATCTCGTTCCTATGATAACACCTCTTCTAAGGGCTTGTTCCAACGCAACGAAGCATATTCACCCTCAACCCATTGGATGGATGAGGGCTGAATGCCGAGTTTCTCCCAGCGGGGAAGCAGGCTCCCCTTATGGCCAGAGAAAAAGCCTTGGCAATATTGGGGGAAGAAGAGTTCATCCGGCGGCAGGAAGCCGTTCAAAGCGAAATGCGAACGGACCGTTTCGAACAGCGCTTCACTTTGGATGATATTGCCGAGTGCCGGGTGGCGGGGCCCCGCCAATACGGATTCATCCAGTTCACGCTCCGGGGCGAGGCTCAACCGGATGACGGGGATTCTCCGTGCCCATGCAGAGGCAAGGGCTTTCCCGAGGGTGGTTATGGTCGTGTCCAGTTCCCAGGGCACATATTGGCCCATCCTCCACCGTTCCGCCAGCGGCGTACCGTCCACGACGAGACAGGGATAAAAACGCAAACAGGAAGGAGAAAACGCAAGGGCCTCTTCCACATCTTCAGAGAAGCGTTGCGGAGTGGAGCCGGGCATACCGGGGAGTAGCTGGATGCCGAGTTTGAGGCCGCTTTCCTTGATCAAACGGCAGCCTTCCCGCGCCCTATCGCCATTGTAGCCGCGTTGCACGTCCAACAGCGCTTCGGTATGGAATGACTGTATTCCCAGCTCAACAAGATCCAGTCCCGCATGGCGCAATGCCTGCAACCGATCCGGGCGGAGCGCATCAGGGCGCGTCGAACACCGGACCCGGCATACGATGCCTTTTTCTTTGGCTTGCATGGCCAACGCCAGACATTCCATCTGGAGGCGTTCAGGGAGAGCGGTGAACGTACCGCCGTAGAAGGCCAATTCGATGGGACGAGAGGCCGTCCGCTCCATGTGATGCGTCTCTAACTCGGACAAAAGATTGGCAAGAGCTTGTGGGTATGGTAGGCAATCAGAAGGTCGCGTGTGCCCCGTCTGCTTGTCTTGAGCGCAAAAGAGGCAACGATATGGGCAGCCTGCAAAAGGCAAAAAGAAAGGGACGATGGCGGGACGCTGTCGCGGGGCTGATGCGCCGGGGTTGCCGACCGGAAAAAGGCACTCGCGCGCATGGCGTCCCGTGGAAGAGTTTTTTTTCATACCTGTTGATTTGTTTGGTATTAGACGATAAGTGTTGGTATACCTTGGCGCTTATCGATTTGTACACAGTGTTTTGTTCAGAGACTATCCCACAGTTCACCGTGGAGGTCGAGCCCGAGGTAAGAAAAAGGAGCCGCTATGCCTGCATCACAACATGAAGATTGTATTTTTTGTAAAATCGCACGTGGGGATATCCCTTGCACATCCGTCTTTGAATCCGAAGAGCTGATAGCTTTTCTGGATATCAGCCCCGTCAACAAAGGACATACTCTGCTTGTTCCTAAGGCGCATATGGAAACGCTGTTCGATATGCCCGCTGGTATAGGCGAAACGTTATTTGCTGCTATGAAGCAGGTGGGCTCTGCCGTTATGAAGGCGACGGGTGCGGAAGGTCTGAATGTCGTTCAGAATAACTATTCCGCTGCGGGGCAGCAAGTTCCGCACGTGCACTGGCATCTCATTCCCCGTTTTGCTGATGACGGTTATACGGCGTGGCCGCAGGGAGCATATCAAGATATGCAGGAGATGGCGGCCCTTGCTGATGCCATCCGGGAAAAACTATAACCGACGATTTCAAGGATGAGCAGAAAAGGGTCATATTCTCCCGCTGTAGGCGTGCAATCTTCTTGAACTATAGATAAATAGAGAGTATACTTAGGGACAGGCAAACCTCGTTTCGAGTGATAGTGCGTCTTTGGGGGAAGATGTGTCCGAAAAGGAGCGAGAAAAGTGGTTTTGCCTGTTTTTCTTTACAAAAAAACTGTGTAGGAGCCCGATAGGAGCGACGACGGGCTGCACAGGGCGTTGAGAAAAGCATATTTGGGAGTCGGCAACAACGAAGAGTCTCCAGTTCTCCTCAAGAGAGGCCTTTCGTCAAAGGGCATTGCGACGGAATGTCTCGCGGAGGAAACGATACTTGTGGAATGCTCTGGATGCTCGAACATTTTGGGAAGTATGGAGGAACTATGAACAGAGCACTGACCAAAGCGGATATTGTAGAAGCCATTTATGAGAAGACCGACAGAAATCGCGCTGATGTGAAGAACACGGTGGAAATTCTGCTTGGTCTGATGAAGCAGGCCATCAAGAAGGATGATGCCCTCTTGGTGAGCGGATTCGGGAAATTCGAGGCTTACGACAAGGAAGCGCGCAAGGGCCGCAATCCTCAAACGGATGAGACCATTACGCTCCCTCCCCGCAAGGTGGTCGTGTTCCGTCTGTCTCGCAAGTTCCGCGCGGAATTGAACGGCGAGGAAGTTGAAGCCTAGCCCCTTTTAACGTTGAAAGATATGTATGGAGAAGGGAGGGAAAAATTTTGAAAAAAGCTTTCCCTCCCTTCTCTCGCTATGCCTGTGCTGAGTACGTCCTTCCCTTTCAAAGGCTTTTGTGCCTATCCCATCGCTTCCGCATTTCCCCCTTTCCCGGCACAGATTGCTTTGGAGGAATACAATGAAGCGCCCTCTCATGCATCATGAGCGGGCGCTTTTGTTATGGGTATGGGCGGTTCAGCTTCGGATCCAGCCCTGTACGATTGGGGCATTGAGAAGCTGTTCGGCAATCAGCATGTTTCCCGTTTTTCCCGGATGGAGCCCGTCATCCAGATCGGCGACGTATACGGCGGGGAGCCCTTTGAGAAGATCAAGATAGGCGACACCGAGATCGAGGCAGAGCCCGGCATAGGTTTCGTTCAATTTGTTCAGCCGTTCCAGGTGATCCGGGTTTTTCACCGGGGGAGGCCCCATCATGAGGACCGGAGCTTCCATCTGCGCTTCGGAAAGAATGGCTTGGGCGTTTTGGGTGCTTTCCTGCATAGGGACAGCGACGTTGCCGTTGGGAGCCGCCATGTCTACGGTGCCGAAACAGAAAATCAAATAGGGCACGGTGGCGTCATTGACACGGGAGCGGTATTCGGAAGCCCAGCGTTCTCGGATTTGAAGGCTCGAATGTTTGCGGACGCCCAGATTGTAGAAGGTGGAAGGCGGGACGGGAAGGCCGGCGCGCTGGGACGCCAATCCGGCGAATCTTCCGATCCAGCCTCCGGCAAGGGTATCGTTGACCCCCAGAGTGATGGAGTCGCCAAAAAAGAAAAATGTTTTCACAGTCCTCTCCTTGTTTCAGCAAACCAGTCTGCATGATTCCTGTGTTTCCTGCCGCAGCAATGCCTCTATCCTTTCTCTGCCACATGCAGGCAGACAATGCCCGAACACAACGGAATATGGTAAATCCGTTTGAAACCCGCCGCGCGCATTTCATCGCTCAAGGCATCCGCCGAGGGGAATTCGATGATGCTCCTGGCGAGGTAGGCATAGGCACCGGGATCTCCGGAAAGCCTGCCGACGACAGGCAATATCCTTTTCAGATAGAAATTGTAGATGCCGAGCCAGATACGCGTCTTTCCCGTCCCAAATTCCAGGATACAGGCCCGGCCTCTGGGCTTGAGGACTCGCGCCATCTCCGCGAAGGAGGCTGAGCGGGGGGCAATGTTGCGGATGCCGAAAGCCATGGTGAGGCCGTCCATACACGCGTCGGGGAGAGGCAGGGCTCGTGCGTCGGCCCCGACGGAAAGAACGAAGTCTTTGTCTTCTCCCGAAAGCTTCTTTTGCCCATGCACCAGCATGGGAGGGCAAAAGTCCATTGCCAGCACCTGTGCGGCGGGGTGGCGCTTGCGCACCGCTAATGTAACATCCAACGTACCCGCAGCAAGATCGAGAACCCGCTTTCCTTCCGCCTGCCCGGGAAGTACGGCATCGGCAAGGCATTTTCGCCAGCCTTGGTCCAAACCCAGGCTTAAGAGCCTGTTCAGCGGATCATACCATTTGACGATACGGGCGAAGAGCCCCGAAACTTTTGCCGCATGTGCGTCGGTCGCCGTTCCGGTTTTTTCTTCAAGTAGTTCTTGAGAGTTTTCAGCGTTCACTGATGTCATCCTGTGTCGCGTTGGCTTCCAGCGTATCGAGAACAATCTTGTAGATGGCGGGGAAATGTTCCGCAAAGTTGCTCGGAGAAATACGCTGGGTTTCGATGAATTTGACGATGATTTCTTTCGTAACCTGCAACGCTTCTTTATTTTCTTTACCCATGAGTACCCCTCACGGTTCAGTGTCGGAAAACCCGTCCGTTGGGGAATGGCCTTGACCACAATGGACAAAACCGGACGGGGAAAACAGGAAGAAACAGGCCATGCTCCTCCCCGTTTTTTTCATACATATCACGTAAGCGTATTCCGGTCGAGCGGTGTAGCCTCCACCAGATCGGCAAAAGTCCGCATATGGCATAGGGCCGTATCAATAGTGTTGGTTTCTACCGCAACTGAGCCGGATCAAAGGAAGAGGCGTCTTCCTTTTTGGGAAGACGCCTCAATACCAAAGATGTTGCGGTGAATTATTCGAAGGTTTCCGTGCCGGTGTTCAGCTCACTGACATCCTCATTCTCCGCGAAAGGCTCCGTATTCAGATCCCCTTCAAGCTTGGAAACGAGCAGGGCACCCGTGGCATCGCCGAGGACGTTGATGGAGGTGCGGATCATATCGAGCACACGGTCGATGCCAGCGATCAGGGCCAACGCTTCCAGCGGGATGCTGATCTGGGTGAAGACGAGGCTGACCATGATAAGGCCAGCCCCGGGGACGCCGGCTGTGCCGATCGAGGCGAGAAGCCCCATGAGCATGACGGTAAGCTGGTCGCTCAAGGTCAGCGGGATGCCATACACTTCGGCGGCGAAAACAGCCGCGACGCCCATATAAATGGCGGTGCCGTCCATATTGATGGTATTGCCGAGCGGGATGGAGAAGCTGGCAACGCCCTTGGAGGCCCCGAGGCGGCGTACGGATTGCAAGTTGGTGGGAAGGGCCGCCGCGCTGGAGCACGTCGTAAAGGCGATGAGCCACGGTTCGAAAACGCCGCGGAAGAACGTGGGAAGCGGGATACGGACCACATATTTGACCAGCGGGCTGTAACAGATGATGACGTGCAGGACGGACGCGATGGCCGAGACGAGGATGAGCTTGCCGAGAGGCAGGAGCACCTTGAGGCCATGCTGGCTGACGGTGTAGGAAATGAGGCCGAACACGCCGATGGGGGCATACATCATGACCATATTGGTCATGCGGATCATCACGTCGCCGATGAGTTCAAAAATACGGAGCAGCGGTTTGCCCGTTTCGCCGAGGGAGCTCAGGGCAAAGCCGAAAATAACGGCAAAGAAGATGACCTGCAGCATGTTGCCCTTGGCGAGGGCATCTATGGGGTTCATAGGCACGATGTTGAGCAGGGTCTGGATCAGGCTGGGCGGCGTAATCTGCTTTGCCTCCAGGCCTTTTGTGGAAAGATCCAGCCCAATGCCGGGCTGCATGATGTTGGCGAGGAACAAACCGATGGCCACGGCCACGCCCGTGGTGAGGAAGTAGTAGACGAGCGTTTTGGTGGCGACGCGCCCCAGTTTGCTCAGGTCATGGATGCCCGCGGCCCCTGCAATAATTGTGGCAAGGACCAGAGGCACGACCACCATGCGGATCAGGGTGATGAAAAGCTGCCCGAACGGGCGCAGGTAGGCGGCGGTAAACTCGGCGGAAGTCATGCTCCCGACGATGACGCCAAGGACAAGCCCGATGACCATCTGCACCGGAAGGCTCATTTTGGAATGTTTCTTTGACATAATCTCCTCCCCTCTACGATTGATGTAGTCAAAACGGCTGCCTGCAAAAGGGCAACCAAGGTACGGCTCTACGGTCATAGACAATTGTGGCGCAAAGGACAAGAACTAATTGTTTTTCTATTTATTAAATAAAGTAACTAGGTTGAAAGATTGTAAATCGGTATTCCATACACAATATGCCGCGCACGGAGAGGTGATCTGACCAAAAGGGAAAAGGGGCTCGTCCGGCAGGGTTGACAAGTGCACGCAAACAGGCTCAAAAAAGAACCATGCAAAGAGAAGCCTTCACCCGGTGCGTTCCCGGATGGTCTCGGTGCTTCTTCAAGCTTTCATCCGAACGGAGACGATATGAGCACAGGACAGATGGACAATAAGACCTATGACGTCATTTTTGTCGCTCGCAAGAATGCGGAAAACAAGAATGCGGGAATGATTGCGGAAAATGTGGACAAGGCAACCGCCATTCGCTTCGCCCAAAGATATTGCCACCGTAACGAAGATAACGAAGGCGTGATGATTGCCTATCACGGAACGACGGTTCAGCCGGAAGGCTCGGAATGGTGGTTCCACTAGGACCTGCTGCTTCGCAGAAAGAAACAAAGACAGCCCGGAATCCTTTCGGGCTGTCTTTGTTTTGCCGTGCGTATGCTGCGGGCGTTAAGGCGGCGGATGGAGTTATTTCAACGCGGCCTGCGCAATGGCGGGGACGCTTTCAACCAGCAGCGTCGTCACCTTTTCGGCGTTTTGCTTGAAGACGAGAGAGACTTCCTCCCAGCTTACCGGGGCTTCGTCCTCCTTCCAGCAGTCGTAGTCCGTGGACATCGCCACGGCGGCATAAGGGATGCCCGCTTCATTGGCAAGCGCCGTTTCCGTGGAAACGGACATGTTGATGACATCGGCCCCCCACATCCGGAACATGCGGGATTCCGCCTTGGTGGAGAAGCGGGGGCCTTCGATGGTGACGACGGTTCCGGTGGGATGGAAAGGGAAATCGTTTTTGCGGCAGCCGTCGATCAGGATTTGGCGAAGAGAGGCGTCGAACGGTTCGGCCATGGGCGCATGGACGGGCTGGCCCGGCTTGAAATAATCGTGGAACGTCATTTTCCGCTGTTTGGTGAAGTCGATGAACTGATCGAGGATGACGAGATCGCCGCGCCGGATTTCCTCCCGGAGGGAACCGGTCGCCGTCGTTGCGAGGATGTGCGTGCATCCGGCATCTTTGAGGGCCTGGATGTTAGCCCGGTAATTGACTGAAGAGGGCGCAATCGTATGGCTGCGCCCATGACGCGCCAATACGGCCACGGGAATGCCCGCGATTTCGCCTTCCCGGAGCGGCGAGGACGGCTCGCCCCATACCGTGCCGGTAAATGTATCCCGCGCGTTGGTAAAAATGTTCAGGTTGTCGAGGCCGCTGCCGCCGATGATGCCTACTTTGATGCCCATGATCAGTCCTTTGTCATGTTCAGGGAAAGAATGAGGTTGAGGGTGGAGGCGATGCTTTCACCGTACGCGAAAACACCTTCGTTATGCCCGGCCGTTACAAAGATTCCTTCGGAAGGAGAAAGCTCTTCCGTGATCAAGCGTGCCACTTCGCGGGAAAGGGCGGGGGTTCCGTAGGCGACGGATTCCGGAGTCCGGGGGAAGCCTTCCGCCAGCAGGGACGTAAAGAGGAATGGGCTGTGGATGTGGATGACGCAGCGCGCTTTGTTGGCCGCGCCATAAACGGCCCCGTGCGTCATGGACTCCGAAGAGGCTTGGACGGGGCCGAAGGATGCCACGGTATTTTCGAGGGGGTCAAACGCGCGGACGAGGCTGTAACCTTGTTTTCCCAGAAGGCGGCTGGAGCCCGTTCCGCTCCCGCTGATGAGAAACAGGTTCCCCGCCAGCCGCAAAGAGACGTTCCCGTAACCGATGCCGGAAGGGTAAACGCCGATGAGCCCCGCGTCATGAAGCGCCGTGCGCGCCGCATCCAGTTCGGGAAAAAGCGTCAGCGCATCAAGCGCCGTTTCGCGTATTCCAGCGGGCAAGGTACGGAGGGACGTCTCGACGTCTCCCCTTGTATGGCTCGCTTGGTATTTGACGACGCCGTCAATCGGCTCAGCTGCCATGGCGTGCCGTTCCTGCGGATTCGGGATACAGGGAGTCGATGCCTTCTTGAGTAGCCTGACAGACGCCGCGTTCGGAAATGAGCCCTGTGATGAGCCTATTCGGGGTGACGTCGAACGCCCAGTTCCGGGCGGGGGTTTCGTCCGGACAAATCTGGACGTCAAGCACGCTGCCGTCGGGCGTTTTCCCGCTCATGATACGGACTTCCGCAGCTCCGCGTTCTTCAATGGGGATTTCCGCCACGCCGTCATCAAGGGAAAAGTCGAACGTCGAGGAGGGGAGCGCCACATAAAAAGGAACGCCGTTGTCGTGCGCCGCCAGTGCCTTGAGATAGGTACCGATCTTGTTGGCGGCGTCGCCCCTGCGGGTAACCCGGTCCGCGCCGACGATGACGATGTCCACCTGCCCGTGCTGCATGAGATGCCCGCCCGCATTGTCCGCGATCAGCGCGTGGGGCACGCCGTGCCGGGAGAGCTCCCACGCCGTGAGGCTTGCACCTTGGTTCCGGGGACGGGTTTCGTCGACCCACACATGCACGGGAAGTCCCGCGTTGTGCGCCGCGTACACGGGAGACAAGGCCGACCCGTAGTCCACGAAGGCCAGCCAGCCCGCGTTGCAATGCGTCAGGATGTTGACGGGGGCTCCGTCCGCTTTCTTCGCCGCCAGCGCTTCGAGCAGCGTTTTTCCGTGTTCGCCGATGCGCTTGCACGCCTCGGCGTCTTCGTCGGCGATGGCTTGGGCTGTAACTTTGGCGATATGCCGCTTTTCTTCCGGGGAACTTCCCCGCGTCATGGCGGCAAGCTGGCGGTCAACGGCCCATGCCAGATTGGAGGCCGTGGGGCGGGTTCGCTTCAAGGCGGTTGCGGCGTCGGACATGAACGTGTCGAAAGCTTCAGTGTCCTTCGCGGGAGCTTCGCAGGCGGCAAGCCACATGCCGTATCCGGCTGTTGCGCCGATGAGCCCCGCACCTCGGACGAGCATGTTCCGGATGGCGTCACAAAGCGCACTGAACGACGTGATCGTCGCTGTCTCGAAACGATGGGGCAACACATGCTGGTCAATGACATGCAGGCGATCCGCCTCATCAAGCCAGATCGTCCGATACGCTTTCCCGTCTATGTTCACTTCCTTAGTCTCCCTATCGGATATTTTTATGTCTCATACCCGTAGGGTGGAAGGAATGTCCAGAGGCGGACAGTGCGGGGAAAGAGGGTTTTGTTGCGGCGGAGCGGTCAGTGTGGGGGACGGAAACTTCTTGGCACCAGAGCGGTGGCCGATCCGCCGTGTGCCCCGTTGGTGTTTGAGCAGGCATGGAAAAGAGCGGGAAGAGTTTTCCTCTCCCCGCTCTTTGGGTCAGCGTGCAGGACGCTCAGGCAGGCAAGGGAACATACCGCTCAAGCGAGATCTCAGGGTTCTGGAATACGGATTCGGGACACGCCGGACGGCCGGGGACGCCCCATGCCTGAAGCTGATGGAGCGCCATGTCCACCAACGTGTCCAGCCGCGACAGCAACAGGGGGCTCAGCGTGTTTCCATAGGTCATGTCCAGAGGCTGGACTCCGATCAGCCGGATTTCCTCCGGGAGGCAGTCCTTCAGCTCCGCAAGGGCCAGCACTTCGGAAAAGCTGTTCTGGTGTAGGCTCATCTTGTGCGCGCTCAAATAGGCCGGGATGCCGGTGCTGTCCTTCTCGACGGTGGTCCCCGGCTGGAGCCCGAAGTCCACGGCGTCCAGCAACAGCAGGCGCGTGGCCCGCTCCACGAAGGCCAGCAAGGGGTGCCCCTGTGTTCCGGCATCCACTATTTCCACGTTGTCGGGAAAGGCATACCGCGAATAGAGCCGTTCCGCGACCCGGACGCCGAAGCCTTCATCCCCATAGAGGATATTGCCAAGCCCCAATACGACGATCCGTTCCATGATCAGCCTCCCTTTCCTGAGCGCAGCAGCCGGAATCCGCTGAACATGGTCGAGACGAGCGTGGATTTGCCCATGATTTCTTCACGGATGACCATATACAAGTGAATGATGATGAAGCACATGAGGAACAGCATACCCAAGCGGTGGTAGCTGTGCAGATCCCGCCCGCTGTCGCCGATCCAGTAAATGAAGTCCACCACCAGATGGAATGGCTGGAGGATGACCGAGTCGGACGATTGGACGTACATGCCGAAGCCCGTCAGGATCATGATGATGAGCAGGTTGATGCAGGTCATCATGCCGAGCTGGGCCAGCGGATTGTGCCCGATGTGCTCGCGCGGGGTCCTGTCGAGAAACAGGTACCAGCGGAAGTCCGACAGCAGGTCCAGCCACCAGCTTTTCCTCCAGAACGGAATGATGAAAACCTGTCTGGAGTATTTGTTGCCGAAGAACGCGAAGATGATGCGCCAGAGCAGGCCGATGGTGATGATGAATCCGGCGATGAAGTGGGCCATGCGGGTATAGCCCATGTAAAAGAGATAGGTCGGGTCGCCGTCCAGCGAATGCCACGGCTTGCCGATGATGTACCCCGTAGGGATAAGCACGAGAAACGAGAGCACCATGCTCCAGTGCCAGATGCGGATCGGCAGCTGGAAGACATAGATGGGTTTCCCTTCCTGAATAGGTTCGTTCATGGCGTTCTCCTTAGTCCATATGGACCGTCAGCAGTTCGCTGCCGTCCGGCCCCAAGACGTGCGTCGCACAGGCAAGGCAGGGATCGAAGCTGTGGAGCGTACGCAAGATTTCCAGCGGCTGCTTGGGCACATCCATCTTCGTGCCGAGCAGGGCGGCCTCATACGGGCCGAGCTGGCCGCCGTCGCTGCGCGGTGCGGCGTTCCATGTGGTAGGAACGACACACTGGTAGACGTCCACCTTTTTGTTTTTGATGACCGTCCAGTGCCCGAGCGCGCCGCGGGGGGCCTCGGTGAAGCCGACGCCGCGGGCTTCCTGGGGCCATGTGTCGGGATCCCACTTGTTGGTGAAGACGGCGGTGCTGTCGCCGTTCTTGAGGTTCATTATGAGCTTGTCGAAGAAGACCTGCATGGTGTCGGCCGCCCAATGCGCTTCCTGCGCTCTGGTGAGGATGCGGCCCATAGTCGATTGCAGCGACGTGACGGGCACCCCGATCCGGGCACACAGATCGTCGACGCGGGCGACGATGTCCGGCTGCTTGAGCTGGTAGGCGATAAGCGTCCTTGCCAGCGGCCCCACTTCCATCATGTTGCCGCGCCAGCGGGGTGTCTTGATCCACGAATAGGGCGCGTTTTCATCAAGCTGCTTGATGTCCGTCCTGCTCCCCTTGGTGGCGGGTCCAAGCTCGAAGTGAGGCACGGTTTCGCCCTGATAGGGATGCAGGGAGGTAACGCCCTTGGGATACGTGTACCACGAGCGCCCGACTTCTTCACGGATCTGATCCTCGTCGGACAGGTCGACGGGCAACACTTCATTGAAGTTGCCGTTGATGATTGCCCCGCCGGGGATGAGTAGGCTTTTTTGCGAGTAGTCGTTGGCGATGGACGGAAACGCCCCATACGCCAGCAGCGACTGGTTGGAGAGGCCCGTGCCGAGGTGCAGCCACTCCGGATAGAACTTGGCGAGGGCGATGCTGTCGGGGACGAGCACCTGCGCCGAGAATTCACGGCAGCGCTTGATGATCGACAGGACGAGCTCTAGGCGTTCCATGTTGATGACGTCGGCCCCGCCCTTGCCATTGATGTTGAGGGCCAAAGGCACGCCTCCCACCAACCAGTTGGGGTGGGGGTTCTTGCCGCCGAAGACGGTATGGATCTGGACGACGTCTTTCTGGAAGTCGAGAGCCTCAATATAGTGGGCCACCAGCATGAGGTTGGCCTCGGGCGGGAACTTGTAGCCGGGATGCCCCCAATAGCCGTTCTTGAAGATGCCGAGCTGACCGGTGGAGATGATGCGGACCAGCTTTTCCTTTACGGAGGCGAAATAGCCCGGAGAGGATTGCGGCCACGGGGAAAGGCTTTGGGCAAGCCTGGACGTTTCCTTGGGATCGGCCTTGGAAGCGGAAACCACGTCGATCCAGTCCAGCCCGCCGAGCTGGTAGAAGTGCACCAGGTGGTCATGATACCATAAGGCCAGCTGCATCAGGTTGCGGATGATGTTCGCGTTGTCGGGGATGTCGATTTTGAGCGCGTCCTCGATGGCATGGACGGAGGCGAGTGCGTGCGTGCCCGTACAGACGCCGCAGATGCGTTCCACAAAGGCCCAGATGTCTCGGGGGTCACGATCCTTGACGATGATTTCCAGTCCCCGGAACATGGTCCCGCATGAGACGGCATTGGTGATCACGTTGTCGTCGTTGATGTTCACCTCGCACCTGAGATGTCCCTCGATGCGCGTAACCGGGTCGACGACAAGACGCCGCCCCGAGTCGTTAACGGTGTATCCCTGCGTTGTGTATTCGTAGGCCATGATCAGTTCCTTTCAGAAGGGGTGGAATCGTTGGAAGCGGTTTTTTCAGCCTGTGCGGTCTTGGTTTCCTTGGAGCAGTCGCCGTCCTTGCCGTAGCGGTGCTTGAGGTGCACGGCGGTACTGATGGCCGCGTGCGTCACCACGCCGGCACCGATGCCGGCGACGGCGGCCACGCCCACGGTTTCGGCAGTCGTGTTGGTTCCGAATTGGGGAATGTTGGTGATGCGGCTGTAGAAGGAACCGTGATCCCAGAAGTTCTGTTCGGCACAGCCGATGCAGCCGTGGCCGGACTGGATGGGATAGGAAACCCCGTTGTTCCACCGGGTGACGGGGCACGCATTGTAGGTCGTCGGCCCCTTGCACCCCATTTTATAGAGGCAGTAGCCGAGGCTCGCCGCGGCGTCGTCCCAAGATTCCACAAACTGGCCCGCGTCGAAGTGGGCGCGGCGTACGCATTGGTCGTGCACGCGTTTGCCGTAAAAGACCTCTGGGCGTCCCTGAGAGTCGAGTTTGGGGATTTGATCATAGGTCAGGATGTAGGCGACGATGTTGCTCATAACGTCCGGGATGGCGGGGCAGCCCGGGACCTTGATGATCGGCTTGTCGTGAATGACTTTGTGGATAGGGGTCGCCTGAGTCGGATTGGGGCGGGCAGCCTGCACGCATCCCCATGAGGCGCAGGTCCCCCATGCGACGATGGCCTTGGCTCCGGCGGCTCCGCGCTGGAGTTTGTCCATGAAGGGACGCCCTCCGTCGATGCAGTACATGCCTTCTTCGCCAAGAGGCGGATTGCCTTCCACCGCGAGGATATAGCGTCCCTTGTAGGTGCTGATGGCTTCTTCGAAACATTCCATAGCCTGATCTCCCGCAGCCGCCATGATGGTGTCCTGATAGTCCAGCGCGATCATGGAAAGGATGATGTCGGAAGCCAAAGGGTGCGCCGAACGGATAAAGGATTCCGTGCAGCAGGAGCACGAAAGGCCGTTGATCCAGAGAACGGGCAGATAGGGTTTGGTTTCCATAGCGTGGGCGATTTCGAGGTGCCCCATTGGGCCAAGACCCAAGGCAACCGCCGCCATAGAGCAGAATTTCAGGAAATCACGTCGACAGATGCCTCTGCGGCGCAGCACTTCGTACTGGGTTTCCTCTGGGTTGAACATGGATACATCCTTCTTTTGGTCAGCGTTGTGTTCAAGACGGGTCCTTGGCAAAAGACACATCCGCACGGACGGCTTCTTTTTCTGCCGTACCTGTTTCACACTGAAGCCTTTTCGGGGATGTCCGTCAACCGCATGATAGCTGTATCCCTATGATAAATGCGGGATTGGAGGCGTTGAGGCGTTAGAATGTGCCGAGAAAACAAAAAAGGCATACCGTTTTTTCCGGTATGCCTTTTTCCTGACGAGAGAAGGGGAAGGGTTAGCGCGCACCCTTGGGGAAGAGCACCACGCCGATGGTCTTGAGGATGATCCGGACGTCCAGCAGGATGGACATGTTTTTGGCGTAGTACAGGTCATACTCCAGCTTGCGGCGGGAATCCTCGACGGAGGAGCCGTAAGGGTAACACACCTGAGCCCAGCCGGTGACGCCGGGCTTGACCGCGTGGCGCAGGCTGTAGAAGGGGATTTCCTTCTCCAGTTCCTTGACGAATTCAGGGCGTTCCGGGCGAGGTCCGATGAGGCTCATTTCCCCTTTGAGCACGTTCCACAACTGGGGCAATTCGTCGATGCGGGTCTTGCGGATGATTTTCCCCACCTTGGTGACGCGCGGGTCGGATTTCATGGCCCAGACAGCACCGTTTTTCTCGGCGTCGGTACGCATGGAGCGGAATTTGTAGACGGTGAAATCCTGCCCGAACAGGCCCACGCGACGCTGCCGGTAAATGACGGGGCCGGGAGATTCCACACGGATGGCAATGGCGGTGAGCAGCATGATGGGCGATGTGCAGATCAGCAGGCCGAGCGTGGCGAACAGGTCGAAAGCCCGCTTGAGGCGGCGCAGGGAACCTCGGGTATTGAGCGAAAAGCCTTCTTCCGTGAGCAACCATTCGGAGCTGATCTGTGAGACGGGGAGCCGGTGCACCATATGTTCGCAGAAGGAGCGGACATCGACGATCATCTGCCCGTGCAGTTTGGCATGTAGCAGTTCGGTAGCGATGTCTTCGTCGATGGGGGCGTCGGGCAGCAAGACAATCATGGTGACGTTCTGCTGTTTGGCGATTTCCTCAACTTGCATGGGGGTGCCAAGATAGGGGATTTCCCTATCGTTATCGCAGTCGCCCACATAACCGACGATGTCGGCGTCGGTCAGGGATTCGGAAATGGTCTGGCGTACCTTCCCGGCACGGTCGGTCCCGATGAGCAGGATTCTGGCTTTATGCACAAACCGGCCGATGTGCTTGTAATAGAGCGCACGCCAGCCAAGGCAGAACAAAAGGCACAAGCTGAAGAGCAGCAGCAGTGTCCTGCGATCGAAACGCCAGTGCTGGAACGCATAAAATGCGGAGGCGGAAGCGATGGCGCCAAGGAAGAAGGCTATGAGGACCCGGCCTGTGGTGTCCTTGAAATCTTCAGCCCCGACGTTATAGGCATCCAGCACGTAAAAGAAGAAAAGATAGGAGACGACGGTAAACAGCGACGCCCCTGTGTAGTCGTCCAGAACGGAAAGATCCGCAGGCAGCATAAACCACCCGGTAATGCTGAGCGCCGCAAGGATGCAGACGGCATCCAGAACTTTAAACAGCCCTTTGCGATAACCGCTGATAAGCAAGGGAAACCTCCAGTGAATCCTCGTTACGAAAACAACTTCATGACGCTGAGGATAAGATCGGCAGCCTTGCGGGCATCCAGTTCTGTTTCCGCAATGAACCTTCCTTCCTTCCCCATACGGGCCGTCAGAGCGCTATCCTCCAAAAACGACTCCAACGCCTTTGCCAAGGCCTCGGGGGTCCGTACAGGCACGAGAAAACCATTCTTCCCGTCGACGACCACGTCCCGGCATCCGGGAACATCGGTTGCCACGATGGGACGTCCCATGCTCATGGCTTCCATGAGCGAACACGGCAAGCCCTCCCGCCAAGAGGGGGGAACGACAACATTCGCCTGCCCGACATAGGGGCGCACATCACGCGTGACGCCGAGGTATTCGAGAATACCTTCCCGTTCCCATCCCTTGACCGTTTCAAGAGGGACTCCGCCCCTGGAGCTTTCGGGAGCACCCAGAAGCTGGAAACGGGCATTGGGATACCGTTTCTTTACCAGACGTGCCGCTTCCGCATATTCATACAATCCCTTGGCTTCAAGAAGCCTTCCCACAAGAAGGAATGTAAGGGGGGCTTCGGGAAGAGGTGCCACGGCAAACTTGTCCGTGTCCACTCCCGTACCTTTGGTCATGACGACATGGGCACCGCGCGGTAGGCAATGCCAATCCCGAAACGTCTGGACATCGTCCGTATTCTGAAAGAACACGGCATCGCTAAAAGAAAGCGAAATACGATAGAGGGAGGAGGCCAGATACGTGAGCATCTTTTTTACTGGGGTGTTGGCCTCAAACATATACCCGAGCCCCGTAATCATGGCGTAGCGGGAGCGGATGCCCGCCAAAGCTGCCATCGGAATACCGTAAATGACCGACTTGATGGTGGACGCATACAGGATATCGGCGCGTTCCTCACGGAAGATCCTGTACAGGGCAAGGCAAGTTTTTAAATCATGGACTGGATTCAGCCCCTTGTTGTCCAAAGGATAGTTGCGGATACTCGCCCCAAACCCCTTGAGGGTGGCTTCGGCTTCGGAATCGCCCACAGGGACGAGGCACGTTACCTGATGCCCTTCTTCCTGTAGGCGGGAGATGAGCACACTCCAAAAGCTGACCAGAAAACTGGCCCTATTATTCATAATAATGATGTTCATGGCGGAAGAGTATAGCAGTGCGCTGAAGAGAAAGGAAGAGGGATAGGGGGCTTTCCCGCAGAAGGGAAAGGATCAGGTCCGTTTTTTGGGCTGTGCCGCCTGCTGGAAGAGGCGTCCGCGTACGACTGATGTTTGGCCGAACTTGTCTTGAAGCTCGTCCATGACCTTGTCCAGCTTGGTGCGGCGTTCTTCGTTGGATTGACTGTCCTTTCCGATGGTAGGGAGCCGCAATTGGTGCGGCGGGCTGTCGAAACCGGAGACGCCTACACCGATGAGCCGGATTTTCTCCTCAAGACGCATGTGATCGAGCAGATCACACGCTGTTTCATAAATGGTTTCCGTAGCGCTGGTCGGGGCATCAAGCGTGATCCTGCGGGTCATGATCCGAAAATCTGCATACTTGATTTTGAGCGTGATCACGCGGCCCTGAAGCCTTTGTTTCCGTAAGGTGCGCCCTATCCGATCCGCATGGCGGAAAAGCCAGCTCTTGAGGAAGCCTATATCGCGGGTGTCGATGTCAAAGGTCGTTTCGGCGCTTTCTGATTTGGGAGGCGTATAGGGTTCCACTTCGCGAGGGTCAATGCCTTGCGCCCGTTCGTAGAGGGTTATGCCGGCTTTTCCAAAACGGCGCTCCCAAAACACTTTGGGATAACGGGGGACATCGCCTGCAGTGCGGATGGCAAGACTTTGGAGCTCTCTGACCATTGTTTTTCCCACACCCGGTATTTGTTCCACTGGAAGCGACTGAAGGAAGGCGGGCAGTTTATCTGGGTAAAGGATGCTGAGCCCATCAGGTTTGTTCAGATCGGAAGCTATCTTGGCAAGAAACTTGACGGGGGCCAGCCCGATGGAACAGGTCAATCCTCCGGTTACTTCCTTCACTTCGCGTTTGATGCGCCGGGCCATGTCTTCCACAGGGCCAAAGAGCCGTTCCAGCCCCGTCGCGTCAAGATAGGCTTCATCGACGGACGCTTTTTCGACTCGGGGGGAATACGAGCGCAAGACATCAATGACGGTTCGGGAAACCTCGGCATAGCGTGCCATACGCACGGGAACGAGGATAGCATGAGGGCAGAGCTGCAATGCCTGTGCTATGGGCATTGCGGAATGGACGCCGAACTTCCGGATTTCGTAGGAAGCCGCACTGACGACTCCCCTGGGACCGCCTCCGCCAACGATGACCGGTTTGCCGCGCAGTTCAGGATGGTCTTTCTGCTCAATGGAAGCGTAAAATGCGTCCATGTCCACATGCATAAACCACTTCTGCATATATCAAGTTGTCCTTACAGTATTTATTTTCCAGATTCGTTTTGCGTCGTTTCTTTTTGCTAACCTATTGCTAACCAGAGTTTTTTTTCAAGCAAGGTTAGCTCTCTCCCCCCATCCCCTCTCACAAAAAAAGCACGCCCACAAGAGTCCTTTGGGCGAAGTCTACAGCCGTGTCTTTTGTGGGTCCTTCCGGCCCGTGGGATCTCCCAACGGCGGTTCGACTCCATACTTTGGCCACGACTTGCGGAATGGGAACCTCGGAATGGCGGAATGTCTTTCTGGGCTCTTAGCTGCTGCCTAAAAAGTTGTCAGTTTTTAATTTAATAAGATCAATAGGATATTGATATATGAGTGGTAAAAAGTACAAGGATAAGGTCGAACAACGCACCAAGGAAGAAGAAAAGGCGATGAAGGCCAAGGTTGCGGCTAAGAAGCAGGATCTCATGTCCGAACTTACCACCGATGTCATCCGTACCTACTTCGACGAGGACGGCGTGGGCGATGGCAAGCTGTTCAACCGTCTGCACCGGGATAAGATCGTGGGTGTGATCGATTCGGATGATTTCCTTTTCTGGAATGGAGCGCATTGGGAGAAGGCGAAAGAAAAACAGGAGTTCCGGGCGATAGAGGATGTTGTCCGCCTCTATGAACGCCTTGCCGTCGAGAAGGAGAAAGAGTTCGACTCCGTGGATAAACGGGATGATCCCGATTTGAAGAAGGAACTCCAGAAGCAGCTCAGCGCAATCCGGCGGCGGATCAAGACGCTGCGTGAGGCCCCCGGTCAGGACAACCTGAAAAAGATGACGGCCCGTGTCGATCCTCCTCTGCTGGTCTATCCTGAGCAGTTGGACGACAAGCCTCGTCTGCTGCCCTGTCCGAACGGCGTGATCAATCTGGAGACGGGTGAGCTGGAGCAGGGTCGGCCACGGGATTACCTGCTCACTGCTTGCGAAACCGAGTACGATCCCGGCTTGCTGGATGTGGAAGACCCTTGCCCGGTGGCGAATGATTTCCTGCTCCGAAGCATGGATGGCGACAAGGAGCTTGTCGCGTTCATCTGGCGGCTGCTCGGATACGGGCTTATCCGGGAGCGCAAGGATCACATTTTTATGATTTTCCACGGGGAACACGGGCGAAACGGCAAGGATACGCTCATCAAGCTGATCACCACGACGCTCGGCAAGGCGCTTTCCGGCGACGTGCCCGTCGAGATGCTGCTCCAGACTCCGAACGTGAAGAACTCTTCTGGCCCTTCGCCCGATGTGATGAGGCTGCGAGGCATGTGCATCGCGTGGATCAACGAGGCCGAGGAGAATCAGAAATTTGCGCTGGCCAAGCTCAAGAAACTGTCGGGCGGCAGCTACATAACCGGGAGGAGCCCCTACTCGAAGGAGGAAACCTCTTGGAAGCAGACGCACCTGCCGATCATGACCACGAACGAACTGCCAAAGGCGAAGGCCGACGATGCGGCTTTCTGGCAGCGTGCGCTCATCCTGAAATGGAACCTGTCTTTCGTGAATAAGCCTGATCCGGCGAAGCCCTACCAGCGCCAGGCCGACAAGTATCTTGACGAAAAGCTGGAGAAGGAGCGGAAGGGCGTCCTCGCCCGGATGGTCAGGGGGGCCATAGAGTACCTCAAATATGGTGGGCTACAAGTCCCTGAAAAAGTATACCGATGGACGGAGAGCCAACGCACTAATTGGGATGATCTCGCCCAGTTCCTTTCTGAATGGTGCGTCTGTGAGCCGGGCCATGAACGCATTGAGGACTACAAAACTTCGATCTCCGCGACGGATCTCCATGAGGCTTTCTGCCTCTGGTATGCCCGCTACAAGGATAAACGGTTCAGCATTTCCGCAAAGAAGTTTTCTGACCTATTGAATAAAAAGGAAATTCCCACGAAACGGAGCAACGGTATCAGAAGGCTTGGGATCACGCTCACGCCCGATGCCGAACTAGAGCTCCAGAAGGCCCGTGATTCTAATCCTTCCAAAACCTTCCGTAAAAATAGCCTCGATACTTATGATAACATATTGTGATTGAATGTATTTTTCGTAACGTGGAAAGATGGAAGGATTGCCCACTAACTTTTCATGCGTGAGATCTCTATGTTTCATTCATGCGCGTATAAACTTTATATACTCATGCTTCCATCTTTCCATAAAGAGAAAAGATTAAAAAGAACAATAAGAAAAAGAAAAACAACCTTGGAAAGAAGTGGAAGGTTTCTATGGCCACCATGCTTGAGAACTATCGGCACCGCTTTGGCAGCGCAGTGAAGGCGCAGGGAAACGGCTTCAATGGCCCGTGCCCGTTGTGCGGCGGGGAGCCGGGGAAGTCCGACCGTTTCATCATCTGGCCGGACCGTGAGCACGATCTCGGGCACACCTGCGCCGTGAATCACATCCCCGGCGTTTGCTACTGCCGCCAGTGCCGCTTCACCGGGGACAGCATCAAGTACCTGATGGAGATTGAGGGACTGAGTTTTCGGGAGGCGTGCGCCGAGCTTGGCATCTCCAATACCCCGGTTCGGCTCCGTCATCGGCCCGCTCCGCGTGAGCCGCGTGCCGAGTCCTGCACGTTTACCCCGCAAGCGTGGGAACTCCCCACGGAGAAGTGGGTGGCTTATGCGACGAAACTGCAAGCCGAAGCGGAGCAGGAGATCTGGAACCATCCCGAAGCGCTCAAGTGGCTTGCTGCCCGTGGCATCACGGAAGAGGCCGTCCGCACCTACCGCCTCGGTTATCTGGTTGGGGAAAACGGCAAGGCGGGCCGGTATCGTTCCCGTTCCGCCCTTGGCCTCGCCCCAAAAGAGCAGGACGGGAAAGCCATGACCATGTTGTTCATCCCCCGTGGGATCACAATCCCCCTGTTTGCCGAGGACGGGCGGCTCATCAACCTCCGTATCCGCAAGCCCAACGCCGATCTCGTCAAGGAAGAGGGCCGGAAGCGCTTGAAGTATATCGAGCTGGAAGGCTCCTGCCGCCGCCCGCTGTTGCTGCGGCCAGAGGCGGAAGTATATGTCATCGTCGAGGGGGAACTGGATGCCGTCCTGTGCCACTACGCGACGGGGGGCGGGATCGGTGCCCTCGCCGTCAGGAGTAACACGCGCAAGCCGGATGCCGAGGCTCACTCCCTGCTTGAGGGCGCGGTGCGGCTGCTGGTCGCCCTCGATTACGAGGACAGCCTGAACGGTGTGGCCGGATTGAAGTGGTGGATGGATACCTACCCGCACGCACGGCGCTGGCCGACGCCGGAGGGGAAGGACCCCGGCGAAGCCTACGGCCTCGGCGTGGATATACGGGAGTGGATCTCCGAGGGGTTGCCCCGCTCCGTCAGCCTGTCCGATGCCCCCGGAAGGGTGGAAGCATTTTCGTGTGGTCGTGTTCTTGAGGGGGGAGGGGGCGAAACGCCCACAAATTCCCCTTCTCTGGAAAAAGGAAAGGGACAGGACGGATGCACGGCCAGCGTAAAAGAGGCGCTCCCGGCGGGATTGCGCGAAGCTATGCCCGCATATCTCGCCGTCAACGATGTTCCTCCGGACGTGCTCCATGCATGGGCGCTATGGCAGGGCCTCCCCGTCCGTTTCATCAAGGAGGACGGGGGATTCAGGTGGCTGTACAGCCACTCGTGGGCAAAGCGGCACCGTGATCAGTTCGAGGCGTTCTGGCGGTTTCAGGACGGTTCCGACGCCCTGTGGGATTGGCTGTCGGCGCACGTCGCGGCAGAAATAGGCGCGCATAACCTTTTGAAGATATGGGGATAAGAATGCAGAAACAGGCTGCTCTGACTTCTCTATCTTGATGGCCCTTCTGGATGACGCACACGGACAGTTGGAATGTGTATTCAGGTAACACAATGAAATAGATGCAAATATCCGGGTGCAACGCCCATATAGGACATGAGGAATTTTCGCGCGCGAAGAGTAGGGGATACCTTCAATCCTCCCATTTTTTAGAGAAATGCAATAAATTCTCAAATTTATACACTGTGAAACGTGGGAGGATATGGGAGGATTGATTTTATTGACAAAAATGCTCTTTGCCATGTTATGCTGGCCGCAAAATTTTATAGAAGGAGTTTTTTATGAAGATGTCAAACATTACCCCTTTGCGTTTGGAGACAATCTAGTCCGCAGCATGACCGATGAGAACGGCAATCCGTGGTTCGTAGCTAAGGATGTTTGCCGGGTGCTTTGCATCGAAAACAATCGTGACGCTATTTCCACTTTGGATGAAGACGAAAAGATTACCGTCGCCAATCCCGACGGTAATCCCCGCGCGGGCATCCCACACCAGTATGTCCTTATCTCCGAATCCGGCCTTTACGCGCTCGTCTTCCGCAGCCGCAAGCCGGAAGCCAAGGCTTTCTCCAAGTGGGTGCACTCCGAAGTCCTCCCGACCCTTCGCAAGACCGGAAAGTACGAGATGCCGCGCCAGACGCGACGGGAAGCCTTGCCGGATGACTTGCCGTCGGAAGCTCTGGCCCTGCGTCCATCCATGCGCCAGAAGCTGTGGCAGGACGCTTTGCAGACCGTCCGGCTGGATGGTGGCGATTCCGCGGCGGCGCGGGAATGGTTCACGTTTCTTTGCAGCATGGTGGCGGCATTGCCGCCTGCGCCCACTCCGGCGCGGGACAAGGTGCGGGCCTTCTTCCACGAATGCTGCGAATACGCCCCCGGAAACCGAGTGTCCGCTACTGTGCTGTATGAGGTTTTCAAGCAGTGGCACAGGGAACAACGGGGTGATTTGCCCTCCATGAAGGTGTTCGGCATCTGCATAAGGGAATTTGCCCGACGCCTTCGTTCCTGTGGAATATTTTATGAGGGGATATGCCTCAAGGCGTATATTGTTCGAGCATAACCTTTTGAAGATATGGGAGTAAAAGAGCATCAATGGACGCAGGACAGAACTGCAAGACGTGGAAAGAGGCGCTCACCTATCTGCAAGAGGATTGCGGCAGGAAGATCCAAAAGAGCAAGCTGTTTGACGACATCAAGACCGGACGCCTGAGAAAGCAGCCGGACGGTTCTTTCAAACGGCGCGACCTTGACCGCTACGCGGCATCGCTCCCCACGGCGGGGACGCCGGACAAGCTGGCCACCGATGCCGCCAGACGCCAGCAAGAGAAGGAAGAACAGGAAATCCGCAGGATACGGGTCGCGGCGGACAAGGAAGAGTTCATCCTCAAGGTCAAGCAGGGCCAGTACATTTCACGGGATGACGTCTATCAGGAGCTTGCCGCCCGAGCCGTGGCCCTGTCCGCCAGCCTGAAAACGGCGCTCGAGGCGCGGTCGCTCGACGTGATCGCGCTGGTCGAGGGAAACCCCAAGAAATCCGGGCCGTTCGTCGAGCATATCGAGCAGGTCATCGACGAGGCCATGAACGAGTACGCGAAGCCCATCGAGATTGAGGTCACGTTCATGGACGTGGAACAGGCCCCGGATGATGAATAGGCAACACGCTTGCCAACTCCGGCAAACGTCGCTATCTTGAACGCAAGAAGGGCGGCAAGTGTCTCACCATTCACCGCCCTGTAGGGGCCAGTCCCCCGGATTTTGAGTATAATCCAGTTTTTAGCCCCGGAAGGAACTCGCAATTCCTACCGGGGCAAACTCGTGTTCAGCCTACTTTTTTAAGTAAGGGACAACGAGAACCACGATGACTCCCGCCAACACATTGGCGAGGATGTCGAGTAGGAACTGCTCCATGAGCGCAACCTCCTTTCGGAGACTGACCCACGGTGGCAAGGTAGCCGGGGACGGATGAAATGGCAAGATATACTTGACAAGCGGAGTCTTCCGGTATAGTTCTTACAAAGAAGACGGTAAAAGGTTCTGATCACACTGAAGAATGGTATTTATTATTTGACCATCTATCAAATAATAGACAGCACGCTTCCCGTCTAAAAAGTTTTAGATGATTCACATTACTCTTATTTTGAGTAAGATGGCAGAATTTTTGTCTGCTTCATCGGCAAATTGATAGTAATTACTAGAATCATGGTTTAATTCTTTATTTAAAAAAGGAATAGCCATGAAAATCAAAGATTGTTTTAATTTTTTTAAACAAATTTTTTATAAAAAAAAGTTTCATATAGCAAAAGGTAAAAATTACTTTTCAAGTGAGTATGGAAACATACGTGGAAGATACGAAGATATTGAATGGACATTTGATTTAAGATAAAAGAACGCATTTCCTAAAAAAATCCTCCGGCTCAGCTGGAGGATTTTCTTTTATATATTCCCCCTTGACACCCCCCTACCCCTTAGCTATTCTAATTACCCCTAACTAAGTAAGGCTTGTCCGTTGCCTTTGTCGTGCCCCACACGGCGAAAAAGAGCGGAGTTTTTTGTTTCTGCCACCGATGCGCTACGGGTTTATCCTGTGGATGCGGTTACATATTGGCGGAACAACGTCCTGATGTTCGTGAGACTCAGGCGGCTTTACTTAGGCCGGGGAGCGTTGTTCCGCCTTTTTTTGTTCCCAATCCCCAAACTAAGTAGGTGGCTCATGTTGCGTTTTCTTCTTTCTTCCCGTGGCCTCCGCCTGCGATATCGTCTTGTTTCCCTTGCCGAACGTTCTTTTTCCGTGCTGCTTCTGGCGAGTATTCTGTTAGCCGGGTTCGTCGCACAGCTCGTTTTGGGAGTGCGCTGATGGCAACCTACCGCACCATCCGCATGTCGTTCTGGTCTGATCTGTATGTTGAAACCCTGAGCGCGTCCGAAAAGCTCCTGTACCTCTATCTGTTTTCCTGCCCCCACACCAACAACCTCGGCGTGCTGGCGGTGTCGACCCGGCGCATGGCCTACGATACCGGGCTGACGCAAGAGGCCGTGCACGCCGCGCTCTCCTTGTTCGAGCGTGACCGCAAGATCGTTATGGACGGCGACACGGTGTGGCTCTGTAACTTCATCCGCCACCAGTGTAGCACCAGCCCGAAGATTCTGGCCTCGCTCCGGGCCCTGTTCCCCGCCGTGGAGTCCGCCGACATCCGCGAGGCCATTCTTGCGCGTTACCCGCACCTCTTTGAGGCAACTCCACGCCCTGCGGATAGGGTATTGGTACCCTCCCGGGAATCGGAAAGGGAATTGGAAAAGAAAGATCTGATCGGGACGGACGGATTTTTCGTGCCTGTGGAGATGCTGGAAAGGTTGCAGTGCGACTTCCCGGACGTGGACGTGCAGGCCGAAATAACCCGAATCCGCAACTTGCAGGCGAGCCAGCATAAGCCCATCCGCAACCTGTGGACGTTTTTGCGGACGTGCCTGTCCAACGCCGTCAAAGGCAGGGCAGCCCATGCCGCGCCGTGTCCCATTCCGTCTGCGCCCGCCCTCCAGCCGGAGCAGCCCGCATTCCGTACGCTCTCCGAAAGCGACATGGAACAGAGCCGCGTCCTTGCACGCCGTGCCCTCGCCGCCTTGCGCGGCAACGGCACATTCTCGGTTGAACCTTCCCACTCTCAGGGGGTGACGGCATGAGCGACCGCGTGGAACTCGACGAATCCCTTGCCGTTGGCATCCTGACCCCGCTGATGGAGTACGCCGACCTGCTGAACGAGTCCAACGAATATGCCAAGAGCCGGATGCTGTGCGTCCTCATTGATGACGCACAAAGTCAGCTTGAGAATGTCTTCAGCCAGATCAGCAAAATGAATCCGCATATTCGTGTGGGCAAGCCTTTCCGGGGGTGATACGCCCGCAGGTGAAGGCAAAAGCCGGTTGCGTCTCCTCCGACTCTTGATGGCGAAGGGGAAAATACAGTGAACTTTTCAGCAGCGGAGGTTCTCCCGCAGCAAGGAGTTTCACTGGAACCATGACGCAGCTTGCCTTGTACGAAATGCCGAAAAAGGAGTGCCGGCGCGTGGCCATTTCGGTGCCGATACCGAAATGGCTTCCGCCGTCTCTGGCCCTGTGGCTCCGTCAGCGCATGGCGGAGCGGCCGGAGGGGAAACTGACCGTGGCCACCCGGTTCTCAAAAGGGGAGCGGGCCGCGATGAAGCGCCGCAGGCCCGTGCCGATCAGCGCATGGGCGGAGAAACACCGCGTCCTCGAAATGTCGGCCATCCGGGGCCGCTGGCGGAACGTGTTCACGCCGTACCTCACCGGGATCATGGACGTGTCCGGGCTTCCCGGCGTCGAGACGGTCATCATCTGCAAGAGCCCCCAGACGGGCGGCTCGGAGTGTGGCCACAACATCGTCGGGTACTGCATCGACCGTCTCCCCGGCCCGGTCATGTACGTGTTCCCCGACGAACTGACCGCCCGCGAGAACGCCAAGGACCGCATCATCCCGATGATCGAGGCCTCCCCGCGCCTCCGGCAGTACATGACGGGCTACGGGGACGATGCCTCCAGCCTGCGCATCAACCTGCTGTACATGCCGATTTACCTCGGCTGGTCCGGTTCCGTCTCGCGGCTCGGGAACAAGCCCATCCGCATCCTCATCCTCGACGAGCTGGACAAGTACAAGAACCCGAAAAACGAGGCATCGTCCGAGTCGCTGGCGGAGAAGCGCGCGACGACATGGCGGACCCGGCGCAAGGTCGTGAAAATCTCGACCCCGACCACGGAGGACGGCCCGATCTGGAAGGCGCTCACCAAGGAGGCGGGTGCCCGCTTCGATTTTTGGGTGCGCTGCCCGCACTGCGGCTTTTTCCAGCACATGGATTTCGAGCGCATCGCATGGCCCGGAAAGGATGAGGAAAAGTCCCCGGACGCCGAAACCGTGCTGGCGAAGCGTCTGGCCTACTACGCCTGTGAATACTGCGGCGCGGGGTGGGATGACGGCGACCGCGACCGGGCGGTCAGGGGAGGGGAGTGGCGCGAACGCACGTCCGGCCTTGAGCTGATGGCCCACGTCGCCGCGCACCGTCCCGTGAAGGTGGGCTTTCACATCCCCGCGTGGCTTTCATACTTCGTGAGCCTGTCCGAAGTGGCCCACGCATGGCTCAAATACAAGGAGAGCGGAAAATTGGACGACCTCAAGAACTTCAGGAACCAGTACGCCGCCGAGCCGTGGGTGGAGTCGCACGCGGCCCGCTCGGAAGACGCCATCCTCGCCCTGTGCGACGACCGCCCACGCGGGAAGGTTCCCGGCCCGGTGGACGGAAAAGAGCGGGTATCCGTCCTTCTGGCCACGGTGGACACGCAGCAGCACTATTTCCGGTACGTCATCCGGGCCTACGGCTATGGCGAAACCGAGGAGAGCTGGCTCGTGGCGTCCGGCTCGGCGGACAACCTCGCGGCGCTGGAGGAAATCCTGTTCGGGAGCGTCTACGCCGACCCGGACGGCAGGGAATACGCGGTCAAGGCAGCCATGATCGACGCGATGGGCGGGCGCACCGCCGAGGTCTACCGGTGGGCCGTCCGTCATCGGGGCCGAGTCTTCCCGTGGCAGGGCGTCCGTTCGATGGCGCAGCCCTACACCCCCTCGCATCAGGAATACTTCCCCGACGCCAAGGGCAACAAGGTCAAGATCCCCGGCGGGCTGATGCTGTACCGCTGCGACGTGACGTTCTTCAAGTCCGATCTGGCGTTCAAGCTCGGCATCCACCCGGATGACCCCGGCGCGTTCCACCTCCACGCCAATGACGGCGGACAGCTTGAACAGTACGCCAAGGAACTGTGCGCCGAGGTCTGGGACGACGAGAAGCAGGGATGGGAAAACCCGGCGAACAAGCCGAACCATTTCTGGGACTGCGAGGTCATGCAGCGTGCGTTCGCGTTCATCCTGAACGTCCGGCATCGCCGCAGACCGGACGAGGAAGCGAAAAAGCCCGCCCGTCCCCCGCGCCCGTCCGAACGCGGCGGGGGCGGTATCGGTTCGCGCCTGGCGAACCTGCGGAGGTCGTTATGGCACTGTACGACCTGTCGGATCGCCTCAACTGGCAGCAGGCTTGCGAAATTCTCGGGTGCAGCAAGGCGCAGTTGTACCGGCTTGTGAAGGAGAAAAAGATTCCTGTTTATGGAACGGGAAAAAGATATCGATGGTATTTGAGAACAGATTTGAAACTATTTTTAGAAACAGGGTATTGTGAGAAAAACGACTTGACAAATTAACCTAATAGGGTAATATAAAGACATGGAAAAGAACAAGCCGCATTGCCCCCTGAGCCGTGTAAAGGCCCTGATTGAAGCTGGAAAGGTCCATATGACAACCACAGCGCGAAATGGTGCCGCTGCATTGGGGTATGACCGCAAACGAGCCTATGCGGAAATCATGTGCCTGAGTCCTCATGAGTTCTATAAGAGCATGACTACATATCATGATTCTTCCGTTTGGCAGGATGTTTACCGGCACAAGGCGGATGTGGGAATGCTGTACATTAAACTGACTGTAATAGACGACGTTCTTGTCGTTTCATTCAAGGAGCTGTGATATGAAATGTCCAGAATGCGGAGGCGCGGAACTGGTGCCCGGCGTGAAGGAAGTCCCCTTCACATACAAGGGAAGGACAATCATGCTCGAAACCCATGCGGATTTTTGTCCGGTGTGCGGAGAGGGCGTTTTGTCGGATGAGGAAGCGGATCGTCTTGATGGGCTGTCGGAGGTATTTCGCCGTAAGGTGAATGAAGAACTGTTTGATCCTGCTTTTGTCCTATCCGTCCGGAAAAAGCTCGGCCTCGATCAGAGGCAGGCTGGTGAACTGTTCGGTGGAGGAGCTAATGCCTTCTCTCGATATGAGCTTGGAAAGGCCAAACCTCCACAGGCACTGGTGCAGCTTTTCAAGCTGTTAAATAATGATCCATCCCGTCTCAATGAACTGCGGGGCTGATGCCTTGAACAAGTTCGCACAGAAAAGTCCGGCTTCCCAGCCGGGCTTTTTTTTGTATAAAAAGAAAACCTCCCGCTAGGCGGGAGGTTCCGAAAAGCTTACAGCTT
>ERZ779870.602-NODE-602-length-35528-cov-12.5885_pt1 | contig 35528 bp, 37 predicted proteins | sample MGYA00511247_ERZ779870 | MGnify/ENA primary metagenome ERZ779870 (study PRJEB29588, sample SAMEA2149068) | human gut metagenome | biome: human gut; feature: human-associated habitat; material: faeces | place: Denmark | collected 2008/2010 ...
AACAAGTTAGCCGTATCGGAAGGTGCGGCTGGATCACCTCCTTTCTATGGAGACCAAATCAGATGAAACAAGCTGATTTAAATTCCAAGGTCAGCATTACGAAAGATTTCTTTCAAAACTCGTTGTTTAATTTTCAGGGTCCTGCCCGAGATATACGGGGGTATAGCTCAGCTGGGAGAGCACCTGCTTTGCAAGCAGGGGGTCAGCGGTTCGATCCCGCTTATCTCCACCAATAAGAATAGCCGAGGTTCGTAGCCCGAAAATAACGACCGGCGAGGACTAAGATGTGAAAATCACGCAAGTGATTGAAACATATTAGACGAGTGGGAGTTATTTGAGGAGAAGCGAAGAACAACGAGGCTTGACATCATCAAGCAACAGCTATTCTTAAAAATACGGCTTAAGAAATAACGAGCCAAACCAATATGGGCTTATAGCTCAGCCGGTTAGAGCGCACGCCTGATAAGCGTGAGGTCGGTGGTTCGAGTCCACTTAAGCCCACCAAAGAAGAGCCGAGGTTCACAGCAATAGCGAAGAACAACGGGGCTTGACATTATCAAGTCTAATCTCTTCTAAAGCACCTTGAAAACTGAATAAAGAAGCAGATAAAGCGAGAAAAGTATTAGTTATACAGGTAAACAAACTCAAATGATAATTTGAATGCGTAAACCATAGGTAAAAAATACTACAATTAAGCTTAAGGGTAATAAGAAGATTAGTTATAAATAAACTAAAGGCTTATTAAACTGCGAAAAGAGTAATTAACATTACAAGAATAAGAAGAACCAAAGATATCTCATAATGGTCAAGCTACAAAGAGCACAAGGGGAATGCCTTGGCACCGAGAGCCGAAGAAGGACGTGACTAACTGCGATAAGCTGCGGGGAGCCGTAAGTAGGCTTTGATCCGCAGATTTCCGAATGGAGCAATCCGGCAAGAGGAAAGTCTTGTCATCATATACTGAATACATAGGTATATGAGGGGAACCGCCTGAACTGAAACATCTAAGTAGGGCGAGGAAGAGAAATCAACCGAGATTCCGCTAGTAGTGGCGAGCGAACGCGGAAGAGGGCAAACCGGAGGATTTATCCTCCGGGGTTGTGGACAGTTTTTTAGCAACTGGAACTAGGAGAACGGTATGGGAAGGCCGGCCATAGCGGGTGATAGCCCCGTATCCGAAAGGGAAGGTTGTGCGACTGGATCCAGAGTACCGCCGGACACGTGAAACCCGGTGGGAAGCTGGGGGGACCACCCTCCAACCCTAAATACTACCTGATGACCGATAGAGGAGCAGTACCGTGAGGGAAAGGTGAAAAGGACCCCGGGAGGGGAGTGAAAGAGAACCTGAAACCTTGTGCTTACAAGCACTCAAAGCACGTTAAAGTGTGATGAGGTACTTTTTGTAGAACGGTCCGGCGAGTTATTGTATGTAGCGAGCTTAAGGTGTTCAGCACCGGAGGCGAAGCGAGAGCGAGTCTGAATAGGGCGACTGAGTTGCATGCAATAGACCCGAAACCAGGTGACCTATCCATGGGCAGGTTGAAGTGGGGGTAAAACCCCATGGAGGACCGAACCGACCCCCGTTGCAATGGTGGCGGATGACTTGTGGGTAGCGGTGAAATTCCAATCGAACTCGGAGATAGCTGGTTCTCCCCGAAATAGCTTTAGGGCTAGCGTTGATAATAGATTCCCGGAGGTAAAGCACTGAATGTCCTAGGGGCCGATAAGGTTACCAAAGACTATCAAACTAAGAATGCCGGAGAATTGGTCATCAGCAGTCAGACAGTGTGAGATAAGTTTCATTGTCAAAAGGGAAACAGCCCAGACCTACAGCTAAGGTCCCGAATAGATGCTAAGTGGAAAACGATGTGGAGTTGCGAAAACAACCAGGATGTTGGCTTAGAAGCAGCCACTCATTAAAAGAGTGCGTAATAGCTCACTGGTCGAGTGACTCTGCGCCGAAAATTTAACGGGGCTAAACCATACACCGAAGCTTAGGAATATACTTTTAGTATGTTGGTAGGAGAGCGTCGTATACGGGGTGAAGTTACAGCGGAAGCGGTAGTGGACTGTATACGAGTGAGAATGCCGGAATGAGTAGCGAGAATTATGTGAGAATCATAATGGCCGAAAATCTAAGGTTTCTTGGGGAAGGTTCGTCCGCCCAAGGTAAGCCGGGAGCTAAGGCGAGGCCGAAAGGCGTAGTCGATGCACATACGGTAGAAATTCCGTAGCCACCGAACTTTAAGTCAGAGGGACACTTTTGGATAGCGGAACCCGGGCGTTGGTTGACCCGGGCGAAAGGGAGCGAAAATATAGTAGCGAAGTCCGCGATGCTGAGAGGCGAGAAAAGCTCTGATGGATACTAAGGTGCCCGTACCGCAAACCGACACAGGTAGATGAGGAGAGAATCCTAAGGCCAACGGGAGAAGGGTTGTTAAGGAACTCGGCAAAATTACCCCGTAACTTCGGGATAAGGGGAGCCCCCTACGGGGGGCCGCAGAGAATAGGCCCAAGCGACTGTTTACCAAAAACACAGGTCTATGCTAAATCGAAAGATGACGTATATGGGCTGACGCCTGCCCGGTGCCGGAAGGTTAAGAGGAGATGTCAGCGCAAGCGAAGCATTGAATTGAAGCCCCGGTAAACGGCGGCCGTAACTATAACGGTCCTAAGGTAGCGAAATTCCTTGTCGGGTAAGTTCCGACCCGCACGAATGGTGTAACGATCTGGGCACTGTCTCAACTACCCACCCGGCGAAATTGTAGTACCGGTGAAGATGCCGGTTACCTGCGGCAAGACGGAAAGACCCCATGGAGCTTTACTGTAGCCTGATATTGGGTTTCGGAAATCTATGTACAGGATAGGCGGGAGACTGGGAAACATGAGCGTCAGCTTGTGTGGAGTCGATGTTGGGATACCGCCCTTAGGTTTCTGGAATTCTAACCTGCGGCCGTGAATCCGGTCGGGGGACATTGTCAGGTGGGCAGTTTGACTGGGGCGGTCGCCTCCGAAAAGGTAACGGAGGCGCTCAAAGGTTAGCTCAGCACGGACGGAAACCGTGCCTCTGAGTGTAAACGCAAAAGCTAGCCTAACTGCGAGGGTGACGGCCCGAGCAGTAACGAAAGTTGGAGTTAGTGATCCGGCGGTATGTGAATGGAAATGCCGTCGCTCAACGGATAAAAGCTACCCTGGGGATAACAGGCTGATCTCCCCCAAGAGTCCACATCGACGGGGAGGTTTGGCACCTCGATGTCGGCTCATCACATCCTGGGGCTGTATTCGGTCCCAAGGGTTCGGCTGTTCGCCGATTAAAGTGGTACGCGAGCTGGGTTCAGAACGTCGCGAGACAGTTCGGTCCCTATCTGTCGTGGGCGCAGGATATTTGAGGAGCTCTGTCCTTAGTACGAGAGGACCGGGATGGACGTACCTCTGGTGCACCAGTTGTCATGCCAATGGCACGGCTGGGCAGCTATGTACGGAACGGATAAACGCTGAAAGCATCTAAGCGTGAAGCCGACTCCAAGATTAGATATCCCATCGTATAACGAGTAAGACCCCTTGAAGACTACGAGGTTGATAGGCTGCGTGTGTAAGTGCCGTGAGGCATTCAGCTTGGCAGTACTAATAGGTCGAGGGCTTGACCACAAGATTTCTTTGGTCAGCTGTGTAGTATATACTTTAACCCGATTGGTCATTCCAATATGTATTTAACTAATCTTTCTTCTTAATCTTCTTTCCTTTATTCAGTTTTCAGGGTGTTTGAAAGAACACAGAGATGCACCATTAGCTCAGTTGGTAGAGCACCTGACTCTTAATCAGGGTGTCCCGGGTTCGAGCCCCTGATGGTGCACCAAGAGAAGTTGCAGGGGCTAATGAGAGCAAAGACCATTAGCCTTTGTGACGAAAGACAAGGCTCGTTGGTCAAGCGGTTAAGACTCCGGCCTCTCACGCCGGCAACGCGGGTTCGATTCCCGCACGAGTCACCAAAAGGTAAAAAAAGCTGAAAGGCTTTTAAATACAAAAGAATAGTTGGTGTTGATGACGCTGAGGGTCCACCTGTTCCCATACCGAACACAGAAGTTAAGCTCAGTGGTGCCGAAAATACTTGGCTGGTGACGGCCCGGGAAGATAGGGAGATGCCAACACAAAGCATACACCCAAAGGGGTGTTTTGCTCTATATTCCTCCATAGCTCAGTCGGTAGTGCGAGTGTACACAAATATACCCAACATTATCTCTTAGTTTGAGGAAAGGCTTCGACCAAAAGTTGTTGCCGAAAACTTAATATGATCCTCCATAGCTCAGTCGGTAGTGCGAGTGTACAGAAATGTACCGGAAACTATTACTTAGCCTGAGGAACAACTAAATATGTTGTTTAAGTCCACTACCGGGGACTTAAGTAACAAATAAGATTGCCTTTTGTGCAGTCTTTACAAAAATCTTTGGTAAAGTCCAAAGAAAATTGTATAATCCTCCATAGCTCAGTCGGTAGAGCGCATGACTGTTAATCATGATGTCACTGGTTCGAGCCCAGTTGGGGGAGCCAAAAGAGGCTCATAGTTTTTCTATGAGCCTTAATTACTTATATATAAAATTTATTTCCGGTAGAAGTGATAATTGTTTTATCGGAAAGGAAAAGATATGGAGTTCGAAAATATGACAGATAAACAATTTGATGTTCTTATGAACTCAATTATCCAAATAGTGAAGGATTCTGAAACTAAAGATGAAGCTGTTGAAAAGCTACAAAATTTAGTTAAAGGTAAAGAAAACTGATTACTTTCGCTAATCTGCTTAATTTAATATTATCAAATATATGAGTCAATCATTATATTTCTTATTTTAGAGATATAGTAATTGGCTCTTTTTTTATTTGGCAATCGTTTTAATTTTTTTGATTAGAACGGTTGCCTTTTTTTATTTACAAAAAATTGAAAGGAATGATTTTAAATGTATTTTACCGACACACCTGAACTCAGGAAGTTTGAAAGAGAGATGCGTCAGAAACCTAATTTTGACAGGCGCAATGATGAGTGTGATGAAAATGAAATCGCACATTTCTCTGACAACAAAAAACTTAACACAGACAGAAATAAGAAAGAGGTTGGTTGATTTTATGACAATAAAAATAAGAAGTCCCACTCAAAAAACAATGCAATTAAACAACTTAACTTTAGGAGATGTATAACTTGAACGAATATGAAAGACAGCGCAGAATAGCTGAAAGCACAAAGAAATTGTATCCGCCGGGTACAAGAATTGAGCTTATCTGTATGAAGGAGCCTTACGCACCTGTTCCGGCAGGCACAAGAGGAACAGTAAAATTTATTGATTCAATGGGAACGTTATTCCCTGAGTGGGACAACGGTCGTTCACTTGGTGTAGTTCCCGGTGAGGATTCATTCAGAAAGCTCACACAGGAAGGAATCGAAGCAGAAAACCAATCTAAATCAGAAGTTGAAGATGAAACTCCTGATGAGGATAGCGGAATGACTATGGGAATGTGAGGTGAGATTTATGTCCATCAAATTTTTTGATATGTTTGCAGGCTCGGCGGTTTTCGTTCAGGCCTTGAAGCCATAGGTGGTTTTGAGTGCGTCGGATAATGCGAAATCGATAAGTATGCAAAGCAGGCATATGAAGCAATATACGATACCGGAGGTGAACTTTACTTTGATGACGAAAGAAAAATTGTACCCGAACAGTTACCCGATTTCGACCTTCTTGTTGGAGGATTTCCCTGTCAGTCTTTCTCAATCGCCGGAGCAAGAAAAGGATTTGACGATACAAGAGGAACGCTGTTTTTTGAGATTGCTCGAATTGCTTCCGTTAAAAGACCTAAGTATATCTTCCTCGAAAATGTTCCCGGTCTGCTTAACCACGACGAAGGCAGGACATTTGAAACAATCCTCCGTACATTGGATGGTTTGGGGTATAATGTGTGCTGGCAGGTACTTAACATCAAAAATTTCGGATTGCTGATAAAAGCTAAGACCAAAGACGGTTATCAGGTTGCATATCCCGGCGACAGCATTGATACTGCTTTTTCTGGGCAGAACTCAAGACGTGGTCGAGTCGGCAATCAGGTAGCACATACTCTAACAACCTCAGCAACGCAGGCGTACTATTTTATTGACCTTAACCCTGACCCGAAACTGACAGAAATTGCAAGGTGCATAACTGCAAGACAAGATTCGGGAATCAGTAACCGCAAGGCTGAGCATTCGGGAGTTTTTGTTGAAAGCACAGATTTTACAGATGATGAAAAATTCGCAGTTGTTTTTGTCGAACCAAACGGAGAAGTTCATATCGGCAGAATAAGAAAGCTTACTCCGATGGAGTGCTGGAGATTACAAAGATTTACGGACGATCAGTTCGACAAGGCAAAAGCAACAGGACTATCTGACAGCAGACTTTACAAGATGGCTGGAAATGCAGTTACCGTGAATGTTATTGCTGAAATCGGTAAGATTATCAAAAAAGTAAACGATAAAAATTAAATATCAACAACTAATATCAATCGTTTCTGACAGCGACTGATATTGGTTTCAATATATATACAGCCGTTGGTTGAGTTAAAGACTTAATCAACGGCTTTTTGTCGTTTCAGGGGCGATTGATGTTCCGAGAGGAGTGAAAGGTAATAAAAACCCCTGTGAGTTGGATGGGAAACAAAACTTCCGTCCTTCATATTTTGTACGCTCTGTTTCCTCTGAATTACGAAAGGTATATTGAACCTTTCGGCGGTTCGGGAGCGGTACTTTTAGGCAAGAAAAAACCTGATAAATTCGAGGTGTACAACGATTACAACCACAATCTTGTTAACCTCTTTTGCTGTATGCGTGACAGACCTTTGGCTTTCATAAAAGAGCTGGGATTCTATCCGCTTAATTCAAGGGATGATTTCAATGCAATCAGGGATTTTTTTAAGCAAGAAAAGTTTGATGATAAATATCTTGATGAGGAATTGCAGTTGACGAAGATTATCCTGCCTGACTTGAAAGCAGAAGAAGTCATAAAGCTATATGTCAGAATGAAAAAGGACTACGACTTGCGCAGAGCAGTAATGTTTCTGAAACTCTTGCGATACAGTTACTCAAGCGGTGGCAAATCCTTTGCCTGTCAGCCTTTTTCAGTAGTGAGCCTTTTTCAACTGATAGAGCAAGTTGGTAAAAGTCTTGAAAATACGGTAATCGAAAATCAGGATTTTGAGGTTTTAATCAAACACTATGACAGAGAAAATGCTTTTTTCTACTGTGATCCGCCTTACTATTCAAGCGAGTATGTTTATCAATGTGGTTTCACTTGGGATGACCATTTGAGGCTGAAAAACGCACTTGCAAATGCAAAAGGCAAATGGCTTGTATCATACAATGATTGTAAAGAAATACGCAATTTGTACGACGGCTGTTCTTTCTTTGATTTTACAAGACTGCACAATATGAAACAGCGAATCAATGCAGGCGAGCAATTCCCTGAACTGCTAATCAGTAACTACGATATGTATGAAAGGCAGAGAAACAAGCCGTTGCAGTTGAGCCTGCTTGACTTGACAACCGAACAGCAAATTGATTTAGAACAAATTTTGAAGGAGTGTATTATTAACAATGGAAAATAGAATTTATGTAAGCATACCGCTTGACGCACTTATTGTATCAGGAATCACATCCGACTGTGCTGTGCAGATTTCAGCTGTGGAAGGAGCAATTCTGATTGAGAGGTGCGATGATGAGTGTAATGGTTGCGACTGCATTTGTGATGAATGCAAAGCGGAAAGCGAGGACGAGCAATGCTAAAAATGTACAGAGTTCTCGGTGAGAGAGGACGAATTACAATCCCCTACGAAATCCGCAAGCGAATCGGATTCAGATACAACGATGTTTTATCATTTACCCAGCAGGATGACGGCTCGGTAGTTATCAGGCGAGAAAAACTCTGCGACAACTGCCAGTACCTTGAAGAAGATTTTGAAGAAAACATAACTCTTGAAGATTTCCTTGACAGCCTGTCCGAGGAAGAACAGAGAGATGCACTTATACATCTTTCTGTGCTGTGGGCTGAAAAGCAGAAACACTAAATCGGAGGTAAATTCATATGGCACAGAATACAAATTTCAAAGGAAACAAAAACAACAATCAGAAAAGGAAACTGCCGTATATCAAGGTAAGGATTGATAAGCTCGTTGATGTAGATGATTGCAACACAAAGGCGTTTGCAAGCGTTACTGTCGGCGGTGCTGTGGCAATTCACGGAATCAGAGTGATGAACTCAAGAAAAGGACTGTTTGTTGCAATGCCTGCAAGTAACTATGTTGACGAAAACGGCGAAACGAAGTTCAGCAAGATTGCTCACCCGATTTTCAAAGAAGCCAGAGATTTACTCAACAGCAAGGTTATGGAAGCGTATCATCAGGCACTTGATGAACAACAGAGTGAAGATGAAACCGAGGATATGTCAGAGGATGAATCTAAAAGTTTTGCACAGAGTATGTAAATCAGGTTGACTATATTTTTAGACTTAAGTATAATATTTTTGAAGTAAACTAAGTTTAAAAGGGGTTATTGTTATGAATATGCTTTTATCTGGAAACATTGAAAGTTCTACTAATCAAATGTCATTTATGTGGCTAGATTGGCAAGATATGATTACTATTGTTATTTCAGTAGCTGCACTTGTACTAGCAGTCTATCAGTATTTTGGAGATTATCGCAGGAAAAAAAGACAAGATACATTGGAAGCGTATAATGAGTTACAAAATGATGTGTTCACTCCACTAAATAAATTAAGAAAAGAATACGCAGAGTTACCTATTGATAATGATTTTGAAATGCGCTCAGAAGTAACGGGATATCTTGCCAAAATTGAACGCTTTTGTGTAGGTGTTAATCTTAAAATATACGACATAAAAACACTTAAGCGGTGTGGCGGGGCGTACTTCGTTAGACAATATTTATATCTTAAGCCTCTTATTGATATAAAAAAAGGACGGAATAATGGTGGTAAGCACTATGATGAGCTAGAAAAAGTAGTTTCAAAGTTAGAATCAATGTACAAACCTGAGGTTATTAGTATATCACATTCATTATCTGATGATTCAGATGTTAATGAAAATAAGGATATACCTTAAAGCAAAATAAAAAAGTTTTTTGGCTGTTTTGGCTAAATATATTTTAAATATATTTTATCATTCACGATAAATCTCTGGACATTTGAAATTCTTTGGATATACTTGTTGCTTGAAAGGAGCGATGAGAATATGAAAAAGAAAATCGCAATAATGCTGACATTGATTTTAGCAGCAGGAGCATTCACAGCTTGTACGGCAGAAGAAAAGGTAAATAACGATATTAAGACATCCGTAGTTTCAAGGGCTGCGGATGTTTCTGTATCCGAGGATACTTCTGCAACGACAAACTCCTCAACGGCAGAAAAGGAAACTACTGAAACAACCACCACCGAAAAAGCCACTGTTTCAAAAGAAACAGAGCCTTTGGAACAGGATACCAAAACCGAAGAAAAAGCCGACAGTGGGCAAAATTCGGCGGTTGTTTCGGCAACTGATCCGATTCAGAAAACACAAACAGAGGTTCAGAATAACAGCAAGAATACAGCGAATAGTAATCAGCAAAAATCGGAATCTACTGCTAAAAAAGAAACTGAAACTACTACTCAAAAGCCTGTGCAGAAGCCTACAGAAAAGCCAACGCAAAAGCCAACGCAAAAGCCTGCGCAAAAACCAACGCAGAAACCAACGCAGAAACCAACGGACAATACTACGCAACCGCCTACAAAGGCAAAAACGGTTGATGTTCAGTATGTGGTGAGTGCCTGCATAGCCTACGGTCAGCAGCTCGGAATGAAATATGATTCCTCACTAAACAAGGGCAACGCAAGTTGGTTCTCCCCGACAAACACATCATATTATGATGATACGCAAAGCCTGACAGCAGATTGCTATGGTGATGTTGAGTATGTAGCCTACTACTACCAAAGCAGTGGCATAGCTCCGAGCGACTTATCATTCAATGTAATCACAGAAAACAACAAAATATATGTAGTTTATTGCTAAGTCAAGTTTAGACAGCACTCTTAATCGGGTGCTGTTATTTTTTTGAAAGGAATGATCTCAATGAAAATAAACCAAATAACTCTAACCGATCTCCGCCGTATGAACGGAAAGGAAGGACTCATTTTGCAGGGCTGCGGCGGTGAAACACGGGAATGGGTTGACGGCATCAATAAAATGCTCACGGACAAGGGAATACTTCTTGACGATACAAAGTTTGAGAATGTTTCAGTGTTTAAGAGTGACGGTGTAACCTGTATTCTCTATCCCTTTGAAGATGTCCACCTTGATATCGGCAAGCTGGCAATGTGGAGATTGCAGTCATACACAGCCTTTGCAGGAATGTGGCTGTCCGACTATGTGGACAACAGGCTCGGAGGTTTTGAACCTGAGCAGAACAAAGTGGAAAAGGTCAAACCCGACTGTGCATTAATAGGCTGTGATTCCAACATATTCAATCTTATGGGCATTGCAAGTCACACTCTTAAGCAAAACGGTATGGGCGATGAGGCAGAAATGATGTGTGCTCGAATAAGGGGTGCAGAAAACTACTGTGAAGCACTGAACATTATCGGCGAGTATGTAAATATCGCAGACGGCAGTGAGCAGTCTGATGATATAGATGAAGATTACAATGAAGGGCAGGCGATGAAATTATGATTGTATTTAAAACAGAATAAGGCATCAATCGGGGCAAGGGTAAAATCTTGCCCCATATTTTTTATGAAAGGATTTTTAAAATGACTAAGTTAATCAGAAATAAGAAATTCACAAGAATAACTGCACTTTTACTTGCGGTGTCAGTAATATTCGGAACAATGTTCTCGCTCCCTGTAAGTGCGGCAAGCGGTGATAAGGTTACAATCACCTTTGATTACTGTTATGACAGCGCAGGAAACATAATCAAATTTCAGCAGACAACAGTCAACGACGGTTATACTGTAGGTACAGTGGGCGAAGAGTTGTGCAAGATTTTTGCAGACGGCAAAGAAGCCTACTGTATTGAACCCGGTCACACGCTCTATTCAGGCAATACGCTGACAGAGGACGGTTCAACTGTGTGGAAGAATTTAGGCTCTGCAAAGCAGAAAGCAATTAACCTTGCTCTGCTCTACGGCAAGCCCGGTTCGGGAAAAAGCTTAAGCGGAACAGAGGATCAGAAATGGGTGGCAACACAGCTGATTGTATGGGAGTTTGTTTCAGGTTGTCGTTCTACAGGCGAAGGATATAAATGCACAAATACAAAATTCATTGACGGTATCTGTGCAGGCGGAGCAAATCCCGGAGTTAAGTCAGTTTACAATGCTATCTCAAAAAGCCTTGCCAATTACTCAATTGTTCCAAGCTTTGCATCTGCAATCGCCTCAAAGGCTGAAACCTATGAGATGAAATACTCTGACGGAAAGTACACTTTAACTCTTACTGACAGCAATAGTATTCTTTCGGATTTCAGTTTCAAGACAACAGGCGGTGTGAGTGCAACGGTATCAGGCAACAAGCTGACCTTGACTTCAACTTCGCCAGTCAACGATGCAGTAACATTCAACTCTGCAAAGTCAATGCCTGATGTCGGCAAAACTGTTCTTGTGCCATATGGTGACGCAAGCTTGCAGGATGTCATAACAGGTGTTGAAAACGACGCAGACCCGATAAGAGCATATTTCAAGGTCAAGACAAGCTCGGGCAATCTCAAGCTTGTTAAAACCGCAGAGGACGGCAATGTTACAAATATTGAGTTTACTGTCAACGGCGATGGTTACAGCAAAACTGCAAAAACCAATTCAAAAGGCGAATTTGAATTAACCGACCTTGTTCCCGGAAAATACACGGTTACCGAGCATACTCCGACAGAGTATGCCGAACAAAAATCAAAGACCGTAAATGTTGAAAGTGGAAAAACGGCAACTGTATCTTTCAGTAATGTTCTTAAAAAGTGGAATCTTACTGTTAAAAAAACAGACGCTGAAACAAAGTCTGCACAGGGTGATGCAACACTTACAGGAGCAGTTTACGGCATCTACAACGATGGTAAGCTCATAGATAAATATACCACAGACAAGAACGGCAGTTTTACAATATCCTATTATTTATGCGGTGACAACTGGACTCTGAAAGAAATTGAGCCGAGCGAGGGTTATCTGCTTGACGAAACCGAATATCATATCGGTGCAGAGGCGAAAAAATATGCACTTGAAAACAACAGCGTTTCAATTGTAGTAACCGAAGATATACTGAAAGGAAAAATTGCAATCATAAAGCACACCGATGACGGCAGTACAAAAATTGAAACTCCCGAAAAAGGTGCTGAATTTCAGGTGTATCTGAAATCATCGGGAAACTATGCAAAAGCAAAAGAATCCGAAAGAGATACGCTTATTTGTGATGAGTACGGTTTTGCAGAAACAAAGGAATTGCCCTACGGCACATATACCGTTCATCAGACCAAAGGCTGGAATGGCACAGAGTTCATTGCCGATTTTGATGTATTCATTTCTGAAAATAATAAGACTTACAAGTACCTCATCAATAACGCAAGCCTTGAAAGCTATGTAAAGATAGTAAAGGTTGACAGCGAAACAGGCAAACAAATTCCGTATGCAGGTGCAGGCTTTCAGATTTATGATCCCGATGGAAACAAGGTAACAATGAAGTACACCTATCCGACTGTTACAGAGATTGAAACATTCTATACGAACAGCGAGGGTTATCTCATCACCCCCGAAACTCTGCCATACGGCAAAGGCTATTCAGTCGTTGAGGTGCAGGCTCCATACGGATATACCCTCGACAGCACACCTGTATCTTTTGATATTACAGCAGAAAACACAAGTGAAGAAAACGGCGTTACAATTGTAAAAACCGAGAAGAAAAATACTCCGCAGAAAGGCACAATTACCGTAGAAAAAACAGGCGAGATTTTCTCGAATGTAACTGCAGTCGGCGGCGGATATACTGATGAAAACGGAAATGATGTTGCACTTCCGATCATCTATCAGCCTGAATATTCTGTAAGCGGTTTGTCAGGGGATGTGTTTGAAATATATGCTGATGAGAATATCACAACGCCTGACGGAACAGTTCGATATACAAAAGATACTCTTGTTGACGCCATTACCACAGGTGAAAAAGGCACAGCTACAAGCAAACAGCTTTACCTTGGCAAATATCGTGTTGTAGAAACCGTTGCTCCGTATGGAACAGTTATCAATCCCGAACCTCATACGGTTGAACTTACCTACTCAGGACAGAACGAAAAGGTAACCAACACCTCAACATCATTTACAAACGACAGGCAAAAAGCTGAAATTAACCTTACCAAAATTCTTGAACAGAACGAGAAATTCAACATTGGCAGTAATGACGAAATCCTCAATGTTTCATTCGGACTTTACGCTGATGAAGATTTGAAAGCCGCAAACGGATCTGTCATTCCAAAGGATGGACTTCTTGAAATCATCACCTGTAATGAAAAAGGTAAGGCAACCTTTACAACCGACCTTCCGATTGGAAGTTACTATGTTAAGGAAATCAGCACTGACAGCCACTATATCCTATCTGAGAAAAAATACCCTGTTGTGTTTGAATACGCAGGACAGGATACAGCAACTGTTCATATTTCTGTAAATGACGGTGAACCGATTGAAAATGAAATCATCTATGGCACAATCAAAGGCTTGAAGATTGATCGTGAAACAGGCGAAAATATCGCAGGCGCATTATTTGGAATGTTTAAAGCAGAGGAAAAAGAATTGTCAGAAAAAACTGCAATTCTCACCGCTGAATCAAACGAGGAAGGAATCTTCACTTTTGAAAATGTTCCATATGGAGAATACATTATCCGTGAGTTAAAGCCTGCCGAGGGTTATCTGCCTAATGAAGAAAACTATACCGTAACAATTTCTGAAAACAAGGAAATTATCGAAATCACAATTGAAAACGATAAAATACCTGAACTCGGAACAACTGCAACTATTGACGGTAAAAAGGAATTCACAGTTAACGGTGATATTACCATTGACGATGTTGTTTCCTACAAACATCTCACAGCAGGAAAAGAATACACAATCAAAGGCGTCCTTATGGATAAATCCACGGGTAAGCAATTCCTTGTTGACGGCAAAGAAGTTTGTTCCGAAGTAACATTCACACCCGAAACAGCAGACGGCGAAGTAACAGTATCCTTTACCTTTGACGGTTCTGTAATTACCAAAGAAACAGAAATCGTTGCTTTTGAAACTCTCTACCGTGAGGGAACAGAAATTGCAGTACACGCTGACATTGAAGATGAGAATCAGACTGTAACTATTCATCCGCAGCCTGAACCTGAAAAACCGCAGACAGGCGACAATTCAAATATCGGTTTTTGGATTGGTTTAGGTGCAGTTGCGCTTGGCGGTCTTGTTTCTGTGGTTATCATCAAAATCAAGAAGAAAGATGAGGATGATGAATAATGCGCAGGGTGTATATCTGTTCGCCTTTGGGTGGTAATGTATCTGCAAATATTGAAAATGCAAAACGATATGCCCGATATGCGTTAGAGTGCGGTATGGCTCCGTTCATACCGCATTTTTATGCGCTGATTTTAGATGACAGCAACAAAGAAGAAAGAAACCTTGGTATGCTTGCGGGACTTTCTATGCTTTGGGTGTGTGATGCGGTCTGGGTTTTCGGTGATGAATTAACCGAGGGTATGAAAACAGAAATTCGCTTTGCAGAAAAACTGAACATCGAAGTCAGATATATATCGGAGAATGATCTAAGAAAATCGGAGGTAAAAAATGATAAAATCAAGAAGAACTAAGTTAATTAAATGGTTATCAGGCGTATCAGTAATACTGTTAATGCTCGGAATATCGGCAGTAACAGTCTTTGCCGCAGGAGATGTATCATCAGCCATCGAAAGTACATGGACCTCGGCGCAAACACAGATTAAAAATGTTGTAAACAATGTTGTTTTTCCTGCTGTAGATATGATTCTTGCTATACTTTTCTTTGTCAAACTTGCAACCGCGTATATGGACTATCGCAAGCACGGGCAGTTTGAGTTCACGGCGCCGGCAATACTTTTCGGTTGTCTTGTGTTCTCGCTGACAGCACCACTGTACATCTGGACGATACTCTGATAACAATAAAAACAAAGGCTGTTGTGTTAAGTCATAACAGCCTTTTGTGGAGGTGATTTATATTTTTGACTGGTTAGGAGATTTTATCGGTGGTATCGGAAGTGCCATAGGCGGTGTGTTCGATTACCTCGGTGAGCAAATCTCAAACGCTATATGGAACACGATGTTACAGTGGTTCTATGAAACGATTTACAACGCTGTCGCAGACTTTTTCACTATGATGGGAAATATTGGCGCAGATGTGTTTGACCTTGAATGGGTGCAGGCGACAATAAATCTGTTTACTCTTTTTGGCTGGGCATTGTTCGTCGCAGGCACGGTCGTTGCCGTATTCGATGTTGCAATAGAGTATCAGAACGGCAGAGCAAATATCAAAACAACCGCTATAAATGTATTAAAAGGGTTCTTTGCCTGTTCGCTGTTTGGCGTAGTACCTGTGGAGTTGTATAAGTTCTGCATCAGCCTGCAAAACACATTTTCAAAGGATTTGTCGTCCATAATGGCAGGACAGCAAAGCCTTGATTTAGCCGGACAAAGCACAAGCGTTTTAGAGGGTAGTTTTGCAGTTTCTGTTCAAGTGAATTTTGGTTTGCTGAATCTGTTATGTATGATTGCTTTTGCCTACTGCGTAATAAAAATATTTTTTGCGAACATCAAGCGTGGAGGAATTCTGCTCATTCAGATGGCGGTAGGTTCGCTGTATATGTTCAGTGTTCCGAGAGGTTATCAGGACGGCTTCAATCAGTGGATGAAACAGATAGCGGCGTTGTGCCTGACGGCATTTATGCAGACAACTCTGCTGTTCCTCGGGTTGCTGACCTTCCCCGGCAATATGCTTTTGGGACTTGGAATAATGCTTGCATCTAACGAAGTTCCGAGAATTGCACAGCAGTTCGGTCTTGATTCAAGCGTAAAGGTGAATATGACAAGCATTGTTCACGCAACTACAACTGCCGTGAACCTGACAAGAAGTGTTGCGAGAGCGGCAAAGTAAAGGAGGAGAATTTATATTATGACAACTTATCTATATCCACAAAACCTCAAAGCTACGGCCAATCTGTGGCTGTGGAGCTTACGGGATTTTGCAATTATGAGCATAGCGCTTTTGTTATCAATACTGATACTTGCACAGACGAGGATAATAGTACCGCTTGCAGTGACACTTTGCTTCGGGTTTTTGTCAATAAGGCTTGAAGATACAACAATTCTTGATTTTATCCGCTATGCTGTAAAGTATTTTATTTCAACTCAACAAATTTTTTATTGGAGGGAGAAAAAGTGAAAAAGCAAAAACGAAAAGGCAAATCGGTTCAGGACTTGCTGGGCATAAAAACCTTTACGAAAAACGGCTTGAAGGTTGGCAAGGAAGAATTTATTTTTTATATGGTTCAGCCGACAAATATTTCCGTACTTTCTCACACGAATATCGAAATCAAGGTGCGGCACCTGATGATGGTACTTTCTGCTGTGCCGGATATTGAGATTACCTGTACAGACTCGTGCGAGTGCTTTGATACGAACAAAAGCTATATCAAAGGCAGGATTGAAGCTGAACAGAATGAAAAAGTAAGAAAAATTCTGAATAAGGATTTAGATTTTCTCGACAGCATTCAGACCGAAACCTCAACCGCAAGGCAGTTTCTGTTCATAGCAAGGTGTAAATCTTCAAAATCCGAAAATGTTTTGCAGAAAGCAAACAGGGTTGAGAAGATTATTTCAGACCAAGGCTTTGAAGTAACCAGAATGAAGAAAGCCGACATCAAGCGTTTTCTTGCAATATATTTTGACGCAAGTATGAACGGCGATTTGATGCCCGATTATGACGGCGAGCAGTATATTTCGGAGGTAAAAAATGAAGAAGCATAAAGGGAAAATCCAAATGGGAATTGTGATAGGCATATTTTCTGTAATTATAATTGCCTGTCTGATTTCAATATTTTCAAGGCTCTATGCCGAAAACAAGGAAAAGGAAGAATTCAGACAGCTTGCAGAAATAGTTACTGAAGAAACAACGAATACAGATACTGAAACAGAAACAATTAAAAAGCCAAATTTATTAAAAGTCAGTGATTCGGATGATGAATTTCAAACTGAACAACCTGTGTATTGCACAACCTATTATGAACCTCATTCAATATCAGAACTTATTTCAATGAATTCCGAATGCTTCGGCTGGATAAGCATAGCAGGAACAAATATCAATTACCCTGTTATGCACACACCGAGTAATCCGCAGAAGTATCTGAACAAAAACTTTTACGGCGAGTACAGCTATAGCGGTACACCGTTTCTTGATGCAAGGTGTTCAGCCGACAGTACAAATTTAATCATATACGGACACCATATGAACAACGGCACAATGTTTGCAGACCTTTGCAACTATACCGATTATTCTTATTTTACAGAACATCCGACAGTTGTGCTTGAAACGAAAGACGGGGCATTTGTTTACTCAGTCTTTTCTGTTATGAAAGTAAAATCCGATGATGATTGGTACAAATTTTTAACAACAGATTTGGACAAAACCTATGAAAAATGGGTCAGTTATGCAAAAATAAAATCTCTGTATAACACAGAAATCACACCTGTTTGCGGTCAGCAGATATTAACGCTTTCAACCTGTTACGGTGATAATCAAAATGACCGCATACTTGTGTTGGCAGTTCGAAATTAAAGGGGGTAAAATTATGGGACTATTCAATAGAAAACCAAAGGTGCTCACACCAGAACAGGCAGAGGAAATTTACACAAAAGATTTCTTTGATATGATTCTGCCGTCAACAATAAAATTCTTGACAGACCACTACATTGTCGGCGACTCATACCGCAGTGTATGGGCGGTTCGTGAATATCCGCCGTCAACTGAAGAACAGGCGATTCTTTCACAGCTTGCAGACAGAAACGGAGTAACTCTCCGCATCTATCACAGACTTGTGGAGAGTATGGAACAGCGTAAAATTATACAGAATGCAACACGCAAAAACAAGCTCAAATCCAGTGGTAATGATGTGAACGAAACCATTGAAGCACAGGGCAACTTGCAGGATGTTGTCACGCTGATGGCAAATCTGAGGAAGAACAAAGAGGCTTTATTGCATTGCTCCGTGTTCATCGAACTAAAGGCGAAAAGCAAACAGAAATTAAAGGAGTTGCAGACTGATATTGCAATGGAGCTTACTCGCTCCAAGATTGAAGTTGACCGTCTGACTTTAAGACAGAAAGAAGGTTTTTTGTCTGTTAATCCTATCGGCAGTAATCAGTTCGGAAGTTTGTATGAAAGAGTGTTGCCTGCTTCATCAGTTGCAAATCTGTTTCCGTTTAATTTCAGTGGTAAGACAGACCCTAACGGCTTGTATATCGGCAGAGATAAGTACGGCACTAATATTCTCGTTGATTTCGACAGACGAACAGAGGACAAGACAACGAGTAACATTCTTATTCTCGGAAACTCAGGTCAGGGTAAATCGTATTTATTGAAACTTATCCTTACAAATATTCGTGAAAGCGGAAAGAAAATCTTATGCCTTGATCCCGAAGCGGAGTATGAGGATTTGACAAATGCCCTCGGCGGTTGTTACATTGATTTTATGTCGGGCAAATACAAGATCAATCCGTTAGAACCAAAGGATTGGGGTGATGCAAATGAAGAAGTTGACTCCAAAACACCCGAACCGTTCAAGCGTGTTACCCGATTATCACAGCACATTGCGTTCTTGAAAGACTTTTTCAGAACCTACAAGGATTTCACGGACGCACAGCTTGATACAATAGAAATTCTGATTATGAAGCTGTACGCACGATTCGGCATAACCGACACAACTGATTACAGCACAAAGAAACCGTCCGACTTTCCTGTGATGAGTGATTTCTATGACTTGTGCGAGGAAGAATATATGACCTACGACCACAAGCGAAAGTATCTCTACACCGAAGAAATTTTGCAGGAGGTTTGTCTTGGTATTCACAGTATGTGTGTCGGTTCTGAAAGTAAATACTTCAACGGTCACACAAACATTACTGATGACAAATTCTTGTGCTTCGGGGTTAAGGGTTTGCTTGATACTAACAAAAGGCTCAAAGACGCAATGCTGTTCAACATTCTTTCCTATATGTCCAACAAGTTATTAGGTGAGGGCAACACCGTTGCATCAATAGACGAGCTATATTTGTTCCTTTCAAATCTCACAGCAATTGAGTATATACGCAACGCAATGAAGCGTGTCCGCAAAAAGGATTCAGCCGTGATTTTAGCCAGTCAGAACATAGACGATTTTCTGATTCCCAGCGTTAAGGAGTACACAAAACCCCTGTTCTCAATTCCTACTCATCACTTCTTATTCTTCCCCGGTAATATCAATCCTAAAGATTTTCAGGATGCACTGATGGTTGAAGCGAACGAATACGATTTAATAAAATTCGGTGAGCGTGGCACTTGTCTGTATAGGTGCGGTAATGAACGCTATTTGCTTCTTGTTCAGGCTCCTGAATACAAAGCCGAGAATTTTGGCAGTGCAGGAGGAAGATAAAATTTTGAATAGACAGAATTTTAAAATTGTGGTATGATAATTACAAAATAACAGGTTAATAAATTGATATTTGACACATTCTCTGTTTGTGGGAAAGAATTCTCATAACCGTTGATGTACCATATTTTCGGAGGTGAACGTCATGGATCAAATAAAAATCGGTAAATTTATTGCTACGCTTCGTCGGCAGAGCGGACTAACTCAAGAGAAGCTCGGAGAGAAAATTGGTGTAACAAACAAAACAATATCTCGCTGGGAAAATGGTAACTATATGCCAGACATTGAAATGCTCCAACTACTTGCAAAGGAATTTAATGTTAGCATAAATGAATTGTTGGCTGGACAAAAGATGTCAGACGAAGAGTTTCGGAAAAATGCAGATGAAAACATAATTGCTGTTTCAAAAGAAAGTGCATTCTCGTTTGAGGAAAGAAAAGCATATTTCAAAAAGAAATGGCGTAAGGAGCATATATCACTTTTTGTTGTTTTATTGTTAATTATAATTGTCGCTTTTGTATTGCCATTTGTTGTCAGTAAACCATGGTTTGTTGGATTAGTGCCATTGATAGCATTTATTGAATATGGTTACCAGAATAACAGAATGATGATTTATGTAGAAAACTGTCTTTATAAGTGAGATAGTCAATATCCTGTTTAAGATTATTTTTACAATTAAAAAATATTATAATCCGATTGTTTTTCTTAAATGAAAGTCAATCGGATTTTTATTTGCGGAGGTGATTCAATGAGTGCAACCATAGGTGCGGCACTAAAGAAAATAGCAGTTGCACTGCTCACGGATAAAAAGGTAATAAAAATAATAGGCGGTATAATAATCGGCATAATCATAGTTGTGATTATGCCGATTATTGCTGTTATTTCTATTTTTAACGGCAGTATGGATATTGACACGGACAAGTTAAGTCAATCTATACAGGAAAATATATCTGCCGAGCAAATGGCAAATTTTCAGCTAATCAACGACACAATGACCGAAGTTGAAAAACAGCTCGATAAAAAGGAATTGTCCGACTGCAATACGCAGGCAGAGGTGATATATCTGTTTTCTCTGTCTGATAAATCAAAAGATAAGGATTTTGTAAAAAACTTTGTTTCCTGCTTAAAAAAGAATCAATCTGACGAAGATTTGATTAAAACAGTTAATGTAAAGTTTGGTACGGAGATTGAGTATAGTGAGTTTCAGAAGCTGATGCAGTCAATCAAGGGAGCGGAAATCAGTACGGCAGGCTTAATATAACACCTATGATTAATCCGATAAGTGAATTACCTCAAGATAAAGCAGCATTTTTTGAATTTGTAAAAGCATAAATATATTCACAACAGCCGAAGTAGAAAATACTTCGGCTGTAATTACAATATATAGATTTTAAAAACATAAAATTTAATAATCTACTCCCTCTTGCTTTATCATATTATCTTCAATTTTATAGTGTTTGGTAATTTCCATATTATCGGCAACCCATAGTGCTAAATCGCCCGAAGAAAGATCTGCATCGTCATCAAAAGCTCCGCATACGGAAAAGTCGTCATCACGGTAGCAATTAATAGCTTTGTAGGTTTTATCTATAATTACATAGGAATATTCTACCGCAATAATCTTTCCGTTCTTACCGTTATATTCACTGAAAGTAAAATCAGTTGCCCATTTTTTATCATTCCATGACTCTGGCATTGTAACATCCGGTGTACTTATACCGTCAACAAGTATATTAAAGTAATCCATAATGCTTTCAGGAGTTTCAAAAGTAACGTCCGGGAAACTGTCTATTACCTTCCCTATATTTATATATTCAATGTTATCGCAAATTAAATCTTTAATACCATCATATTTGCCACTAAATAAATCTTTATAAGCTTGTTTATATTTGTCATCTATTGGCATTAGTGATGGAATGATATAGTTATCTATACTTAATTTGTAGGGAGAAATATTTTCGCTGGCATTTGTTTTGTTTGCATCAGGACTAAAACAAGCAATAGATGTATAATTCTGAGCGTATAATTTCCAGTTTGAAGGAATATCAAGTGAAAAAGTTATATAATCACCTTCGCTGTTTTCCGTCACAGTTTTTGTTTCTATATCAGGCTTAATAATTGTATTGTTCTGCTGACAGCCTACAAGCAAAATCATAAGTACGATGGATATTATTGCTGATAAGATTTTGTATTTCATTTGTATGCTCCTATTATATATTTCAATATAAAATTACTTGTTACTTGAGATTTTTGATTATATTCATTTGAAATTACTAAATTGTGATAATTATTATAACTCTTGTATTACTTTTTGTAAAGTAATAATAAAATATATTTCAAACTTCATTATGTTAATGTTGTTTCTAACGAAAAGCACGCAAAACTCAGCAATGAATTAAAGAAACTGCTAAAATTACTAATAGGAATGAAAATGATATTGTTAAATAAAAAATAATTTGAATCAAAGTGGTTTTCTAATAGCTAATAAGGAAGAAAGTGTTAGAGTATGAGCTGTTATATAAGTCGTACTTTCTTTGCCTACAAATAATTAATTAAATATCAAATATGTGGAGGTAAAATCAAAATGAAGAAAACAAGCGTAAACATAATGTACGATGATGAAAAGCTGAATGCAATCAGGCTGTATATGTCACAGCGTGATTTGGATTTCAAGGTAGAACTTGAAAAATCTGTGGACGCTCTGTACGCAAAATATGTCCCTGCAAATGTCAGGGAGTTCATTGATATGAAAGATTCACAGGTGAAAACACCCAAGCCTAAAAAGCCAAAGCCACAGGAAGAAAATACCGAGGTGGTAACTTGAAAAATCAAAACTTCGGAATAGAAATTGAAATGACCGGCATCACTCGCAGTACTGCGGCGAAAGTGATTGCCGGTTATTTTCATACAGACGCAACTCATGTCGGCGGTTGCTACGATGCGTATTCTGTCCGTGACAATGACGGCAGGATGTGGAAGATTATGCGTGACGCAAGTGTCCATTGTGAAAACCGTTCAGGACAGAATGCAAGCTCTCTGTACTCGGTAGAGTTTGTCACTCCCATTTGTAACTATGATGATATAGAAACTATACAGGAACTTGTCAGAAAGCTTCGTGGTGCAGGAGCGAGAGTCAATTCAAGCTGTGGTCTCCATTGCCATATAGATGCGTCAAGACATACTCCTAAAACACTTCGCAACATAGTAAACATTATGGCGGCTAAAGAGGATTTGCTCTACAAGGCATTGAAAGTGAATGTGTCAAGGGAACATTACTGTCAGAAGATGGACACACGTTTCCTTGATGAAATCAATAACCGTCCTCCGATGTCAATGGAGCAGATAAAATCAATGTGGTATGACGGCGAGGATTACAGTTACAGACGTTATGATGATACTCGCTACCACGCACTGAATCTTCACAGCGTGTTCTACAAGGGTACGATTGAATTTCGTCTATTCAATTCCACTTTACACGCAGGAGAAGTAAAGTCAGCGATTCAGCTTTGCCTTGCAATCAGTCATCAGGCTTTAATTCAGAAGTCAGCAAGACACGCTAAAACTCAGTCGGATAATGAAAAGTACACTTTCAGAACTTGGCTTTTGAGATTAGGTTTGATAGGTGACGAGTTCAAAACAGCTCGTCATCATCTGCTGAAAAATCTAGATGGCAACATTGCATGGAAAGATCCTGCACAGGCTGAAAAACAAAAGGAAAGGCTTGCTCAAAAACGAGCCTCACAATTGAACGATACAGTTCAAAATACAAACGAAAATATAAATATCAACGAACCCGAATCGGAAACTGCAACTGAGCAGAATGAGGATTCGGGTTTTGTTATGAGTATGTAGAAAGGGTTTTAAAATGAAAAAGAAATTATACATTGCCTATGGCAGTAACCTTAATCTCAATCAGATGAAATATCGTTGCCCGACAGCAAAGCTTGTCGGCAAGGGTGTAGTAGAGAATTACGAATTGCAGTTCAAGGGAATGCCTCACTGTTCCTATGCGACAATCGCACCCAGCAACGGCAAGTCTGTTCCCGTTGCATTGTGGGAACTTCAGCCGAGAGATGAAAAACTGCTTGACCGCTACGAGGGTTATCCGTCACACTACTCCAAACAGGAATTACCTGTGAAACTGAATAACGGTTCAGAGATAACTGCAATGGTTTACATTATGAATCTTAAGCAGCAGTTCGGATTGCCCGGTGCAAGCTATTACGATACAGTATCGCAAGGCTATAAGGACTGCGGTTTTGATTTAAAAGTATTAAACGAAGCCGTGAATGACAGTGCGGAGAAATTCTACGAAAGCCTTGAACAGAACAATCTGTTTGATTCACCTGATGAAGATGAAAATATGGGAATGGGTGGTATGAGTTTATGAACGAGAGAAAGAAATTGAAAAAGCAACTCGTCAATAAATATATTTTCAAAATGTATTTGTCTGTGAACGAAGTCAAGAAAATACTTTCTGAAAATCCAAAGGACAAGCACGACACTCTCTTTGCTTCACTCACAGTCGGCTGTGTAAAAATCAACGCCGTAGTATTTCCTACTCCCGATAAAATGCTCCTCGGATTTGATATTCTTGTAAAGGACACACCCGAGAGCGAAGAATGGATTTGCTATGACACTTTGAGTGATGAAATCAAATTATCCCCTCGCAGTATAGAACAATCAATGTTCGATATTCTGAATCGTGAGGTTAAGGAGTACGGACTGTCATATACCGACTGCAATTTCGAAGTGATAAACGGTAAATCAATAAAAGCAGAATAACGGCAGTATTTTCGCTACATTCGCCCTGTGTCGGCTTTTAATGAAGAAGTCGGGAAAGTATCCGAAATCGAATAAAAGCCGAAAACGGGAGGTTTGTGGCAAGGTGTGAAAAATCAGAGTTACGGCAATTCGGGCAGTTTTTCAAGGGTAGGTATTCAAGCAGGAGAAAGACACGGGGTTGCAGTCGCTCCCTCGTGTCGGTTTACGGCAGACGGCAACGCCGACTGCTATGCGGTTTTTCGCACTTTTCAGCCTCAAAAATCCATAGGGGTTAATTTTCAGCCTTGGGGTTGTACTTGTGGGTTTAACTGCCCGATTAGCCGAATAAAATGCCAAAAATAAAGGAGTTGCAACTGTGGGTTGTGACAAAACAGGAGGTTTTGCACTTGAATGAAACGGATAACAGAAAAGAAGTAAAGCGAAAGTTTGCACTATGGATAAAGCAGTCAACAATTGATATGGTTGATGGTATTTACAAGGAAGATAATTGCTCCAGTCGAAGTGAATTTATTGAAAAGGCAATAATTTTCTATGTGGGTTACCTGTCCTCAAACGACAACAGTCAGTATCTTCCTAATGTGGTTACCTCAACATTGAAGTCTATAGTCGCTGAGAGCGACAACCGAATGAGCAGACTGATTTTTAAATTAGCCGTAGAGCTGGCTATGACAATGAATATTATTGCCTCGTCACAGGATATTGACAAGATGACTCTTACAAAACTTCGTGGTGAGTGCGTCAAGGAAGTCAAACGGCTCAACGGTTCGTTCTCATTTGATGACGCATACGATTGGCAGAAAGGATAATTATTTGTGGCAAAGTTAGTTACGAAATTTAAATATCTAAAGCCAAACAGAAAGGTCAGTGCAGGCGGTTACGCAAAATATATTTCTACCCGTGATGGCGTCGAGAAGATTGATGACACTAAAAAATTTGCACCTGCTACTGTAAAGCAAAAGAATTTAATTGAGAAAATTCTAAAAGATTTTCCCGACAGCAAGGATATGTTTGAGTATGTTGACTATCTCAAAAAGCAAAATCAAGGCTCGGCTTCTGATTTCATTTCAAGAGTTATGGAAGATTACGCTTATGAAATTTCAGGAAGAAAAACCTACGCAAACTACATCGCTACCCGTCCTCATGCTGAGAGATTCGGTTCTCATGGACTGTTTACCGACGACGGTGTACAAGTACAGCTGAGCAGGGTTAGCGAAGAACTCGACCGTCACAAGGGCAATATCTGGACTGCGATAATTTCTATTCGCAGAGAAGATGCACAACGGCTTGGCTTTAATACCGGAGCTCGCTGGCGGGATATGCTCCGCACACAGACAGAAGCACTTGCTAAAAATCTTAAAATCCCAATGCAAAATCTTCGTTGGTATGCTGCATTTCATAATGAATCGCACCACCCTCATGTGCATCTGATTGCATATTCAACTGTGGAGAACGAAGGCTATCTCACGCAAAAGGGAGTTGAAAATCTGCGCTCGTCATTTGCAAAAGATATTTTTCAGCAAGATTTATTGTGCATCTATGAAAAGCAAACCGAACACAGGGATAAGCTCCGTGCTGAGGCTCGTGACATTGTAGAGGATTTGGTTTCGAAAATAAACTCGGAAATATATATCAGCGCATCAATTCAGCATAAGCTGTTGGAACTTGCCGACAGACTTTCACAAACGAAAGGTAAAAAGGTTTACGGCTATCTTAAACTTGATGTAAAGGCGATTGTGGATTCCATTGTTGATGAGCTTTCAAATGATGACAGGATTAAAAAATTATATGACCTTTGGTATGAGCAAAAAGAAAATACAATTCGTACCTACACAGATGAAATTACTGACAGGATTCCTCTTGCCCAAAACAAGGAATTTAAGTCAATCAAGAACGCTGTAATTAAGGAAGCGTTGAAATTAAATCTCACTGAAGATGAAGTTGAGAAAAACGAGAATACAGATGAAGAACCTGTTTTAAATCCCTTTGAATATGAAGAAAACACCTCTGCCGAATCAGTTTTTGATTCAGACAAAGGTGTTCTGTATCCTCGTTATTCAATTAAAACCAACCGAAACAGCGTCGCAGTTTCTTCTCTTTATCTACTGCGCTATCTCTGTAACATAATTCAAAATCAATTAAGATTTGAAGAAAGGCAGAAAGTACAGAGGACAGATAAAAAATTACAGCAGAAGATTAATGATAAGAAACACGATCAGGGGCTGAAAATGTAAGTTTGATAAACTGGAATTTATGTCCATAACGATGTAATAAACATTGGTGATGCATCTTTGCTTTTTACAAATCCACAGTTCTCATAGAAATGCGTTTCATCATCGTATGCAATAACCGCTATGCGCATATAGTCTTTGTATTTTTGCTTTATCATATTTATAAGTGTTCTTCCGATGGTTTTTCCGTGATAGTCGGGATCGACAAGAAGATAATGGACATAAGCATTCATTATTCCGTCATCCATTGCACATACCATTCCGACAAGTTTATTTTCATCCCAAGCGGAATAAACTGTATCAAAATTTTGCATTGCAACCACAAGTTTATCCGGATAATGACCCGATGACCACTCTACCGAAAGAAAGAGTCGTTCAAGTTCATCACAGCAAAAATCATGGATAGCTTTATATTCAATATTCACTATGTTTTCCCTCCGTAAATTCCGATTTATCAATTAGTCTTTTGGATATTATAATACCACATAAAAAGAAAGTTGTCTATTAAAAAATCAGCCTCCAACAAGGAAGAATTGCACCCAAATGCTGACAGGTGCCTCCTGTCATGATGATAAGAGAAGAACAACTCAATCTAAGATATTACAACAGAGAAGAAAAATATATTAAACTTAGGAAGTGATAATAATGTCAGAATATATTCATTTTACAAAAGAAGAAAGGGAACAGGCAAGGAGAACAGACCTTGCAAATTTTTTAATCAGTCAGGGCGAGAAAGTCAAAAAATCAGGTTCTGAATACGAATGGCTTGACGGTTCGCAAAAGGTCACAATCAGGGGTCACCTCTGGTATCATCAGTATGAACAAAAGGGTGGTGATGCGATTGATTTTGTCCGCAGATTTTACAACAAGGACTATGCCGAAGCGGTAGAAATGCTTTTGAATAACTGCGGCGGTCAAATAATAACCTCACCACCCATAGAAAAAAGCCACAAACCCTTTGAACTTCCGCCGAGGAATGACAGAATGAGCAGAGTTTTTTCTTATCTGCTGTTGACTCGTGTCATTGACAAGGCTGTGCTTTTTGAGTTTGTAAGGAACAAAATGATTTATGAATCTGCCGATTATCACAATGCAGTATTTGTCGGCTATGATTCAAGCGGTAAACCTCGCCACGCACACAAGAGAGGAACGGTGACAAGTAATTCGTACAAGGGAAATGTTGCTGGCAGTCAACCTGAATTCAGTTTTCATTGGCACGGCACAAGCGACAAGATGTTTTTATTCGAAGCTCCCATTGATATGCTTTCTTACATTTCAATGCACAAGGAAAACTGGCAAGAACACAGCTATGCGGCATCCTGTTCCGTTTCGGACAGGGTGCTTTTTCAATGTCTTAAAGATAATCCAAACATCAAAAATGTGTTTCTCTGCTTTGACAATGACGAGGCAGGACAGACAGCAAACAAACGGACAGCTGATAAATTAAACTCAATGAATATCCAAAACGAAATCCTCATTCCAAACTTCAAGGATTGGAACGAGGATTTAATTTTTGAACCGAAAGGAGATGAACAAATATGCAGTCAGGTATTATAACTCTGATTATTGTGACAGGCTCAATGTTGGCTTTGTTTGTGATTATTACAACAGTTGGTAATAACTATTCTCTTAACCAAATAAAAAACAAAACTGTCGGACAAGGTCAGCACGGAACTGCTCGTTGGGCGACCAAAAAGGAAATCAAGAGAACTTACAAGCAAATTGATTTTCAGCCTAACGAGTGGAGAAATAATCCTGAAAGCAGACCAACTGAACAAGGAATAGTTGTTGGCTGTAAGAACAGTAGGAAAGGAACAACCGCATTGGTAGATACAGGAGATGTTCACGCTCTGATGATTGGTGCGGCTGGCGTCGGCAAGACTGCCTATTGGCTTTATCCGTGTATTGAATATGCCTGTGCCACAGGTATGTCATTTTTATCAACCGACACAAAGGGTGACATTGTTCACAACTACGGAATGATTGCCGAAAAGTATTACGGCTACAAAATTGCTGTAATAGATTTGCGTAATCCCACACGCTCACACGGCAATAATCTTCTGCACCTCGTGAACAAATATATTGATTTATACAAAGCTGAACCCGAACAGCTTGTTTACAAGGCAAGAGCAGAAAAATATGCAAAAATCATTTCAAAGACGATTATTCTTTCAGGAATGGACTCGGCTTCATTCGGACAGAACGCTTACTTTTATGATGCGGCAGAGGGACTTTTAACAGCAACTATTCTGCTTGTTTCGGAATTCTGCGAACACGAAGAACGGCATATTGTTTCGGTATTCAAAATCATTCAGGAATTACTTGCACCGACCAACAAGAAAGGCAAAAATCAGTTTCAGCTTTTAATGGAATATCTTCCCGACGATCACAAAGCAAAGTGGTTTGCCGGGGCGGCTCTCAACACAGCTGAACAGGCTATGTCAAGCGTAATGAGTACGGCACTTTCAAGGCTGAATGTCTTTCTCGACTCTGAGCTTGAACAGCTTTTGTGTTTTGATACGGAGATTGACGCTGAAAAATTCTGCAATGAAAAGTGTGCAATATTCATTGTAATGCCCGAGGAAAATCCCAACACTTTCTTTATGGTATCACTCATTATCCAACAGCTCTACCGTGAAATACTTTCAGTCGCTGATGAAAACGGCGGTGTTCTGAAAAATCGCTGTGTATTCTTCTGCGATGAATTTGGAACTTTGCCAAAGATTGATTCAGCCGAGATGATGTTTTCTGCATCCCGTTCAAGGCGTTTACAGATAGTGCCGATAATTCAATCCTTTGCACAGCTTGAACGCAACTACGGCAAAGAGGGTGCTGATGTTATCATCGACAACACACAGCTGACTATCTTCGGTGGCTTTGCTCCTAACAGCACAAGTGCAGAAGTGCTATCAAAAGCACTTGGCTCAAGAACAGTAATGTCAGGATCGGTCAGCAAAGGAAAGGATAATCCGTCACAATCTTTGCAGATGATTGAACGACCTTTGATGACTCCCGATGAATTGAAGTCACTTCCAAAAGGAACGTTTGTAGTGATGAAAACAGGATTTTATCCGATGAAAGTTAAGCTAAAGCTTTTCTTTAAATGGGGCATAGAATTTGAAGAAAAATATGAAGTAGCGGAAAATGGTAACCGTGAAATCCACTATGCCAACCGTTCCGAACTGTTCAATAACATAATTCAAACTTACAGTCCACAGTTATTTGAACAGCTTGTTGTCGATTCGGAGTTTGAAAAAGCTAATGGCGAAGCAAATAAAGAAAACGCAAATCTCAAGACTTCGCCAAACGAAGAAGAAACAGAACCGCAGGAAAAGCCGACAGAGAGTACAAACACCAAACAGCAAAAAGTGCCGATTAGAACAACAAGACCTGCGCAGGAGGAAAATTACAATGAGTAGATTATTATTTTTATATCAAATGGACTTGCCGCACAGAGCCGTTGCCGTCTACACCTATCTCTACGACCGAGCGAACAAAAACGGCGAATGCTGGCCTTCTGTAAAAACAATAGCAGGCGACATAAAGCTGTCGCCTGCTACTGTTCGCAGAGCTATTAAAGATTTGCGAAATGCAGGATTTGTCACAACACAGCAACGCTACCGTGAACACGGCGGTAAGAGCAGCTTGTTGTTTGAAATTTGTAGAATTTGATTTGCTAACGTTAATTCCCATAGTAACTTCCACTGTGGAACTTACTTTGAGAATTAACTTTTGATTTGCTAATTATAAATTTAACAATAATTATTGAAAAAATTGGGGTGATTTGTTAAAATAAAAGTAGAGGTGAAATGATGTTAAAAATTGCTGTTGTTGATGATGAATTGGATTTTATCGAAATGCTTACAAGCAAAATTATAAGAACCTGTAACGAGCTTGAGTTGAAGTTTTCGGTTGATAAATACTTGAATGGATACGATATAATCGAAAATTACCGAAAATACCATTTAATATTTTTAGATATAGAAATGCCGACGATGAACGGACTCGAAACGGCGAATAAAATCAACATAACAAGGCAAGGTGATGAAATTCCGCTCTTTGTTTTTGTCACAAGCCATAACGAACTCGTATTTGAAGCACTAAAGTGCTTTCCGTATACTTTTATCAGGAAGGATGAAATCAAAGACAGCGACCGACTTGCGGATTTATTTGAGAGAGTAACAGACCAACTCTGTAAAAGGTCGAAAACAACTGTTATAAGAGCAGACCGACAGGATGTTGTTTTAAAAAACGATGATATTATATATCTTGAAAAATATAAAAATTATACACATATCCACACAATCAGTGAAAAATATGTCGTTAAAGCGTCGCTTTCTCTGTATGAAAAAATATTGCCCAAGGATGAATTTATTCGATGTCATGAGGGTTATATAATCAATTTAAATCATATCTGTAAAATAAGCGATAGATATCTGTTAGTTGATGATGTATCAATACCTATGAGTAGGAGCAGAGCAAAGGCTCTTAAAGAAGCCTTTATCAAAAGGGTGGTCAGCAGTAATGGATTTTAGTATGATTTTTGAGCTGTTTGTGAATTTGTTTCAAGGGATAGTGTTCGTTACTTTTTGCTATAAATTTTTAACGCCCTCTAAAAGTAAAAGAGTTAATTTACTTGCTTATTTGATTGCATTTATTTTAATGTTTTTTTCGATTACCTTGATCAATTGGTTGTACCTGTCTTTTGCATACATAGAAACAGTTGTGTTTTTGGCAATAATGATTCCGTATTGTATTTTGTTTTTTAAAGACAAAATATATATTAAGCTAATAATACCTGTTTTTCTTAATGTCTTTTATTCTGTTTTGTCGTTTGGTATAAATTATTTCTTTTCTGCAATTATTGATTGTGATTACAATTATCTTATGACAGAAAACTCGGTGTACAGATATATCTATATTGTTTTATCAAATCTTATTTTCGTTATTGCATTGGTTGTTGTTTATAACCTGTTCAAAAATTCATATCATATTTTTCGAGCAAAGGAAATAATAATTACGCTTATAATACCTATATTGAGTGTAGTTATTGGTTTACTGACTTTTAGAGTATCCTCAAACTCAGAGCTTTCCTCAGTTGACAGAATTATTTTAGGGGTTATATCCATAACGATATTATCATTTACTTTTATAAATTTTTATCTTATTAAAAGCATTTCGAAAAATTATATGCTAAACAATGAAAATATTGTACTTAATAAAGAAAAAGATTTGTACCGCATGCAGATTAAGAGCAATGAAATGTATATGCACAGTGTGTCTGCGATAAAGCATAACATTAAAAATCAGCTGTTATGTATAGAAAATCTTATAGATGAGCGTAGGTATGATGAAGCGAGAGAAATCTGCTTGTGTGTTGAAAATGATATTTCTGCAAGGGTTCATTTTTATAAAACCGGAAATGTATACCTTGATGCGATTTTAAATATCGTAAAAGAAAAAGCTTTGGAAAATGATATTGAGCTTATCGTTAGCTGCAAGGCGAATTTAAAGTTTATTTCAGGTGATGAATTAGCCGTTATCATCGGAAATCTTGCCGACAATGCAATTGAAGCTCTTGCAAAGGAGCAAAATAAAAAGCTTAAAATTGAGATAATGCAAAAAGGTGTGTATGAAATTTTGAGCGTGCAAAATTTTTCTTCGCACTCAGTACTTAAAAACAATCCGAAACTGATTACAAATAAAAAGAATAGGAGGAACCACGGTTACGGATTAAACAGCGTAAGAAATACAGTGAACAAATATGGCGGAGATATGACTTGTTGTGAGCAAGATAATTACTTTTTTGTAAATCTAATGTTTGAAAAGCCAAATACACCCAAATAACTACATTTTATACCCGATTTAATATTATTAGAATGAAATCTGTTATACTTTTGATAGAAATCACGAAGGAAACATTGCAAGATGTTAAATTATCTATCAAGAAGTATAACAGATTTTCTTTTATTAAAAGAAACAATAAAAACAGAAGAAAAAGAAATATACATATACGGAGTTCAACTTATAATATCATCTATTATAAATTTTCTGATTTGTATAATTACAAGTTTGTTATTTGGTGAGTTGCTTAATGGATTAATATTTTTTGTTGCATTTTCATCTTTAAGAAAATTCACAGGTGGTTTTCATTCCAGAAGCTTTCTAATATGTAATATTGTTTTTACAATGATTGTGGTAGTTGCATTGATAAGTAATATGTTGATTGGTGCTATATTTGCAGGAACTCCGATGATAGTATTACTTATAATATTAACTATGTTATGCTTAATTTTATTTTCACCTGTTTACAATAAGAATAAAGTACTTACCGATAACGAAAGAAAAAAATTTCGAATAATATCAATCATAGTTTATTCAATACATACTCTCATATATTTTGGTGCTTTAATTATATTTGATATTGAATTAACGATTATTCCTATATGTGATTTATTAGTTGCAATAATGATTATTTGGGGAATGATTAATAATATATTTATTTTTATTAGCAAATAAAGTTTTAGATGTAGGTTATTCTATCATCTTTTTATAGTTGAATTGAAAGGAGAAATTAAATATGAAACTAACAAATTATATTGCAAAGATTATTACAAAGTTGGCTTTGATAGCAGCAAAGGAAGCATCAGGTACCGCTTCATGGTATGGTAGTTGTCAACCTAAAGAGCCTATAAATCTCACGGAATATATAAAAGACAAGAAAATTAATTAGTTTTCTTGTTGAGAAATATGTTGATAGTGTAATTCTTTATTAATATGAATAAATACAAAATTGATTCTTGGAGTTTTTGTTGAGGTGATTTCATAATGTTTAACATATCTGTCTTTGAATATCTTAGTCAAAAGGTTATGTATGTTCAAGATGTTAATTACTATTTTGGAATAAAAAATGATTTTAATATAAAGCTTGGGGATTATGAACTTAGTGAAGATCAGATTTTAGCTATTGCAAAAGAAAATGATCCTGAAGAGTATGAAGTATTTGTAAGCACAAGTATAGAAGAACGCTTGAATAAGATAAAAACTTATGATATTGAAGAGATAAAAGAACAATCATCTTATGGGCAATTTACTTTATGTTTGCATCCGTCTCGAAAATGTAACTTAAATTGCAAATATTGTTTTAGGGAATCAGAATATCTTGGAGAACAACAACTTACCTTTGAAGTTGCTAAAGATGCAATAGATTTTCTTGTTGATAAATATGCTCCTTGTGCAAGTAAATATGTTGTCGATTTGTCGGGCTCGGGCGAGCCTCTGTTACAGATTGATTTAGTTAAGCAAATTGTTGATTACTGTAAGCATAAACGCAATGAAATTTGCAAAAATATTGAAGTTATGTTTTGTACGAATCTTACTCTGCTCACACCAGAAATAGTTGAGTATTTAGATAATGAACCTTCGATAATTTTGGGAACAAGCATTGACGGGGATCAGATTACTAATGATAACAATAGAGTATATGCTAACGGAAAAGGTACATATGCGGACATAGTAAAAGGCCTTAAAATGTTTAAAAACAAAAAATTAGGACTTGCTGTTACTATTACTCCTTTAAATCAGGATGTTGATTTGATTTATGATTATCTTTATCGTTTGCCTAATGTAGATTGTGTTAGTATGAAGTTTATAAGAAACTTTGATGGTTCGAAATATGATTTTGATAATTTTGACATTTCATATTTATTTAGTAGATATATTAATTTGTGTAAAAATATTATAAAAGAGTTATGTGATGGAAACTTCGATTATTTTGAAAAACTTTTCAAAGGCGGAGATTATTTTGGCGGAATTATTTATAATAATATCGTTAAAAGCACATATAAAATTTACAGGTGTGATGCAGGAAAGAGTCGTATTACCGTCGACAATAAAGGAGATATATTTGCCTGTAGCGTGATGTATGGAAATGAATGCTTTAAAATTGGAAATATATATACAGGTATTAAAGAAGAATTACAAGAGAAATTTGAAGTGGTATCAGTAGAAAATGAATTTCTGTGTAAAACTTGTGAGATAAACCTTAATTGCGGTGGAGAATGTTATGCAAATGCATACTTAAAAAATAGTAATATATTTTCTCCTATTAAAAAGATGTGCGATTTAAAAGTGAAGCTTAATAGATTATGTATGACTTTTTTAACTTTATTAAGAATAGTCTATCAGCAGAGTTTTATTGAATTAGTTGATTATGCATTTCGAGTTAGTGGATTTGAATCAACACGTCAAGATATTTGGGCTATTATGACTTATTTGAAATTAAAAGGGATACAGACAAATTATGATGATATTCTAAATAAGTTAAATAATTATAGTAATCAAATTATAGGGATAATAGAGTGTATCAATGAATTTTTAGGAAAAGCAAATCTATACAAAATAGATAGCATAAGTGAACTGTTGAATATGAAATCTTCATTGATAATAATTAAACAAACCAATAATTCATTATTGCAATATGAGTATTATATCTTAAAATATAAAGATTATGGAAAGCCTATTTTTCAAGGAATGACAATTTTAAGTGATTTATGTAGTGATTTGGAATTATCCCAAATGGTAACGGATTTCGATTGTTTTGCTATTGTTTAAAGAAGCGTGTGAACATTATTTTGAGATAAGGAGAAAACATATGTATAAAATTAATGTAAATGAATTTGTAAAAAATAATTCTGCAAAAATTATATCCACTGATCAGCTAAAAGAAATCAATGGAGGATGTTCACGCATTACCATTGGTCGTTGCCTTAAAAATGGTACATATTATGTTGCATCAGTTT
>ERZ779870.611-NODE-611-length-35138-cov-2.95283_pt1 | contig 35138 bp, 57 predicted proteins | sample MGYA00511247_ERZ779870 | MGnify/ENA primary metagenome ERZ779870 (study PRJEB29588, sample SAMEA2149068) | human gut metagenome | biome: human gut; feature: human-associated habitat; material: faeces | place: Denmark | collected 2008/2010 ...
CTGAATTATCCACGGATTCTTTGTCCATATTGCGAATTTTACATTTTTATTCTTTTTACAGATATTAAAATAATTGGAAATTTGAGTTACATTAATTAAATCTCCAAACGCTTCAAAACGAAAATACATACGATTGATAATTGGAATTTCTTTATCTTCTAATATTCTTGAAGTCAAAACTTCAGTATTTTTTATTAAGCATTGTTCCAAATTTAAATACATCTTCATCTGTCTTTGTGCATAGCAATGGCTGCATACTAGATTCTGATTTGCTGATCTTTGCTGGCAAAATTTATTGCAAGTGCAACTGGTAGACAAACTCGCCATACCTTCCATTTTTCCGCTATGATTTAATGTATAATGTACTTCCGTCAGTTTATTAACATTGTCCAATGTGACAATATTGTTAGTTTCTTTCATTTTAACATCTCCGATCTATTTTAAGCAATAAAAAAAAGACCAACGAATAACCGCTGATCTTTTTAAGATGAATGACTATTTATAATGACGTATGTTTTTACATAACATCAACTTTATACTGGATAGTCCAGAACTTACTTTCGCGTATGTATGCTCATCAGATATATATGAATTTTCAAAATCATAAAAGGGAGCTTTTTTGATACTTTCACGATATTTCTGAACTATAAAATCTTTTGCCTCATTTTCGTGTTCAAACCATAGTGCTTCACAATTTCTATTACCCTTTTTCATAACTACTAAGACCCATTGACTTTTCATAAAAATCCCTCCAATATAGCAAACATTAGTTCTGTTTTTCTGACAATATATGTTATAACATATTATTTTGTCATTTGCAACAGATTTTTGTATTATTTTTTTATTAGTATTTTTCATCCCGTTTTATTGTACTTATAATAATATTATTTATACTCAATACAAACATATATATCTCTTTACTAGACTCATATAAATGATCCAGGAAGATGGGGATCCCCATCCATCCTGGATCAGCATTGAATAGAATTGTACTTTGTATAAATGTGCTATATATACACCACAAAGAATATTATATAGAAAAAATTATGAATAAATTTCCGCCATTCTTGTATAGAAGTCAAAATTATTATCCTTAATAACTTGCTTTAATAAGGCAAACATACGATAATATTCTCCTTTATACTCATCTAAACAATCTTTTAAATAATAACAAGCTTCTGTTCCAAACATTGCATCGAATTTATGATAACCATTATCAGCATCCTTGTAATTATACAAGAAACATCCATGAAATTTCACCATATTCATCAACGTATAATAACTACCAGCTCCCTTGAATGCGTCTTTCCATTCTTTACATTTTGGCGTATACTCAGGCAAACGATACATACCATTGACACATTTTTTTAATACCTTATATATTTGACTATAAGACATTCTTTCTTTGCTTTTGATAACATCCAGAACTTTATTTACTGCTAAATACTCAGGATAAATGATTGTCTTATAGATATCTTTCAAGAAGACATCCTGCTGGAATAATTTTTTGTATTTTTGTGTTTTGTATATTTTTTCAGGAACACTTGCTATGTAATCTTTTAATTTCATAAGATAATCATTCAATGTTGCAGCAATAACATCACAATTAAAGAAATGTGATCTTTCCGTAAAACTTTCCGGATCTCTTGTTTCAAGCTTAGATAATACCCTGACTTCTTCAAGCATCATAGTAAACTGATAATGATAGCTGTAATTATCTACGAGATATGCATCATACCCATCTTTGCCAGTACGATAGCTGTGATAATTTAACATTCTAAACATCTGGGCCATTACCCATCTTCTATGTAATTTTGTATTTCTCACATAACCGTCTTCTATAATCTGATTCCTGACTTTTTCTCTTTCATTTCGGACTTCTTCTGGATACTCTGGCTGATCAATTGAAACATGAATTGTTGCACCTGGTTTTAACCCCTCATTAAATGTGATACTGAAAAAATTATTAGTATCAATACCAGCCTGTTTTAATACTTCCTGTCTACTACTTTCTCTATTGTTTTTCATAATATCTATCTCCTTTATCATTTATTTGGTTCAACCCATTCTCTTAAAATAATGAAATCTTTATCTTTGCCTTGATAAAACCATTTCCCATATTTCTCTTCATCCCATTTAAAATCACCGGATAAGATAGCACATAATATAAAACCTTCAAGTGCAGCCTGGGCCAAGCTTCTATTTTCCCCAGTGATCATATCAATATCCGTCAGTTCCGATTCATGTTTTGCTTTAAAGTATTTGTTTTTATGTTTCTCAGACTCCTTACTTGGAACAGAGTATTTATACTGTTTATACCTATATTCCATCATGTCTATTGTTTCTGTATTTGTTTTAGGATCGTCATACAATTTATATGATTGATTCCATTCTCCATCTAAAATGTATATTCCTTTTGAAGTTTTCATAAGCCTTTTTTTGAAGTCAACTTCAAATTTGTATCCCTCTCGAACATCTCGGATAAAGCTTGCAAAGATTGTACTGTTTTTTGCATCATTCAATATTCTGTCACCTTCCTTTTTGAATATGATATACTCATTTGCTTTGGTGTATTTCTTTAATCGTCTGATATTGTGCAGCATCAGGATGTCTCATCCTGGTGATAGCCAGGATGAGACATATCAGAGCTGCATAATTGAAGTATAGTTACAATCTCGTATATCATGAGTACACTCTCGTATAATTTATTTAGCTTCATTCAAACATTTCAGAATTTATACACTCTTTTCGTAAGCTCCCTGAAGCACAAACATAGCTGCCACAGATGCCAATATAGTATATACTCCAGATTGCACACTAATCTTCATAGAATATAATAGAGCGAAAAAGAATACTATCATTCCAACGATATATAACATCCATCCAATTATCTTCTGTTTCTTTTTTCTGATTGATTTATTGTGTCTCATATTTTTCATCCTCTATTTACGGAATATTTAGTATCTTTACTTACCTATCTTTCTAACCAAATTCTCAACCCTTTGTATTCATATGTATGATATTCAGATTCTTTTTCCATATCATCAAGAATATCTGTTATAAAGTCTGCAAAACGAGTATTTACTTCATATTCATAATCAATTTTATCTGCCGCTTCAGATGTTATAAATCCCATTGCGGATGATTGACAATCGGACTGAATTTCAATCGGATATACTTCACCATTTTCATCAATAGATAATAGATTAAATAACCCTTTCACGTCTGCAAATGATAACCCATCAAAAAATGGTTTTTCAATCAATGCTACATCGAATTTGTTATTCAAACATTCATTTTTTTCTGTCATTATACTTTCCTCCGATTTTCATATTCCAACTATCATAAGAATAATTGCCACTGTAATCATGATAAACGATAAAAATGCAAGGAATCCTCGAACCGTACCCCGTTCTTTTTTTATATTTATAACCATGTAAAACAATACATAAGCAATCAATGCACAACATATGCTTCGCATTTTTTAACCTCCTTATTTTCCCAATACGTTTTTACAAATCCCTGTTCTGGATCACCATAGCTTCTTATATCACATTCTTCATAGGTTCCCTTATAAGATGCTGATACAAGTTTTAATGGATATTTTAACTTGTCAATCTCCTCTTTATAGCAGCCAATGCTAATTCCCTTACGGCGATTGTTCTGGTCACACGTTCTTCCTCTTTCCAGGATATCTTTCATAGTGGCTGGATACTCGTCACCATCAAAAATCATTCCTTCACATTTATTCCAATACGCAAGGATTCCATATAAATCAGCATTTTCCTTTTCTTCGTCCTCGTGAAATACATATCCGTAATCATAATATGTATCTTTGATATAGCCGCCTCCAAACTCTTCAGGAATCAGAATTTTATAGCGATCTCCATATACTAAATTCTTTCTTTTAGTTGTTTTATCCGCCCTTGTAAATGAAAAACTTCCCATATATTTTTACCTCCGATCAAATACGAGTTTGATTACCTTTTAATTCCTATTTCAGATATTTCAATGTAGTTTGAAAAAAGTACAGGTCTGATTCCTTAATATTATTGTCAATTTGTATCAATTTTTCTTTTACTCTTTGTCTAAATTCTTTCACTCCAATAACATTTTTTAATACAGACATAATATCTTCTCCTTTCTCTTGACCAAATTTCGATTTTATCTACGCAGCATTCTTTTTAACTGCTTGTCAGATAAATTGCGAATAATATCATATCTAGTAGCCAATTTTAACGAATTCTCTGTAATACAAAATATTCGACTTCTTATCTGTACTTGAAGAATGTTATTGCATTTCCCTTTTGTATATCCAATAATCTCTACCACTTTTCCATTGTTATGCGATGTTTTACTATTAATCACACACAAATCCCCTTTTTTATACATATTCCCTCCAATCAAATTCCGATTTCATCGGTGTTTTTTAAAATGTAATTGTCAATTCTTTTCCTGATTCAATATTAAGTCCACTAATATAATTCACTAATGAAGATAAGAAATTTCTCACAACATTCATTCCTTTATTATTCATTGTGATATAAACTGATTTGTCCCATATAGGAGGCTTCTCAATAGATGAACCAGGTTGAAAATATTGCACATTGATATAATATCTTTTTCCGTCAATCCATTTAAAACCTCTTACTTTACACCCGTTTACCCATGTATTTATTTCCATATAAACAACCTCAATTTCCAGAGAAAATCCTGATTTCCTATTCTTCTCTAATCAATTTCTTTCCACATATCGGGCAGAATTTTGCTTTGTCCATATCCATTCCAAAATCATATCCGCAGCATGATGTTACTCCGTCAATTAATTCTGAATATTTATCACTTCCTACATGTTCCAGATAACAATAACAATTTATGGGAAATTTGTTCTCTTTACAAAATTCATACCAACATATTAGTAATTCTCCAAGATTACATACATCAAACTGTGTTTCGTCATCATCATTAAAACCTATATTATACGTCTGGTACTGTTCACTGGTTAATACATATCCTTCTGCAAAATTGCAGAACTGTAACAACTCATCATCTACAATTTCATATCCATAATGACAAAATCCTGTTCGTGCGCTAATAAAATCCGATATTCTCTCTTCTGCATCATCCATATATTCAATTCCGTCCAAAGCTTCGACTGGAATTTCTATTTCTGTTGGTAATGATTCCAACAACTCTAAATCTCCATCTATGTCCCATTTAATATTGATCGCTTTCATATTATTCCCCTCTTATAACATGCTGGCTTAAAACACGTGATTGCACTTTCATTTCTTGTTAAATTTCTTCAGTAACACATCCCGAATCATAACAGTTATCCGGTGCTGTTCTGCGTCCTTCAAAGATATCATTTTTAACAAGCTCTTCAGCTTCTTCTTTACTATTAGCCTCTACTTCATAACCTTTACTATAGCATTCGTAATATGTGACTAAAAATTTTGCCATATTATCATTCCTCCTACAATCCCATTAAATCTTTTGCAACACTGATACCATATGTTTCTTCAAAACACAACCATATTTCCTCTCTATGTGTTCCAACAGGAAAATTATTCCATTCTTTTTCAATACATTCTGTATTTGGGTTCATCGGAACATCACCAAAATTCATCCATAAATCTCTTATGTATTCAGATCTTCTATATTCATAGCTATCATTGAGGCCACGATCTATAATGCATATTAAATCATCATCTGTGATTAAAAATTTCTGTTCTGTGCAATATTCCATAATTGCTTCGTATTCTTCATTACAAAATTTTTCATCATCTTCGATCTGATCAATTTTTTTCTCTTTTAAATATTCTCTTAATGACATAGTCGATTCTTCTTATCTGCATCTTCAGCATGAAATCGTGCTTTCATTTACTCAACACTCTAATAAATTCAATTAACATTTCTAGTTTCTTTTGTTCATGCTCAATCATCAATTTCCATCCATCAGAGTTTGCCGTCTTTTTAGAAAGTTCTTTCTGATACTTCTTTATATTCTTTTTACATAATTCCGCTATGCTTTCACAATGATTTTTGACAGATTCTTTTGTACCGCATTGATTTACTGGCAATCCCCATTTATCATTGAAGTCTGCCACAGTTCCATATCCATAAAAATTATTTTCAAACTCCGCAAGAATCCATTTACTCCCCAGTCCTGTAGGCATTTGTGCTAATATTTTCATAGCTATTTCCTCCGTTTGAAATTATCTTTTCATAAGTTATTCAACTGTTATTACAACAGTCTTTATCATACAACCATCAAATTCTTTCTTAAACATTTCTGTTACATATCTTCCTTGTAAAAATTTTTCTGCATACTCTTTTGACTCATACTTCTCACAAAATTCAAAATCATCAATAAAACATGGATAACCACCAGATAAATCATCTATTTTCAAAAATTTTCCTTCCTCATTTTGAATTACATAATATTCTTTTCTTAACATATTATTTCCTCCCGATAAAATCATTCTAATAAAATCATTAATTCACTTCCGTAAAATCCACGCCTATTTTTAAGTACAAACAATCAGAAGAATTATTATCAGTTACTCCCCAACAATTATAATATTCTCCATCTGCATCTATAAATACTGCTATATCACTTTCTATATCTTCTATTGTAGGAATATGTGTATCATCCGTTGTATCTATACCAGCGTCCAATATTTCTTTTCTTTTGGCTTGACATTCTCTTATAAAATGTTCAACTGTTTCTCTTCCCTGATCTGTTAATTTATACATTCATCGACTCCTTCCAACAATTTATCAGATTCCAGAATTCGTTCCTCAAGATATAATTCATACGTTTCAGGTGTCAATTCCTTAAACATAAAATCATGAATCCTAACATACTGTTTTCCGTCATAAATCCATAATGTTGGACGAGGATTGCACGTGGTATGAATTTCATGCATATAAATTCTCAATATATCATACAGATTATTTCTGTATTGTGCATAATTAAACATGCCATCTTTTTTATACAACGATATCGCATATTTATACATACTGTTCCTTCTATCCTTCATGACCATTTAATTTCTCCATCTATAACTGGATAAACACGAACTTCGTCAATTTCGATATCATCATTAATATTAATATCATTTAGTTTTTCACTTGCTTCATCTTCGTCAGAAGCATATGTTCGATAGGATCCACTAAATGAAACATAATATTCTTTTAATTTAGAATCATTCCAATTATACACAGGTAATCCAACAACTGTATCTGCATCTCTATCAAAACAAATACAAGTTATATCATGTTTCAATGCGAATATGATACAGTCTCTAATGTCACTTAATTCATCAGGTATCTGATCTGGTTCCCCTGAGTCATCAATGTATACATACCATCCATATTCCCCTTTTTCATATACTGAACATAAAGGAATGTAATCATTGTTTAATGCACACCTACCAAGTATATATGCTGTACTTTCAGTAATGTGTGCCGTTGAAAGATTCAACACTCTTGTAATATCCAATCTTTCATTATTATTCATACTCATATTCAAACATCTCCTTTGCTTATTATGGTAAAATTATCCGGAATTCTTCTTGTAGGATAATATGTATCATCTTCTTCTCTGTACCACCATGTTCTTTTAAACTGATATGCTGGATTCATTTTTCGCAATCGAATTATTACATCATCAAATCTTTTAAATTCAATTACACTTCCTACTGGCAAAGTGCCTTTTGTTTCATTCTTTTTCTTTTTTTCAATACGTTCTCTGCATTTTCTCCTCCATTCTAATGCATGTTCATTATCTGTTTCTGTTAACAGATCAAGAATAGATTTTGGACAGTCATAACAATATGGTCCCATACTTTCATCCATATCTTTATAGCCAAAATTCATTCCATCTGACCAATCCGTTGATGTTAATGCAACAGTACCAAAAACCTCTTCTCTGACTCCATTTCTTTTTACTTCGATAGCTGCATAATACACACTTCCAACCATTCTGGATTTTAACACATTCAATTCAGGATATCTGTCATTTTTCTTTTGCGACCAACGCTCATCCATCTCTTTTTTTCGATCCACACTACCATCTTTTTTGTAATAAGTAGCCATATACGAAGTCCAACCCATTTAATCACCCCCCTAATAATTTAATGAAACGATTCTTCCGTCATTAAGTTCTAAATACCGCCCATCATCATTGACCAAATCCTCTCCAAAATTTTCTGTATCAAAGTATCTCATAGAAATAGGATCATTATCTTTAATATATCCCATTGACCAAGCTTCTTCATATCCTAATTCCTCATAATCTTCATATACAGATCCAACTATACTTCTGTCTCTATATACTTGAGCATATTCATTGAAAATCTTCTTTACATCTTCATCACTTAAGTCATGTTCTTCCATTAAATATTCAATTTCTTCTTGTTGGACCTCTTTAAATAATTTTTGATTCTCTTCAGAGTTAAGTTTGTCATATACATATTGTATACCTTCGCATAACTCAAGTCCTTTTTTATATCTTTCATCTCCAATAGTAACGCCATATCCGATTCTTTTAATTTCTTTACTGAATTTGATTAGTGCGTCATATTCATCTTTTGTCAGAACTGTTTTAATTTCCTCGTATGGTGCAAATTTGCTACCACAATAACAAGATCCATGTAAATTTACACCAGCAAAATAATGATTGCACTCGAATCTCATCGGCCGGCTCTCTATGTAAGCACAACAGTCCCGATCATCGCAATCAATTTCTTTATATAAAAATACTTTACTCATATTACATCTCCTCAAACCCACGCTGGCTTCGTTCTTGACTCTGGAAGAGAAAACAACCAGTCTATAATATCTTGAGGAACTTCTTCTTTAATCCAAGATGTTCCGTACTCGTAACCGCATACCGGACAAGGTTTTCCAAGAATGCCAAGCGGATGTTCTTTGTGAGATATCCAACCTCTCGTTTTATATTCCACGTTCGAATATCCAAGACAATCCCTCTCTTTAAACTCATAAAACTCCGGATGCTCTGGTAATTCATCGTTGTAAGTTGTCACGTTATAACTGACATTTGCATACATTGTTTCTTCCGGTGTTGGAACGAAAGTTTTTCCATTTTTCAAACATTCAATCGCTCTTTTCTCAGCAGCCCTTGCCTTCTCCCAAGTTTCTTTCGTCCTATCCCATTTCATCACTTTTACTTTTTCTTGTGACTGTTCAACCCATCCAAGCTCTCTTTGATGTTCGCAGCAAGGGTTCATGTCGTTCAGATGCCATCTATCCCAAATATCGCAGAATTTCTGAAGCATTTCGTTTGTCCAATCTTCTGTCGGTTTACCGCTTCTGATTTCATCAACGCATTGTCCAGCACCTCCCGTACAATTACCGTTCCTTTTCGGTCCGACAACTCCGCAAATACTAAGTTGTCCGTTCTCGTATTCGATTTCTGCATATGCTTTTGCATCGCCATTATATGTATTGCATACGCAAGGATTAACTATCTTTTTCATCACACTTAACCTCCAATCGCTTCATTCATAATTTCTTCCATATTATTCTCCAACAAATATTTCATATCCTGCATACGAATATCCATAATCCGATTAAGTTCCTTTGTTATATTTTCTGGAGTAATACATTGACAATTACAATGTATCGTAGTAATTAATTCTTTGAATGTAATTTCATCCAATAAATTATCTTCTACTGAGAGATCATCTCCGAGTTTCCATTTTCTGTTTTCCATAATTCTTTTCCTTTCTGTCTTATAAGCTTCTTACAAGCGTTTCATACACTGGCTTACAAGTAAGCATTGCATTTCTCATACAACCCAAACTGTAATAACCAGAAATACTTTTATCTGTTTTTCTTCTGTTTGCCGTTACATTTTTACCTGTCCCTCTAAGAATCGTATAATCCGATTTATCCACTGTACATCCTAATCCACCCACTTTCTTTTTTCCTGTTATACATGCCCGAATACAGTCCATTACATATTGATTCAATGTATTAATATCCTTTTGTGTATTGATAATAGGCAGCACCTGGGTAGCCCAGGAGTATTCACCATTACCAATGTAAAGATAATGATTCACACTACGGACTGCATTTTTGTATGAAATATTCTTTTTTATAGTTCTATTGGAAATTTCGTCTTGGAATGATTTGATTCGACTTTTTGATAATGATATTTGATCTGATTTGATTGTGAATCCTAAGAATTTAAACCACTTATCAGCATATAACTGCTCTACCTTTTTAGGATTTAGTCTCATTTGCATTTTATTTAGTTCTCTCTGTAAAATTCCCATTGCCTTTTCAGTTTCAGTTCCTATGTAAAGAATATCATCTGAGTACCGGACATAAAATCCAGGGAGAGAACTCAACATTTCATCAATGTGGTATAACATAGTGTCAGCTAAAAAACTAGCAACAGCACACCCTTGTTTCAAGCTCTGATAATGCTGAATTAGATTGCCTTCTGTATTAAAACAAATGTTCGACATATAGTAACGTCTTAAAACTGAAATTATGGACGAGAAACCGATCCGCCCCTCTATGTGATCAAACACTCGCATGATGTACTCCAAAGGCACTGAATCGAAATATTTTGACAAATCCGCCTTAAATCCAAGTACACCTGATGTCTCCATACTCGTCTCACAAATCTTTCGTGATGCCTCTTGAACTACTTTTCCGCAACCAATCCCTTTCTGATAGCTTTTACATGATTTATGTATCATATCTGGGAATAATTCAAACAGCATATTATTTACAATTGATAGGAATATCCTATCAATATTTTCATTCACATATACTATCCGATAGTCTCCATTATCTTTTGGGATCCTTACCTGATGTGGTGGAGCGATATTATACTTGCCCGTAATAATTCTGTCTAATAACAAATTTCTTACTTCCGGAGAGCAAAGCTTACGTAATTCTCCTTTATCAATTCCTTTTATTACACCATTTTCTATCGCCTCTTCCCAACGCCATGTCTCAAAGAATTTTTCAAGTAATATATCGCCCATATCATCAGCTCCTTTTATTCTTCAACTGGACCAAACACTTCTTCATATTCCGTTCCTGTTAAATTCTTTTCCGCCCATTTCTTTGCTTCATTTTTTGTTAATGGAGTAATAACATCACCTGTTTCCCACAAAAAGAACTCACCATTTCTTTTTTGATACAGTTTCTGCATATGATAATAAATATTTTTTGGATTACCATTATTATCATTCCACGCTTTCATAACAGCTGTTTCTGTATCATATTTTTTCCCATTGATAATTTTATTTGCCATTTTATATTCCCTCTTTTAATGTTGCCTTTCCAAGTTTCATGGTAATATATTTGCCAGATTCTTCATCATAGACTTCTACATTTAACAAGTATAATTCTTTGATATCTTGCATCATCTGTTTTTTTCCGTAGTGATTCAACCTAGAAAGTACAAATGTATTTGAATCCATCCCATTTTCTCTGAATCCAAATAACAGTTTCTCACCTGCGTATTTTGAGTCATGTAATTTTTCATCCAAACCGCTCCACGTAATAAACAGATCGCTCGCATATCGTTTACATATTTTTCCTGCTGTCTGAATTAAAAATGTAAGAATGTCAGAGTAATTAATAATAAATTCTCCTTCTTTATGTACCCCAATAAAATACTCATATGGCGGTTTATTTTTCCAATTTCCTCTATCTTCATACAATACAGTTTCCATATCAAAGTCATCTATTGTATATTCTTTCATATGTGATTTCCCTCCGTTTATGAACTACATAAATGACCCAATATCATCATTCCAGTTATCTTTTGCTTTCATAAATTTATCTACTAATTCACAAGGAGTGATATCTATTGTTGGAATATCAGACGATAAATTAAATCCTTCACGGTTTAATTCAAACCAACAGTGATCATCTTCTGTAATGCACCCAAATCTTTGTTCTGGTAATCCTACCTGACTTGGAATAAAGTATTCACCATCATTTAAACAATCCATAATAGAGTCAATCTGCGCCGATGTTAAAACTCCATTAATTATTACCTCATTGTATACTTTATAATTACATGCGTCACGGTATAAATATGAAATACACGTATTCATGTCTTAACTCCTTTCTATTCTATAATTTTACATTGCTTCATTATCAAAAATTTTTTTAATCCTTTCTCTAACATAAAAGCTGGAGAATATTCATGAGTATTAGGAAAATACGCAAAGTATTTTCCGTCTACCGTCTTATAAATTTTAATAGGATTCCCATTTTTATCTTTTGCTTCAAAATTCATATACTTACCTCATGCAGCTTCTGCACACATTTTATACGCCTTATCAATCAAAGCATTTCCGTCCACGGTTTTCATAAATAGATTTTCTTGGTAATTTGCAGTAGTTCGTTTCGGCATCTTATGTGTGGCGAAATCACTAACTGCATTTACGAATCTATAGGCAGAATGTTCTACCAACATAAGATCCGGGGCGAAAAGATAACGATTCATAAGCTCTGTCCTCAGCTCTTCTATATTCTGTTTTTTTCTAGGAGAGTCATTCTCTTCTACCGGAATGAGCATATTAATATATTCTCTTACTTTGTCAACATCCATTTTCTGAAGTTTTAACTCTCCAAACTCTTCCTCTAATGCATTCATATACGTATTGGTATTCAGAAGAGTATGTCGTGCTTCTTCCATTTTATCTTCAATTCGTCCAACATGAATACAGCTCCACTGTCTTGCTGCTGTATTTAATGCAAGATTTAATGTATTCTGACACACGACTCGAACTGGAGTAATAGCTACTCTAATTGCACCTGTTCCATCATGACTGTTTGTAAATACAAGATATGGATCCACTTCTTCTCCAGTAATCATTTTTCCTTCCATTCGTGCTAACATCCAAACTCTACGTCCAGATGACAAAGATCCAGCAGTCTCATAACGTACCCCTTCTCCAAGAAGTGCATCTGTAAAAGCAAATGCCTCTTCATTCTGAACAATTCGGTATCTGTCCGTTACCATGCCAAGCACTTTTCTATCAGAGCTTCTGATATTTGTTTTATATCCTTCAATGACAGATCCATCATCAGCACATAAAACATCAGACTGGTCAACTCTCCAGTCAAGTCCTGCCAGTCTGATTGCTTCCTTTGAATTTGGTGCATCCTGAATAATGGTTCCAAGTCCATGCCACGGTGTTTCTCTTACACTGAACATACTCTCTACATTTGCTGCCATAATAATTTCCTCCTTTGTTTTATATACTATTAATCATTAGTAATTTTCTACTGCGAATACTTCCTTAGCTAAGTTTGATAACATTTCACATCTATCAGATTTATCATCAAATAAGTGCTTCGCTTTTTCTTTGAGACGCATAATATTATTAGCATTAGCAATAATTCCGTTATCAGATAATGCCTGAGCAATATCGTCATCTGTCCAGATTTCTTTGTACCATTTATTAGATTCATAATAAAATTGAGAAAGAATAATATACTCTCCGGCATATTCAATAAATTCCATTACATCATCAACACAAGCGGCGGTACAAGAATATTTATCTTTAAAATATTCTTCGAGTAAAATTTCTCCGCCATCATCTTCACTAAATTCATCATTCATATCATATGATGAATAGTAAATATAATCTATATACCCAGCTTGTCTATCCTCACGAAGAAGATTATCGCCAGTGCCTTCTGAGATCCTTAAAACTTTATTTGTTTCTATCAAATATACAAATACATCCATGTAGTTATATGGCTGATATGCAGACTTATTAAGTCTCTTAATGGCCTTGTTAATTTTCTTCTTTTTCATATTCAACACCTCACTGAATAATATTTTTAATCATTTCATCTAAAGAAAATCCAAACTTTATACAATTTCCTTTCGAAATATGATTTCTAAAAGAGTTATATGATTGTTCAAAGTCATTTTTAGAAATTTTATTGTTTTTCAATAGTTTTGACATCTTTATATATTTTTTTCTTTTTGCTCTTTTCTTCTCGTTTGTCAATTTCCGGATAATCTTTCCATCTTTTGTTACATATGTATGGAATCCACAAAATTTCAGTCCGTTTTTGAATGGAATAATCTGTGTCTTTCCATTCAACTCTATATTTAAAGATTCAGTAAACTGGCAAATGGATTCCAAACAAAATTTTGCATATTCTTTCGACTCAACAAGCAAATATATATCATCCATGTATCGTCCGTAATATTTAACACCAAGTTCTCCTGTAACAAAATGATCCAGACCTGACAGATACATTAAAGCAAATACCTGGCTAATCTGATTTCCCAGAGGAATGCCAATTCCTTCGGTACTATCAATAAATTTTTCTACTAACCAATAGAAATCTTTATCGTCTACAAAGTATTGAACGATGTCTTTTAGAATCTCATGATCAATACTATAAAAATACTTCTTAATATCTGCTTTAACTATCCAACAGTCATATCCATACTTACAGTATGCTAAATACATTTGTGCCTTTAGACAGTCCAACCCATAATCTGTGCCTTTGTTTATCTGACCAGCGTAATTGGTCTGTATAAATTCTTTTTGCAATTTTGGATGTAGTATACTATCACATATTGCATGTTGGACAATTTTATCAACAAATGTACCTGCAGTGACTAATCTTTCTTTTGGTTCGTATACTTTAAATGAATTATACGAACCAACTTCATAACTTTTTGTTTCTATTCTTCTCTTAATTTGGTATATACCGTCCAGTGCGGCAATATTAAATTTTTGTTTGCTATTTACAGATCCTTTCCCTGCACAAGCTCTTTTATAAGCTTTATACAGTACATTGAAATCTGTAACCTTTTCAAAATCTGTAACTTTTGTATTTTCCATTTATATATTCCTTTATATTTATCCTGAAGTTTTACCTTTAGGAAAGGATGTTCATTCTTTTTGAATCGGGACTCTAATTTCAGTCTAATACTTACTTTCTTTCGTCTTCCGACCAAGAACGGGCGAACACCATTGTCATTCCAGTCACAATCATTGTAGTTGCAATTACCATTCCTGTTGACAACCTGAACATAAGAAGCCATACAACGAACATCCTAAATAATTATTTTACCTTTTCTGATCCTTTGATCTCCATGCAATCGTCATATACTTGATATCCTCAATCTGTTTTTGCCAGTATTCAACTGTTTTTATTCCAATCAGATTCATTTTCATGGAAATTTCAACATAGCATGATAACTGATCGCAGCATGATATTGCTTTCGTTTGTAAACTTAAACGTTCTTGCTTAAAATTTACAACATGTAACCTGTTTGCATTTAGTAGATTCTCATAGATATCCATACATCTTTCTTGAATCCGTCTTATTAAGATCAAATGTTTTACTGGATATCTTTTTCTATTTGACGTAATTGTTAATGTATACTGCATCAAATCTATTGCCTTTACAATCACATCAAGTTTTGCATCTTTCATAACGCTCCTTTCAGTCGCTTTTGACTGTTGACGGGCTAGGCTTACGCACTAGCCCTGTCTCTTGATTTCTGTTTGCACCTTTATCTAAAGATTTAAAGATTTAAGATTCTAAAATAAAAAACGGGCGAACACCACGGTCATTCCAGCCACAACCACTGAAGCTGCAATCACCATCCCTGCGGACAACCTGAACACAAGAAGCATCTCCTCGATCTGTGGTCTGATTTGGTGTCGCTAACCAAAATGCGTCTGTGCATGACATCTGAGAACCACATTCCATAATCATCTCCTGGGTAGGGATAGAGAGATAACGGTCAGTAACTTTCCCATATGTTTTGAATCCGTCTAATGACGTAAGATCGGTTACAATAGGTTTTAATTTATCTCCGAACTCAGCTTTTAAGTCTGCTAAAAGTTTGCTTTCATCCAAATCTTTCAGCACATCAGATTCTGCATAGTTGTTATTTTTACCAAAACTCATTTTCTTGTAAATGCCGCTCATAATACAGCGTGTTTCACCTCGATAATTCACTTTCTCCCATGCATAACCTGCAGCAACCACGATATTTTCTTTAACCCATTCTTTTGCAGCTTCTCTCATTTCTTCTTCATACCGTCCACGATCAATATCGAACCAGTCCGGCGTAACATCCTGATCAATAATAAATTCCCATTCATCAACTGGAGTAGTTCTGTTATCATTTTTTGGAACTAATTCTGCTCTCACAAAAATACGTGAAGCATTAGTATAATTATCTTCGATGTTAAGCTGCTTCAGTAAGCCGGAATGACTCTGATTATAAATAGGAGCTAACACAACTCTGTTTTTCATGATTACACCTGATAAAAATCTACACATAATTTTATTCTCCTTTGCACACTAAATAATTGATATAAGTTTTTACAGCATCTCTATTACATTTATAAAATCCGGTTGTAAATTCATCTAATAATGAATCCACTATTTCTTCAATAGATAACTCCTTTTCCAAAATTAATTTTTCATATTGCCTTTGTATAATACCTGGCATATCAGAATTTTTTATTAATCCATTAAAATCGATTTCGTTATACTTCTGTTGTTGAGCGAGCGAAGCGGAGCGTTCTGGAGCGTCAGCGACATCCAGCAAGGCTACAGCCGCAGCGTCTCCGTTACTATCTATTACTATACTATTACTATCTATTACTTGGGTGTCCATTTGTTCGTGGGTTACGACCCATTTGTTCGTGGGTTGTGACCCAACTGTTCGTGGGTCATGACCTAACTGTTCGTGGGTGGGATGAACAGTCGGACATGGGTGGGATGAATGATTGGACGTGGGTGGATTATTATTGCTTAGATTGATTGGATTATTTAGATTTTCTTCTGGATTTATTTGAGGATATATTTTTCTTGACTCTGTATGTGATCCTGCTTTGACTTCATAGATTTTTATAAAACCTTTCGCTTTGAGATCACTTAAATATTTTTGGATATTTCTTTCTGTAGTGCCAATAAAACTTGCAAAATATTTATTGGTGGCTGTACAAAATCCTTTTTGAGCTGACATTGCATAAATTTTACAATACAACATCATTTGCCATCCATTTTTGATTCCATTTCGCAACTTATTTACTGCACTTTTTCTGATGACTACATAATCATCTTGTTCCTTATTTTCTTCCATAGCTACTTACCTTGACCTTTTATATTCAAGCTCCCATCTGATGAGCTTTTCGATATTCGACAGATTCCTGAATAAACTGGTCTAATTTCTCTTGAAAGCCAGGTACTACCTTAAAGATATATACATCAAATTCCGGTTTTGATCTGTCAGGCTCAACAGATAAGATTTTAAATCCCTCCTTTCTCAATCTCCATGCAATACGTCTACTTGTTACAGCTTTTGTTTTAACATTATGTTTCATTGCAACTTCTTCTCCTGTTTTTTTATTTACGCAATATTCTGATTTCTACGTTCTTTATAATCCTCGCATAATCTGTTCAGTTCTTCTTTTAAACCTTTTTCATTCTTAAAGATATAGACATCAAGCTCCGGACGGAATTTATTAGGTTCTGTTCTCAAAATCTTATAACCTAATTTCCGCAGCTCATAAGCAATTCTACGATTTTTGACAACTCTTGTTTCTCTCTCTCCATTAAATTCAATTACTTTGTTTTCCATGTTTTCCATTGATAAAATCTCCTTTTATTTATGTTTTTTTAGATATTAAACCTCTTCAAAGCTTCCTGTAAGAAATCTTTTCCGAGAATATCATCTTTAAGTAAATCCCATCCAGTTGTACCAATATAGTTGTTATATTTATCCATATAATATCCAAATCTTGCATTAATACATGGCAGGATAGTTGCTATACAATCAAGTTTTTCTATAACTGTATTGTTTGCTGTTGGATTATAAAAATAGTCATACCATACATCCGGTACATCCTCTTCGTTATATGTAAAATTTTCTGTTGTTATGATAGGACGATTCAGATAATCCCAGAGGTCGCTTGTTTGTACCATTTCTGTAGTATCGTAATCTTCTTGGATACGTTCTATGATTTTTTTATGAACGTATTCTTGACACGGAATTATAGACAGCTCGATGCGTATAGTATTGTTATCTTTCTCTATAGCGCCCATATCAACTACATTTATAAAATATTGGTATTCAAACTTCGGAAGATAATCTTCTCCTTCTTCTCCAGGATACAAAAATCTTTCCCTTGATATAAATCTTGCAGTCCCATCGTCATTGTAGACTTCTTCAAATATCTTAGAATACGGCACTTTATTTGCCTTTGATGTACTTGTTCCTGCAAATGACATTATCTCTTTATTTTCTGTATTCATTTGTTATCCTCTCGCTTATGCAGCTATTTTTCTGAAAATATTAATGATCTTACTTTTACTCTTTTTTGCTTTCTGTCTTTTGATTTGTTCCTGATTTCTCCAATCTGACATAATTTTGTCATACTTAGTATGAACGTACTCTGTAGATTTAATATGAATTACTTCAGCCCCGTTATGGGCTGTAATAATTTCCATTTTGTATTTCCCTATTTTCTGCATTACTATAATAACTCTCCATTCTGTTTCATAGTTGCTTCTAATTGATAAATCGCATCACGAGCTTCTTTGAGGGTAGTCTTCTGTTTATCAGAATCGTTATAATACAATCTGATTGCCTTGACTTTTTCTCCATACCTTAAAAGTATTTTGATTTTGCTTAAAGTATCCATATCCGGATCAAGCTCTGCATCAATTCCCAGACAATTTGTAATAAATTGGTCAAAATTGATCTGTGTTAAATTTTGATTGAAAATAATTTGAGCAGCCTTTTCGATATCCCATTCTGTGACAAAGTTTCCCTGTTTAGTTAAAAACAGTCTTTCCTGTTTGCTTTTCTCTTTCGGAATTGATGTTGTCGTCTGTTCCATTGTTTCCATTCCTTTTCTGTTGTTATTATATTTCTAATATTAAATAGTTCTTCCCAAAAAATATTGTTCAGTGGTGCTATACACTTGTGCAAACGCCTTGTAATGTAAGGTAATCGCACAAATAAATCGAACATATTTTCTGTTGATGTGATTAGTATAGCACCTGTAAAATGAAAATGCAAGCATTTATTTTATTTTCTTTATTTTTCTAATATCAATTAGTTCAGAACCATTTATGCCACTTCTTTTTTATTTTTACCACGAGTAAAATTATTAGAAGAATTTACAAGTCTCATATCTCCGCCTGTATACATCGGTTTTTCTCCGGTTCTCTCAGCAATTTCCTTTTCCAGAAGAATGCAAAGTCTCTCTTTCTGTGTTCTGGAGGGATAAGCTGCATAAGCCTGTGCCATGAATTCCTTTGGTTCAATATGTACAAAATAATCAATAATCGCATTGATTATTTTATTGTCATTGTTATGCATAATAAGGATGCTCTGCAATGTACGGATCACATCTACAGAATATCCACATGCTGAATTTCTCCATGCTGATTTTTCAATAATATCTAAAATATTTGTCAGAATTGCCTTTCCATCAACGAGTCCAGCCGTTGCTAATGCGGCAGTATATCCAGTCAATACTCTATAATCAGCCATTTCATCCTGTTTTTCTTTGGGAAGATTGCGGATAAGTTTACAATCCACAACTAATTTTCTCCCCTTGATACATTCATCAAGAACCACATATTTTTTAATACCTCTAACTACATTTGCGTTGTGCTTCTGTGATGCAGACAGATTATCTACCTGGTCGGTCTGTGTTGCAAAGAGAGCTGCTTCCTGAATTCTTCTCTGTTCGGGATCTGAACTAAGACCTGTCATAATGCAGGCTTCGATTCCACTTTCTTTTCTGATCTGGGCGCACATCATCCTGTGAACTCCGTTGGTAACTGCAAATGTATAGGTTTCCGGATGTGGTGATACCTGAATTGGGTCACATTTATTCTGATCAAAGTGATTAACCAGACTATAAATTTTCTCTTTGTTAATACAGTTCAATCTCTGATAGCTGTCATCAATCTCCAGCAACTCCAGCGGTATGAAACAAAACTCTTTCACGCCAACAAAATGCCGGGTATTCATTACTGTTTCATACATCTGTTTCCGTTTGAAGATTTCCGGTGTCAGAATTTTAGACTCTTCCTCTTTTGCTTTGTTACCTGTTAAAAAATTCTTGATTTCTGTGAACGCTTTCATTTGAGCTACCTCTTTCTTTGATTTATTTTCTTTTGGCTTTACCAATATTCAGTTGCCTTATGTTTACATAGTGGCGAGAGTAGCCTTGAATTTTCTCCATGCTCTCTCATATTTGATTTCAGGTGTATCACCCTTGTGAGATTCTGCTCGTGTATCAGCAATAATCCTGTTAATTGTTTCCTTTGGAAAACAGAACTCTCTCATAAGATTAGAAATTTCTGCTTTCCACCCCATTTTTCTTGCCATAAAATCACCTTCTTTCTTTTATTCAATTTCCAATTCTTCAAGAATGATATACAACTCATCCCCGTTTACATTTGCAGCCAGTTCAATATATCCAGCTTCTTCAAGCAAATGAAATCCCGGAATACCTACCATAGCAATGAGATTCTGTTTAAACATTGCATCTGCGTTGCCACACTGCTCTTTTATATATTCAAACACATGATATGCAAAATCCTTTTTTGCCTCTTCCTGTTCTGAAAGCTCATCTTTAAGGTATTCGATTCTTCCATTGAAGATAGAAACTTTTTTATGGACGAATTTTAAATAATTTGCGTTGCCCCAAATGTCAAGATCTTTTGCGTTTTTCGTTTCAGAAATACCAATAACAGGTACATCCTGAAAAGTTACAATTTCACCTGGATTTAATTTTCTGCCTTTTGCGTACTCTTTACAGAATACATCGTACTCCAAAACATAACCACCTCTGGTTTTACAGTCGATCATCTGCATATACGGTTTGCCTTCTTCGGAGTATTTCCATCCAAGTATTTCATCGAATGTACTTCTAAATTTTGTTTCCACAGATATTACCATTGTTGCATTTGTATCTTCATCAATAAATTTTTCTACTTTTGTATTCATTTTAGTATTATCCTCCCGTGTATATATAATATTGATTTGCTTATTTACTTTTAACAGACAAAATATTTCCCTGTCCATCAAGTTCGATAGTTACTTTGGATCCATCTTTGAAGCCATTTACAGTGTAATCTCTTCCGTTCTCAGTCAAAATGGTATTATCACAGACTGTGCCTGTTGTCTTGTGGATCCCGATTTCTGTTTCGTAATCCATTTTCCCGGCAATTCCGCCTATTAAAAAAAGCGCTGCGAATACAGCACTTGCTTTGATAATTTCTTTTTTCTCTTTACGTGACATTGTGCTTTCTCCTGTTATTTATTGATTAGCTCATAAAACTGTTCGGCTGTTCCAGAATAAGAGGCTGATACAATTTCATCATCTTTCACAGAAACAGTTCCCTTGTTATCCATAGTACAGACTATGATATCTCCGGTTCCCCAGTCTTTTGCGTCTGAGTAGTATGTCCAGATATTTCCATTGCCTGATTCGATTGTTAAAGCATCAAATCCTTCAACGGCTTCACAGTCAATTTCGGTTATCACTCCTGCCATAGCATAAAATCCTCGTTCTGTTGGAGTGATCACAGAATCATCTTCTGCTACAGTAATTCTGTTTTCGTTGGCGGATACATTGCAGTAGTTTCCTGTAATTCCGATTGTAGCAGAGATGATTACAGAAATTGTGTACTTTGCTTTTCTTGTCATATATGGTTTCCTCCTGTTTTTGTTTTGAATTTTGAGTAAAAAAAAGAACAGGGTTTTCCTGTTCTTTTATCACTGCTTTATACTTCGGATTTTAAATTAGAACTCTGGTATATCAAACAATTCATCAAAAGTAATTTGAAGATTAGGAAACATTACAAGTCCCAGCTCTTCTACATTTTCTTTTGTGACTGTTTTATACAAATATGGATATACCTTATCATTTTCATCAAAATCAAACAAATAAATCTCTACCTGTTTTTTTCGCCAATCTACAATCCAGTATTCAGCTACACCTACTTTCGCATATATCTGCATTTTTTCTCCACGGTCATATTTTTCTGTGGAATCAGATAATACTTCCATAACAAAGCGTGGTATTCCTGTAAATGAAATATTTTTTCTATCTCTCATATTACAGATTATAGACACGTCCGGAACAATAACCTTGTAGTCATTTTCACGCCACTCATACTGGACAGTATCACCAAACACACGACACAGACTATCTTTGATCTGTGATCCGACTTTTATCACAAAGTTATGAATCACAATAGAATGTTCCAGATATGTTTTACTGAAATCTTCTACAGGCAAAGTATTCATATAATTCACCTCCGAATCTGATATGGTAAAATTATAGCATATTTTAAACTATATGCCTAGTACCTGCTAAGGGAACCGAACCCTTAAACTTCCAGAATTGTAGTAAAATGGCAAGTTTACTTTATGGTTAATAGAAACGTTCTGAAAGTACACCAGTACAGGTATGAGCCGGACTACAGTGTTACGTTGAAATTCAACTCTTGTGTTTCTAAGAAATGACGGAATACAGCTATTGCGTGTTCTTCATAGAACCCGTCTGTTACGTTGTAGAATCGGATAATACAGTTGATGATTCCGGTTACTATATAGTATGGCAAAGCGCTATCCTCTGCCATTTTGTAAAGGTGGTTTGTGAGTTCTGGTGTATTCATAGTTTTTTTCATGGTAACGCCCTCCTGATACTTGTGTGTTTTAAGTATTTTGAGTATTAAAATAGGGCAGACTTGTAGTGTCTGCCCTTGTGATATGGTATGTAATTGCAGTATTATTTTTCAGCTGAATTATCCCGTTTATCAAAATCGTGACGTGATAAAGTGTAATCTTTATTTTCATCAAGAACACCTTTTTCTTTCACGATAAACTGAAGGAAAGCTGCTACAAAGATATCTTTAAAAGCATTTTTGGCTCTTGCTTTAATATAGTTGCCCTCTTCTCTGCTCTTTCCCGTAGCCTTAGTTGAGCCTGAAATATTTGCAATTAAAATCTGTGCAATTTTGCTAGTTTTAGACCATTCAGAATCAGCAATAATTCCAATAGTAGCCAAAAATGTTACAAGTGCTTTTTTGAATTTTGTGATATCCCCATTGGTCAAATAAAGAATATATGCGTTATATAAGTCATCACTAACTAAAGAACGTCCTTCAGAAAATTTTGCATTTAATTCCTTATTTTTATCTATCATCTCTTGTTTTGCAACAGATAAACGTTTATTTTCCTCCAGGCATGAAAATTTTGAAATTGCCTCATTTTCAGAAACACCGCTTTCGATCAAAGCCTCTCTTTTTGTCACAATATCCGCTACAGCTTTTTCAGCAGCTACAATTTTTTCTTTACAAGCTTTTCGGATACTGGGTGCTGTTTTCCATGCTACGTTATACGCTGATAATAAATTGATTGCTTCCTCTGTAATTGTGTTTACGTTAATGTTTTTTGCCATAATAAACGACCTCTTTCTTTTAATATTATAGTGCTTTTTGATTAACGTGGGGAGCATAACCCACGCATGTTATTTAGTTGTTGACAGTATGTTTATACTATGCTAGTATAACCATGAGCCTGTGAGATAATAACAGAGACTATCTGCTATAGCTTCTCTCAGCTCGTTACTGTCGCAGGAACGTATGAAATGACCGTTGACATGGATTTCATAATGTTCCTGTTTTTTATGTACAGAAACTGCTGGCATGGTAACACCTCCTCTCTGTACACAAGTAAAGTATCGCTCAGTGTTTACACGGACTTGCGACCGTTCACAAGAGAAAATACTTGTGAGTCACTTTAATACTTTACTAAAAGTAAAGTCGAGTACGATTCCTATGGCTTATCGGTTTATTCCCTACTAGTATAGCGTTTCAACTATACACAACAGCCACGTTTACCAAACTATCCCCCGTGTAAATCTTTGTACACTTAAATTATCTAAGGATAGTAGGCGTATAGCTCCTCTTTGAACCTTTTTATAAAAATCAAGAAAAACGCTCATAAAAACACCAGTCGTTAAACTCGTGTTTTTACGTTCTGTCCAGTCGTTAAACTAAATCAGAACTATAAACACAAGACTTTTTTTATTGGGTTCTTTCATACAATCCTAGTCCCATATTTTCCCCATTGACTCGATACACGTAAATTTATAACCTGTTGAGTTAGGCTGGAAAATTTTCCCATTCCCCGTGCACTTCCTGTCGCACCCGTATCTTATATACGTTGTGGTATGATTCCATATCCTTTTCAGATAGGGGATTATATGTCTATGAATTGCATTAAATTTTCAAGATACAGTTTTAAAAAAAATGTTTCTACTTAAATTTCAGTTTCGATCACCTCCGGTTTGTTTGTTGCTTTGTTGTTGTTTATCTTTGTTACAAGTGTTAATATAGCAACGCACTTCATATTGTCAAATTTTCTTTTTATTGTACTAAAAATACAATTTCAGCAGTCATAAAGCCTATAAATAAAGTATTCTTATGTATAACAAATACAATATGAAACTGAAAAAAACTATAATTTTTTTCAGTTTGTATGGGGGTAGTTTTAACTGCTGAAAGGCATTGATTTTAGCTGATTTCCGGTATGAGGTAAACTTACACACTACCCTGAATTTTGCCCTGAAATTTCCCCAATTTTACCTTTCTCCCTTTCACCTCTCTCCTCCTAATCCCTCTCCTCCTCTTTCTTCCCTCTTATTACCCCTAAAATCTCCCTTAAATTACACCCCTTTATAGATCTCCACCTAACAATTTCTACTCTTTCTCCCTATCGTATATCCTATCGTGAAATCTCTTACCTCAAGCTCAATCTCACATATCGTAATCTCTTCTATAAAATTTAATTTCGACACCTATTTAATCAAATTTCATAAAAAACAAATAAACACTTGACTTTTTTCTGCCCTGGTGCTACTATAACGTCACAAGAACTATTCAATATTAGAAATTATATGGCACAAATCCAATTATAAAAAATCCAACACGATCAAATATCCGTACATATATCCAATCATCACATATAATCTTAGATATTTATTCAATTCGTTAATTCCAATCCTATAAATTCAAATAAAATCCAAAATATCCTTATTTATTCCAAAAAAAGTAGTCTGCATATGTCAAAATACGCAGACTATTAGTATTTCACTATATAAATTGAATTGTAAGAAAGGATTTTTTATATGAATTTTACACCATTAAGAAAAGAACCCCGTTTTAATAACTTTGTCTCCACAAAAACTACTCCTTCTAAATCAAGCTTACCGGGGTATGAAAAAACTGATGCTGCATCTCCAGAACCTGTACAGCCCTCGCCCTACGTAGAAACTATAAAACATATACCTGGATCTGCAGCATCACCTTGTACTATCCCCGGCAGTCTTACACTTTATTTAGGCAGCGATTCGGATAGATCCAGTATTAATGATCTGATTTATACGTTAATCGAATTCAATGAAGAGCATAATCTCCATCGTAAATATTATATCGATGGTAAGGTATATTCTCCTATGCCTATTAAGCTTTATATCAATAACCCTGTAAATATTGATTTTTATGATATGGAAGCTTTGATCAATGCAATAACTCACTGTCATCTTCCGGTCCATACTTATTGTTTAAGCAGCGTAATGGGGATTGCGCTTCCTATATTTCTGGCCGGATGCAAGCGATATTGCTATAAAACATCACGATTTAGATATGATGATGTATATGAATGGGATTATGAGCATTATTCAGAGTTTGATTTGGATAACGATGAAATTCAGGAATTAAACCAAAACATAGCAGATTTCATAGTTTTCCAAACAAAGTCAAAAAAGACTATGGAATTACTTACCAACGATTATATAGGTGACTACATAGATGCTACTACAGCATTATCTCTTGGTATTGTAGATGAAATTATATGAATTTTTCTAAATAATATTACAAAATGGAGGACGTTATATGAAGAAAAGAATTGTTGCTTTTTTGGTCGCTGCAGTAACTGCCACTTTACTTACAGGGTGTGGAACGCCATACTCAAAGGCTAATGAAACATTAAATCAATCATTTGGAAACGGATATTTTACAACGGTAAAGACATGGAATGACGAAAACTATAAGTATCAGATGATGTATGCAAATGATACGAAAGTAATGTATTTGATTGGTTACACGGGATCTTATAGATTTGGTATCACTCCATTATTTAATCCGGATGGAACATTGCAAGTATACGGAGAAGGAGAATAATACATGTCATTTTGGACTTATATTAATGGAACTATTACAGTTTCTCCGCTTGGACGTACACAAGCAGAAAAGAGATATATTCTTGACACAGTTCTCTCTCATCTTCCTATTGTATCAGGATCAGAGCGAGACATGGATGTTTATGTGATTCAGAAAAATGGACACAATTGCTCTTCTTCCTGTGATGAGTTTGGACAGGTTACAAATAATCTAATGGATAGATATGGACACAAATCCAGAAAACGTGGATGGTTAGAGACACAGGATGAATATATTTTGGTTGTGAACGCTGCGTTAAGAGATAGAGAATTTGAGGAAACATACAGAGAATTTATGAAATGGTTATGTAGACTTGCTAAAAGAGTCATGGTTCATGAGGTTTTGGCAAATATTAAAGGGTATGAAAAATCAACCATTATACAAGATAAAGATTATGGTGGATTTTATGAAATGTTCGAAGATCCTTCATGGTGTAGTAAAACTGGAATGGACGAGCCAAATTGGTGTGAATACCTGATGTGGGATAGAGCTAAAGATTACAATTACCCTATGAAACTTGCTTATAAATATTTTAACGATGAAGAAAATGATAAAGAAGTAGAACATAGAATTAAATATATGAGAGGAGAATAAATTATGTCAGTACGTGATGAATTAGGAAAAAGAATGAAAACGTTCTATGAAGAAATACCTAAGACAAAACTAATGAGAAGAGTTCCTGTTGCTATCCGTATTGACGGCAAAGCTTTTCATACATTTACAAAAGGATTTCAGAAACCATTCGATGAAGTACTTATAAAATCTATGCAGGATACTATGAAGTATTTATGTGAAAATATTCAGGGTTGTGTATTAGGATATACTCAATCTGATGAAATCACTTTAATCCTTGTAGATTATAAGAAACTTACATCTTCTGCATGGTTTGATTATGAAGTTCAGAAAGTATGTAGTATTGCAGCAAGTATGGCTACAATGGCATTTAATAAATACTTTTCAGAAAATATTAATTCTGAATGTTATGTTTTTGATAATGAATTATTAGATAATGGAGATTTTAATCCCAACTATAAAAATGAATATCTTATTGATTTATATACTACACATATTAAAGCATCTTATAAAGGAGCCATGTTTGATGCCAGATGTTTTAACATTCCTAAAGAAGAAGTCGCAAATTTGATTTATTGGCGGCAGCTTGACGCAACACGCAATTCTATTCAGATGGTTGGTCAGGCAAACTTTTCTCACAAAGAACTCCAGAATAAGTCATGTAATCAGATTCAGGATATGTTAATGACACAGAAGGGTATTAATTGGAATGATCTTCCGATACACCAGAAAATAGGATCTTGTTGTGTTAAACAAGAGTATTTTATTCCAAGAGATGAACTTCCGGAAAAATATAAATCAAATGCGAAACCAAGAACCATAGACCCAGAAGAATATGGAGTATGTAGAACTCATTGGATTATTGATAAAGAAATTCCTATATTTAAAGGTGGAAATAGAAAATATATTGAAGATCTGATTTATATCGGAAAGGAATAAAGATTATGGAAAAGAATATGGAAAGAAAAGAAATTTACTCTTTGGACAGAATCAAGAAAGAAACAGAGGATGTTCTTTTCGAGAAATATAAGAATAAAGCTAAAATCAATCTTGATGGCGATCGCATTAAAGGAAATAGTTTACGGCTAAGAGTATTTTTTGAAAATGACTGTACATGCTCCAAGTGTGGTATCCGTGGATCATATTTTGCTAAAGAGAGATATATTCCACAGGATCAATCTTATCATCTGAATTTATATGCTGTGGATCATAGCGAAGAAATTCTTATGACTAAGGATAAAATCAGCGATAAGCATACAGATCCTATGAAGAAGCATTTAAATTATACAGTTTTATGTCAGAGATGCAGAGATGAGCGAGAAGGTAAAAAAGTACATAGTAAATCGGAGGATAATACATGGACTCTTTAATAATTATTGGAGTATTTACTTTAGCAACTTTTATTAAAAAATTTTATATTGATCTGATTTTATGCTCTATAAATCACGACACAAACTAATCATTATTAGAAATATCACAACACTATTAAATGAAAGGAAATTAAATAATTATGGCAACAAAAATGAAGAAATCAAGTAACAAGGTAAACAATGTAACAAATAAACGACCGGAGGTTATTCCGGCAAAAGTAAGTAAGACAATAAACACTACTACTTCCACCGCAACATCATCCCCTCTCCAGACGTTCAGTAATTCAGAGTTCGGAGATGTAAGAGTGATTATGCAGAATGGGGAGCCGTGGTTTGTAGGAAAGGATGTTGCTGAAGCTTTAGGGTATACAAAAGCAAGAAATGCCATGTCACAACACGTTGATGAAGGAGACGCCCTAAAACGGGGCGTCTCAGATTCAAACAACCATATTCAACAAATGACCATTATTAATGAGTCCGGACTCTACTCTCTCATCCTTTCAAGTAAGCTTCCGTCCGCAAAGAAATTTAAACGTTGGATAACATCCGAAGTATTACCTGCTATTAGAAAGACTGGCGGCTATGTAGATGAAAATAGATCAGACTTATTCCTGGATACATATCTCCCATTCGCTGATGATACAACGAGAACATTATTTAAGAGTACATTAGATGTGATTAATTCTCAAAACGAAATGATCCGTCAGAAGAATCAAGAGATCTCAGAAAAGACAGAACAGATTGATTATCAGACCAACGTGATTCATGGTCTTACCAAAGATATTCCAACAGCAGATATGAGACACATCTTAAATCGGATCCTGCGGAATAATCACGGAAAATTTGAAAGACGCTGGATGGTTCTTTATAGAGAATTTGATAATATCTATAAATTTGATACACGAGCCAGATATGAAAACTATATGATTAGCGGCAAAAAGCCCAAAGTAAAAAACCGTCTTGATTATATTGATAAGGTACTTAATATGCTTCCGCAGTTGTTTGATGTTGCAACAAAACTGTTTGAATCAGATGTCAATGAACTTGTACAGCAGATGTATGATGTAAGAAAAGAAGACGATGAAGATGTCTGGATGGATGAACTTTAATTTACAAATTGTGGAGGTATAAGAGAAACTATGTTTTTATTACCAGATATTTTAGTGGATAGGGTGCTTCTGAGCACCCAGTATCCCTTCACTCTCAACGGAGAATTAATTACAAATATCGAAACAGAATTATCGTCAAATGACTATAATATAACTTTTAAAACTACGACATATGAATATCATATTAGTTTATATAAATATAAATTTTTGCTTCGAAGTGCAATATACGACCAAGTAGATATATTATCAAATGACTATACAAACAGTCAGGATGACAATATTTTTTGTAATGAACTAATACAGCACACCAACCATAATCGCTTTTTTGATTTTTTTATGGATAAATTATGTGATCAGGTTAATAATGGAAATCCTTCAAGTTTATATAGTCTTCTTGTTGCACAACATAGATGTAGCAGCTACTTGGATCAGCATAAATATTATACTTCTAAGTATATATATGTTGATGGACACGAGTTTCGAAAATTATCATTTCAGCAAATTATAGATGATGCATTCCTGAGTACATTTGGAAGAAGTTTATTATATGTATCATCTTCGCATGAACCTTCTCGTGGACACAGAAGTATGGTAACAACTGACGCATATCTTCCTCTGAATCAAAACGGGTATACCATTACCATTATGGAAGAATCGAAAAATAATAAAAATTATATTCATCCATATAATTATAAACCTAAATACATTCCTCATTACATGAAGAATGAAGATAAAGCTACTACTCTTCTGCTCGGCGCTGAAATTGAAGTCGGAGAAAGTAATCATAGCAATTCAGAGCATAATAATGTTGTTAAGAAATGTATTCAGATTATGAACGGATCTGATTCTGATAAAGAAAACTTTATTTATAGCACTTATGATAGCACTGTGGAAATAGAATTTGATACTATGCCATGTAGCCTAGAATTTCATAAAAATAAGATGAAATACAAACAAATGTTTGAATATCTTGATCAGCAAGGGTATAAAGGACATGATTGTAAGAGTGCCGGACTACATATCCATGTAAATCGCAGCTATTTAGGTAAATCTTCTCTCATACAGGAGTTGGTAATCTCAAAGATATTATATATATTAGAGAAATTCAATGATAATATCTGTGTAATCGCAAGACGAAATAATGATTATTCTAAGTTTGTAGGGGATAAGAAGGATGAAGTTTCTGCAGTAGAATTGTATGGTAAGTATAAGAATTTTGGTAAAAGAGCAGCTTTAAATCTAAACCATCCTGATACTATTGAATTCCGTATGTTTAGAAGTACTTTAAAGTATGAGACATTCATTCTTACTCTTGAGTTTGTCAAGGATATTGTAGATTTTGCTAAGTCTGTTCAAATTGAGGATATTGAAAATATCAAATGGGAAGATTTAATGAAGACATTTTCTTTAGATCTCAAAAAATATTACACCTTTAGATTAAGTAGAAACAGTAATGAAGCTATATTAAAGAAAAAGATTGCTTCCCTTAAAAAACAGATTAAAAATTGTAAGAATAGTTTTATTTTAAAAACGTTAAATTCGGAATTAAGTTGTAAGCAAGCAGAGCTTAAAAGATGTTTAAAAATCAAACGAATGATTGATAAAAAATTGTTGCCAGAAGATACATTATTTAATATAGAGGAAGTTGGAACTATAAATCATAACATAACTTTTAGCAGTTCAGCATTAGATACAGATCGGTTACAGGATTGGACAGTCAACCAACCATTGACTTCCTTGGTTTAACAATTAATTACAAAAGGAGAATCATGTTTAAAATATGGAAATCGGTTTAAAAATAAAAAATATTAAAGCAGGTACGTTATTTGGATATAACCAAGGTATCCGTGATAAATACGACTATACCGAAGCTGTATTCAATGACAGTCTGTTTAGTGATTTTATAAAACAGAATGGATTAAATATTTGGAATGAAAAAAGTACCAGAGATATTATTTGTCTTGATTTTGATTTTGGAAGCAGAAGTTATAAAGAAGAACTTGATCATTTGGTAAAACAGTTTAGTGGATTTGAAGAAAACGAAGAGCTTTCCGAGGAGTCGAAACAGAGGATCCGTGATATCTTCGAGAAGGTAGAAAACAATAAGGATAATTACTTTAAACTGTCTAAAGACGAAATTAGAGAACTCTTCTATGAGAAAGGTGTAGATGTAGAATACATACAGAAATACACCAAAAAAGAAGGAGAAAAACGTACTGTTATACACTATAAAATGCTATATCGTAACTCTTCTAAAGCAAAAATTGGACAGGTTATGTTTATTAATGCAAAACTATATAAGAAAGCATATGATTGGCTGACTATGGGACTTGGAAAGAAAATGCCAATGAATAACGCAAAGATTGTTGAGATGTCAGCTTATTCTCCTCTTACTACTTCTACTATTGTTGGCAAATTCTATTGTCCTGTAGAGGATATCCTTATACTCCGAGATCAAGATAGTTTTTTTAAAACAATGGCAAAGATTGTTAAGGCTGAGGAATATATTGACCAGGAAAAGGTTATAGATGAAGAAGCTACTGAAGCAGCTCGGCAAAAAGCTATACGGGAAGGAAATTTTCTTAAAGATGGCGTTACTCCAAAATATACGCGAAGATATAAAAAGATAGATGTAGTAAAGAAGAAATGCGTTGTCGTTGATGAAGAAACTGAAGTTAAGAATACTATGTGGGACGGAGAAGCATTGATCGAATCTGATATACTTCCAGAATGGGTCAACGGAATGGCTCTATTGCGTAATCATTTCTTCAAAGCATGTGGAGTGAGAACATATATACAGAAATTCTTTAAAGACTGGTGTAATCAGACTGGAAACGATTATGATACATATGAAATTAAAGATATGTTTAGTATTCCCCACAAACTTAAGGATATCAAAATGATTACCACTGATAACGCTATTAAATGGAAGAAATTCATGGATATCATGGGAAATACTCCGGAAGAAGCTTATAAATACTGGTGCGATCGTGTAAATGCAGACGGATCCTACTGGGGAATAGTAAAAACTGATCATCCGAGTAAGTTAGGGGATGTTCAGCAAATGAGTTATCAGATGATTAATACTCTACCATGTGATAAAGAGGGAATTTTTGAATTAGCTAGAACAAGTATTGATTATGTCAACACATTAAAAGAAGATAATGATGTGTTCGAGGAATTTTTAAGAAAAAATGCCACTGCTGTGAATCATTATGAAATGATGGCTGATTTATATAATCACAATCACAGATTTGCAGAAAGTACATGGTTTAGAACGGAAAAAAGGAAGATTATTAAAGGATATGTTGATAGGCTTCGTACAGGTAAGATTACAGTAAATGCAGATAACCTTACAATTTTCGGAAATCCTTATGCTCTTCTACTCTATTCTGTAGGAGAAAAATGGGAAAATGATCCTACTTTAAATTATGAGCCAGGAGTGATTCAATGCTATACATCACGGTTTAATGACGAAGAACATTTATGTGGTATACGAAATCCTCATAACAGTCCAAACAATATATGTTATCTTCATAATGTATACAGTCATGAACTGCAAACATATTTTGAGTTCAGTGATAATATTTTGGCTGTAAACTGTATTCATACAGATGTCCAAGACAGGGCAAATGGATGTGATTTCGATTCAGACTTCTTCTTTGTTACCAATAATGAAGTAATGGTATCCAGCGCTAAGATTGCTTATAAAGAGTTTCCAACAGTAGTAAATAAACTCCAGGAAAGCGGATTAACATATAAAAATACAATGAAAGAATACGCTAGAATGGATAATAAATTTGCAAAATCAAGAATTGGAATCGGAGAATCAAGTAACCTTGCACAGCTTGCAATGACATATTACTGGACTGAGAGCGATAAAGAACTTTATGATAATTTTGTAATTCTTGCTGTATTGGCTCAGGTGGTAATCGATGGCTGCAAACGAGAGTATGAGGTTGATGCTATCGAAGAAATCAAGCGTATTAAGAAACTTCCATGTATGCAACAGTATAAGGAATTTATAGATGAGAATGGAAATGTTAAAAAAGTAAAACGTGACTTCCCTGCTTTTATGAAATATACCAGAAAAATCCAATATACCAAAAATGGTAAAGAATTAGATAAAACTCTTGTTAAAGCAGAAAAAGACAGATTAACATCTCGTATATCTGATGAATATGATTGTCCCATGAATGATCTACAGGAAGCTTTAAGTAAAGTAAAATTTTCTTTACGAACAGATACTATTCCAACAAAGGAATTTATAATTCAGATATCTGGAAAAGCTAATTTAAGACAAATAAATAAAATCACAGAATATGCCAAAGAACTAGAATGTATGAGCAAGGAAAATATGGATGATGATGAAATCGTTCTTTATTATAATAAATACGATGAAATGTTAAAAGAGCTTAGAAAAATCAGAATAAAAAATCCCAAAACAATTAATCGACTTATAGAAATCGCATTAAATACAAGTACAATGGGAAGAAGAAAAGAATATTCAAGATACACACGCAATCTGTTAAAACTTCTCCATGACATGAACCAAGATGTATTTTTGTCAAACTTCATTCAAAATTGATCAAATTTCCCAAAAATCTGCAGAATGTCAAAAAAAATATCTTAAAAAAATCCATATAAAATATAAATAAAATGAATATCGAGTTACGTCCGGTATATGAGGGAAATAACTTTTTACTTCGTTGACTCTTTAGGCATATTATCAGGCGCATGATATATGTACATGTAGTTAAACAGTTTTATGAAAAAGAGTGATCCTTCTGCGCTATTTCCAATGCGTGTTTAAATACGGAATTCGAATTTAATTTCTTTTCATAACGCCTGCCGTGGGCTTTGTACACGGCTTTTATTACAAATATATATTTGAAAATAAGGAGAATTTTATGAAGAACTACAGAGTGTCAAAGGACACAACAGAACATTTTACATCTCTCGAATCTCTCAGAGCTGCTTATGGTTTAAAACCAGTAACCAAAAGAACAAATGATAAATCTAAGCTTATGAAACAGAGAGAAGATTTTGCAAACAAACATAAGTGTAAAGCCTGTGGAAGTCCTATGACATATTTAGACAATGGAAATGTTATGGCTTGCACGAATCCAGAATGTAAAGGTATTGAAAAGAAAAAGATTGATAAAGAAGGAAACGAAATTACATATTATCTTCCATCTTATGATCTTTTAGATAATCGCGGATCAGATATTGCAGCCCACATTTTTTCTTAAACTAAAAAATCTTATACATCGCTATGATGTAAAAAATAATATATGTGAATAAAAGGAGAAAATAAAATGAACAAAGTAGAACTTATTAGTGCAGTTGCACAGAATGCAGAATTTACAAAGAAAGACGTAAAAAGAGTAATGGAATGTCTTCAGGATGTTACTTTTTCCACTCTCGCAAACGGCGATGAAGTAAAGCTGATGGATGGTGTTACACTTCATTCTGTACATAAGGAGGCTCGTTCTGCTCGTAACCCAAGAACAGGTGAGACAATTATGGTTGATGCAAAAAATACCGTTAAGTGTAAATTCGGAAAAGCAATCAAAGATGCAGTAAATGCTTAATTAGAAATTTCAACTGGCATATAAGTGCCAGTTTTGGTCCAGTAGCTTAGAGGATTAAAGCGCTGCCCTGTCACGGCAGAGATCGTGGGTTCGAATCCCTCCTGGATCGTTTATAAAAATGTTACTAGGCAGTTAGCTAGTCTGTTTTAGCAGATAAAAGACTTATAAATAATAATGTTTAT